>Ga0256407_10008314_pt1 | contig 15292 bp, 12 predicted proteins | sample RumenRJG_04DNA_FD_193489 | JGI IMG/M metagenome (GOLD analysis project Ga0256407, IMG submission 193489) | Bovine rumen microbial communities from Lethbridge, Alberta, Canada - RJG_04 | ecosystem: Host-associated > Mammals > Digestive system > Stomach > Rumen | place: Canada: Alberta...
GCATTCAGGGCGTTCAAGGGCTGCAAGGCCCGCAGGGCGAAAAAGGCCCGCAGGGCGAAAAAGGCGAGCGCGGCGAGCAAGGCCCGCAAGGCTTGCAAGGCATCCAAGGCATCCCCGGTTCGCAAGGTCTGAAAGGCGACAAAGGCGACAGGGGTGAAAAGGGTGACAAGGGCGATAAAGGCGACAAGGGCGAAACTGGCGCGCAAGGCCCGAAAGGCGACAAGGGAGACAAGGGAGATCCGGCCGATCCAACGCCGCTCGAAGGGCAAGTCATGCCGGACGTGCCGACCCAGCGCGAACTCATATCTGCTGTAAAACTGATTTTCACGACACTCGGAGGCGGGATAGAAGCATGAAAAAAGCAATCGCATTACTCGTTTTTGTCGTCTTCGCCGCACAAGCGAACGCGTTTGACGACACTACAGAATGGCAGGATGTCTCACCAACATCTACGGTGTTAAGCGTTGTGGGGCATTATTCGCCCCGCTGCGAAACCGCCGCGGCGGCGTGGCAGGTGCCAAACGACTGGCGCTTAGGGTATCTCCTTCGAACTACGCAAGAGTCCGGGCATTTCGATTCTTTCACTACCAACGCATATTTCCAGATATTTTCCAATGTCACGGAAACGGCGTCCACAACGCTTGCGGCGGTTCTCGCGCCTGTCGCGCTGGACCGGCTCAGCGGCTTTGCGCCGACGGGCGTGACGTATAGCGCCGTTTCGCCTGGCGTGACTATCGCCGGCAATGTCGCCACCGCGCCCACGGGCGGAGTATTCCGCATCCGCGCCGCCGATCCGGTTTCCGGCGGTGTGCGCTACGCCGACATACCGCTTGACCACCGCACGAGTACGGGCGAGACGGTCGAGTATTACTTCGCCGACGCGGCAAATCAACAATAAAGGAGCCTGCAATGCGCAAATTCGGTTTGTTCGTTTTTTCTTTGTCGGTTGCTTTGGCCGCGCGCGGCGGCGTGTATTTGCCGGAATCTTCGGCGGAGCAGTTGAACGCCGCGCCGCTCGAACGCGGCCAGACCGTCTGGACCGAGGCGGAGAACGGGCTTTACGCCACCGCGTTTGTCGGCGGCGACGGCGGCAAGCCGCTGATAGTGCGCGACCCCGCCGCCCTGCACGGCTATACGCCTACGCCTTTCGCGAGCGACCGCTACGCCATTTTGCCGACGGGCGATTTCACGGTAGTGAGCAATTGCTACACGCTTGCGGCGAACGGCAAACGCGGGACGATCGAGATTGTCGTTGCCGACGGCACGCCCATCCACCGCCTGCGCCACCGTTTCGTGGACAATGCTTTCATGAGCAACAACGGCGACTGGGGGCTTGCCACGAACACCGTGAAAATCACAGGCAACCGCGCCACGATTACGATGATTTCCGGCGGCGCCACGGACGAATTCTGGTTCGAGAGTCTAGAATTTCTGCCGCCCGGGCAGTCGGCGGAAGTCAAAAACACTCTCGATACGATAATCCCGGTGCAATTTATCGGCCACAATTTCAGGATCGGGACGCTCGATTTGCATAAATGGCCGCACTATCTGTTGCATTTCTGGGATTTCAACCGGGGCGAACATTGGGCCAATTGGCCCGCCACGAACACCGTCGCGCTTGGCGAAAACGCGCTTATGTGGAAAAGCTACGACATCGGCGAGCGCAACGGGAACCTTGAGATGAACTACGGCGGCGTTCCGTATCTGCATTTCGTGCCCGGCGCGGCAAACCGCCAGACGAACGGCTGGTCAATCGCATTCACGGCGATTGAACCGCACTTCGCCGAGCGCACGGTGGATCTGCAATGGCGCATAACCGCGCCGACGGGCGTGACGATAGACCCCGCGCGCTTTACAGTGCGATATGCGCGCGTCCTGCCTCTGGCCAGTCAGGGAGCGCGCAACCTGAACCGCTATGAACCCTTCCGGTGGATTCCGGCGGAAATAACGTCCACGCAATCTTCCGGCGGCGGGCTTTTGGTGTCGGCAACCGTTGCGATGGGCGAAGGCGAAAGCGGCTACTACCGCATATCCTACACTCCCGATCCGGCGGCGAACCGCGCGAAGTTCACGGCCACCATCGAAGCGCCGGCGATGATCCTCACGGACACCGCAACCGGCAAACGCTACCGTCTCACCGTCGCGAACGGACAACTCTCTCTCACGCAGGAGGATTGAACATGAAAACCGCCAAAGCAGTATTTATATTCGCGCTTAGCCTTGCCGCGTTCGCCGCGGCGGCGGAAAACCGCAAAACCTTGAACGACCGTGCCGCCGCGCACGTCGAAGCCGGAACCGCGCCCGATTACGTGCGCGCGATGCTGGGCGTTCCGTCCTGGGGCGGCCGTAGCGGAAATTACATCGCATTTGCCGCCTCGCCGCATGTGGAAATTCTCGCCAAGCATTACGGCTGGTGGGGGAGCGAGCGTTATTACTCCGGAGTGCGCGTTGTAAGCACAAACCGCTTTGCGCTTTCGTCCTGGGCGGCGGCGCACGGCTTCACGGCGGCGGAAATCGCCCAAGCGGGAATCGGCGACGTGACAATATCGCTCGTCTCGGGCGAAATCCCCGCCGGGTGCATCCCTTATTTCGCGACGGACGAAACGCTCGATGCGCATTTCGGCCGCTCCTACGGCTGCCAAGGGTGGCTGTCGAACCAGAACCAGTCCGCAGGGCTGAACGTTTCGCCGCTCACTTTCGGCGAAACGTGGCACACATGGCTGAATGCCTGCGATTACGCTTTGGCGGACAGGATGCACGTAAGGTTCGACGTGCGCGCCGCATCCGCTGCGCACTCGTACCACCCAGTCCACGGCGGCGACAGCGGGCATCCGGCGGTTCTCGACCTTGGCGGCGGCGAGTTCATCGTGGCATCCGACTGCAAGACCGTTGCAAGCGGCCCGCACCTGACCCATCCCGTGACGATTCGCATTTTGCAGGCCGTCGCCGCAAGTGTCGGCGACACGCTCAAAGTCTGGGAAGGAGCCGCGCAATGACACAGGAAATGCAAACCGCGCTCGAGCGCGAACTCAAGGACGCGAAAACGCCGGACGACGTGACCAAGGCGCAAGGTCACATCCTGCTTGCGGTGATGGACTGCCAACGCAAAACCGCCGAGCGTGTGAAGAAACTCGGCTGGAAGTTCACGATGGCGATGGTCGCCATCGGGTCCGCCGGCGGCGCGACAGCCGCCAAATGGGATGTGATTTCCAAAATCATATTCGGAGCATGACTTCCTGCGGCATGGTGCCCAGGGGAAAAAGGAGAAACAACAATGAAAGAGAAACTGCTCAAATGGGCGCTTGAGTATCTGCTCACGCCCGCCACCGTGAAGAAACTCATCCGCGAGGCAAACAAGCGCCTCCAGGAAAAAGCCGCGCTCGCCGACGGCAAACAGAAGATCGCCGGGTATCTGGAGGACGCGATGGCCACTGCCGCCGCATACGCAGGAGCCGTGTCCGACGACGGCAAGATTTCCGACGCGGAACTCGACATTATCGACACGCGCACCGATGCGCTTGTCGATAAATACTTCCCGAAGGAATTTTGACATGGCCAAGACCTCCAAAGGCAAAGACAAGGCAAAGGCCAAGACCGAAGCCGCCAAGCGCAAAATCGCGCGGAAGCTCAAAAAGAAAGGAATCTGAAATGAAAAAACTGCTATTCTGCGGCGCGCTTGCCGCGCTTGCCGGTTGCATGGGCACCACCACCCCAAGCCGCAGCCAGACGCTCACGCTTGACCATTGCACCGTGAACATTTACGGTTGCGGTGCGGACACGAACGATGTCCCGCGCCTCGAACTGGCCACGCAGGCGATGTCGATTGAAAACAGCGGCTCGGAAGCCCTGACGTCCAGCCCCACGCAAACGACCGACGTAAAGCCGGACGTAGACGTGACCGTCACGCCCAAGGCGGCCGCGACACCCGCCGCGCCCGCCGCCGGGGGCACATGCGAGGCAAAGTAGAATACTACACTGGGATGTAGTCCGGGACGGGGGATTGTTGCTCTCCCCTTTTTGACTCGTCCGCCCCCCGCCGCGGCTGACCGGCGCGGCGCGAGGAGATCCCGAAAAGGGGGCTGCTTGAATCTTCATTCGCCGGAGGATACACACATGTCAAACACGTCGCACACCTTTCACCCTTCCGCAGTCGCTGCGGTAAACCAGGCGCTCGTCGCCATCGGCGAAGACAAGACCGTAGAGGAGCTTTCGCCCGTCTCGTCCGACGCCACGGCGCGCAAGGCCGCGTTTGTCTACGAAAGCGCGCGCCAGAAAGTCCTGCGCGACCACGCATGGACGTTTGCGCGCCGCGACGAGCCGCTTGCGCCGACGCGGAGTTTCGCCCCGTGCGACGCCTACCCGTTCTACTACGCGCGCCCGCCCAAGGCCGTGCGCATAACGGGTTGTTTCGACAGCGCCGGTGCCATGGTGTTCTGGGTCGACGCGCAGAAAGAAATCCACTGTTCGCGCCAGGCGGCGCGCTGCACATACACCGCCGACATCGAAGACCTCGACAAATGGAATCCCGACGCCTTCCGCGCGCTCGTCCTGCGCCTTGCCGCCGATCTCGCCAAAGCCGTCACCGGGCGCCTGAACGAGCGCGAACTGCAAGAACGCGCCTACGCCGACCAGCTGGCCGCCGCCAAGCTCAACGACTCGCGCGGCGGCAACGCCGAATACGACGCATACGGATCCAACCATTACGCGGACGCGATGTCCGGCGGTGCATTCCACGAGCGCGCCCCCTTCCGGAGATAGGCGATGTTCAAATACATTCAACGCACGTTCGGCGGCGGCCAGCTTGACGCCTCCCTCATGGGGCGGCAGGATCTCCAGAAGTATTTCAAAGGCGCCAGCGTCCTGAAAAACTTCCTTGTGCGGCGCCAGGGCAACATCGCCAAACGCCGCGGCACGGACCGCGTGGCCGGGCTGACCAACCTTTTAGGCCTGCGCGACGGCGCGCAGATCGGATTTTCCGCCCACCGCATAATCCCGATAGTCCAGGAGCGGGAGAAAGGCTATTACGCGATAATCGCCGACCGGCGCGCTTTTCTTGTGGATCCGGACAAAGGCGTATATTGCAGCGACGGCGCATGGCGCAGAGACATTGCACCTTACGAAGCGCCCGACACTTCCGGCGCAATCGCGTCCGAGTCGGACTTTTCCATGCAGGAAACTTTTGTGGCGCGCATAGGGATTGTGACATATTCCACCTTTGCGGACGCAGCCGCCGCCGCAAAAGCCGGCGACACGATAACTCTGGGCGCGGACGTCGAAATCTCCGCAAACACGACCGTCAAAGGGCTTATAGACCTTGCCGGGCACAAAATCACCGTCAATGACGCATACACTCTTACATTCAACCCCGGCAGCGATTCTGCGGAATGCGGCATCATATCCACAGCCGCGAACGCGCGCATAGAATGGGCCGATGGGCTCACTACGACCGGCAGCAACCAGTTCATCAAGCATTCGTCGGGGATATTGCGGCTGGAAGATTTCACGGCGGACCATCCCTATACGGGCGCCTCGGCGTGCTTTGTGTATTCGTCGGCGAAGGACACGCAATCCTCGCTGCGGCTGCTGCGCTGCGATATCACCGCGCGCGGCGGCTATGGCGTGATATACCTGAACGGCACCGTGACGGGCCAAAGCCAGTACGTGGAATCCAAACTGTGGAGCGCGGGATGCCGCATCGAAGGATGCACTATAGCCTACGAATCTTCCACAGCTGGCAACTGCCCGCTCCGGACATCCTCTATAACAAGCGAAAACGTCCGGCGCTTTTCCTTTGTTTCCGGCACGATAGACTGTCCCGGCCATCCCGCCGCGCGCATCGGCCTGTTCGTGTACGGCGGCGTGATAAAGGCGGACGCGATAGGCACGGTGTCGAATACGGCCTACGCCTCCGCGCTTTCGCGCATCGTGCGCGGGCTCTCGTCGGCGCAAATCGCAGCGGGGTATATTGCCGCAGGCAGCGTGGAAGCCGCGGAAACGAAAGTCGTAGACGGCGTGGGCGGATTCTACAGCTATTCCGCGGCGGGGGAAGACGCCTACTCCCAAAGCGACAACACCTGGCCGGCGGCGGAATACAGCAACGCCGGCGGCGAATCGTCGCCGGAAGACCGCTCCGCGAAATCGCTTGTTTCCGGCGCGGCGCCCTACTGCATAGCCCTGCCGTACGCGGACGGCGAACTCGAAGAAATCGACTGGTGCCAGTCCGGCGACACCGTGTTTTTCGCGCATCCCCGGCACAATCCGGCATGTCTGGAATTTTCCGCCGCGTCGCTCACGCTTTCGTTCCGGACGATCAAGTTCAACGCCGCCGCGTGGCTGCCGCCGGCAATCTCAGGAGTGCAGAGCAGCGTCCATCCCGCGACGACTACAGTCTCCGTGTCCGGCACGACAGCCACGAAGACCGACGTGCAGTATTCCGCCAATTCCACCGTCAAGACCACGACAGTCTCCACCAGGTCCACAAGCTCCTCGTCCTCCGTCTACGAGCAAAAGGCGAGTTGCACGTCGAACCTGCCCGCGCGCACGGTGCATTATGTGGCGACCTACGTGAAAAACGGCATGGAATCAGCGCCGTCGCGCCCGGTCGAAGTCACATACGGAGCGCCCTGGGAGGAAGGCGGCACGATCACGCTGACGCTCCAGCGCGGCGCAAACGCCGAAGAACCCGACTATTACAACATCTACAAAATGGAATCCACGGGCTACGGACTCGTCGGATCCACGGCGCGGACGGTTTCCGTGGCGATGTCGCCGCGTTCCGTATACGGATATCTGCCCAAAGAATACATCCCGGGCGCGTCAAAAGATTTCGTGGCCGCGCCGGGCATGGCGGCCACGCTGTTCTACGGCGCGGCGGCATACGCGGCGACAGACCTTGAAGATGTGGCCGGCGCGCTCCCGGCCGACGCTTTCGACGGCGAAACCGCATCCCCCGCAAAAGGCGTGCGCATATTCGCCGGATGCGGCGGAATGCGCTTCGGGCAGAAGGCGATGGCGGTTTTCGATTTCGGCACGGAATCCGGGATTGTCGCAGACACCGTGGAAATAGCCTTCGACTGCCATTCGCTGGGATATACACAGCTGCAGGCCGGGACCATGACGTTGTCCGACTCGATGGTTTTCGCCGGCGCCTACGCAAGAGTTTCCGTATGGCACGAACCCGTCGCCGGCACGGAGCGCGCACGTGCGATAGTGCGCTCCACGTTCGCGCTTCCGGCCGCCGCCTACAAGCCCGATCCGGACTCGGAGCCCGTACAGGCCGTCCCCGGCGAAGCAGTCAGAATCTGCGGCGACATTCCGCAGGAAGCCACGCGCCAGGCCGTGCGCGCAAAAGCCGCAATGCCTCTGCGCACGGTGAAAGCGGTATTTCCCGGACTTTCGTCCGGCGACAGACAGATATACCGCATAACGGTGGAATGCTTTGCCGACGCCGACTGCACCCAGCCCTGCGAAGTCGCAATGGCGGGAATCCGCCTGTCGAAGGTCGCCGCCACGGCCAACACTTTTACCGACGACTACATCACGCCCGACATGTCGCTCACGCCGCCGTCCGGGGAAGACTCCTTCTCCGCGCGCGGCGAATATCCCTCCTGCGTAGGCCTTTACCAGCAGCGCCTCGTATACGCGGCAAGCCTTTCGCGCCCCTTCGCGTTCTGGATGAGCGCCATAGGCGATCTCTACACCTTCGTCCCGCACGATTCCATACGCGAAGACGACGCCTTGTCCGCCGAACTGGCTGCGATGGAATTCCCCCGCATAAACCACATCGTCTTCAACCGCGATCTGGTAATGCTCACCGACGGCGGCGAATGGCGCATCGCGCCCGTCAGCGGCAACACGCTTACCTACAAGACCCTCTCCGCCACGCTCCAGTCGTCCATAGGCTCGGCCAAATGGCTCAAACCGCTGGCGGTAGGCAACGAAATCGTATTCGCCGACCGCACGGGCATGACGCTGCGCAGCGTAGTGTACAACTACGCCAGCGACGGCTACGAATCGCAAGACCTCTCGATCCTGTCGGCGGACATCTTCGCGGACAATCCCGTCCGGCGCATGTGCTACAAGCAGCACCCGGACTCCACAATCCTCTGCGTCCTGTCGGACGGTTCGATCGCGGCGTTCGTCTATATGGCCGAACACGAAGTTTCCGCATGGTCGCGCCACGTCCTGGGCGGCGGCGCGCTGGCGCTCGACATCGCCAGCTCCAAAGCCCTGAACGGCAACACCACCGACTGCGTGTTCACAATCCGCCGCGGCGCAGGTACAGACGTCCAGACGGAACTTTGGCGCGTACGCCCGGATTCCGCCGCGCGCACCGTGCGCGCGCAGGCCTGCATGGACGGCTGCCGCGTCCTGTCCGCCGCCGACGCCGCAGCCGGATGGCAAGACGGCTGGCGGGCCGTGGACCTGCTGACGGGCGCGGTCCACGCCACCTTCGACACGCTCGAGGCCGGGCGCGACTACATTTGCGGTTTCCCCTTTGAAGCCGAATTCGTCACCGTCCGGCCCGAATCGCCGCAAGGCGGCTCGATGCAGTTTGAAATCAAAAACGCCAAATCCGCCGAAGTGCGCCTTCTCTGCGCCGGCGCATGGCGCATCGCAGCCAACGGATGGGCGGATCACCCCGTGTACGCGCAGCACGCGGAAAACCGCCTGAGCGCGCAAGACGGCGAGCTCGCGCTCGAACCGCACGACAGGACGCTCGTGCTCTCCGGCGCGAACTCGCCCGACGGACGCATACAGCTCAAATCCGGCGATCCGTTCCCGCTCTCGATACTCTCGATCGGCGTGAACTACGAAATCCAGCCGCTCTCCAATTCGGAAGGATGACAATGCCCGGGAAAACGCAATCCAACTTCATCTGGCTCGGCGAAGGCGTCACGCTCGTCCGAAGCGTTCAGGCCGACTACGACTGGATCAACGCGCACCTGCGCGCCGCCGACCGCGCGGAAACGCAAGTGTTCGAAGGCGGCAGGCCCGATTCCCTTGCGGACATGGACGAATCCTGGACAATCCGCGACGGCGCCGCGCTCGTGGGATTCGCCGCCCTCAAATCCTTTCCCGGCGAAAGTGCGCTCTCGCGCAGGCGCTTCATCGTGGAACTCACCACGACATACGTAGAGCGCATCAAAATCAAATACGTCAGGTTTTCCCGCGCCGTGCTCGCGGCTCTCGCCGCAAACGCCCCCTCGTGGGTGGAAGACTTCTACACGCTGCCCATGGAATCCTACACGGGCGCGGTGGAATGGGACGCGCGCATACTCAAAATGCGCCCGGTGAAACGCATTGTCGCAAACGGCGTCGGGCACGTGCTTTTCCATATCACACGCAAGGAGGCTTTGTCATGACGGCAATGGGCATAGGAATGATCGCGGCGGGCATCGGCTCGGTCGTCGGCGGGATAGGCGCATACCAGAGCGGCCGGGCGCAGAAGCACCAGGCGGGCATGGCGGCGGAAGCCGCCCGGCAAGAGGCGGAAGCCGCCGCACGCGAACAGGAACGCCAGGCCGCGCTCGAAAACACCCGCGCCGGCGTCGATCAGATCCGGGCCGAACAGGAAGCCGAAAAACGCTCGCGCATCATGGCGCAGGACATCGGCTCGGCCTACGCCAACTATGCAGGCAACGGACTGATGGCGGACGGCAGCGCCAAAGACACCCTCGGCGCGGCGCTCAGCACTACGGTCGCGGAAGCGCAAAGCGACATTTCCACAATCCGCGACAACGCCGCGATGGACATCTGGACGCGCCGCGCAAATGCGGCCGGCCTGCGCGCCAGCGCCCGCAACACACGCATCCAAGGCCGCAACAAAGGCGCACTCGCGATCGCCGAAGGCAAATCCGCCGCGCGCGCGGGAGCATTCAGCCTTGCAGGCGGCATCCTCGGCGGGGCCGGAGGCATCGCGCAGGGGATAGGCAAACTGACCGCAGGCGAGTAGCCGCCTTGAAAGGAGAATATCCGTGGGAGTCATACAAATCAGACAGCGTTCGGAAAGACTCGGCAACATCGGCGCCGTCCACGCGGCAGACACGCGCAACGGCGCGGCGGACGCGCTTGCAGGCATGGCGCGCATTGCAGGCCGGGGCGCGCGCGACTGGGCGGAACTCGGCCGGGGGCTGGGCGGCCTCGGCGCGGCGATCGCAAATATCGGCGCCCTGGCGGACGACCGCCGCGCGCAAGAGGCGGCCAACGCCTACCGTTTAGACATGTCCGGACACCTCGACGGCTCGTTCGACACGAGCGGCGTGCTCACGAAAGGATCCATGCACATCGCAGTAGACGATACCGCCGCATGGCTGAGCGACGAAGACAAATACCACACCGCCGCGCTCGACCGGCACCTCGGCAAACTTTCCTCCCGCGCGCGCGCAAAAGCCGAACGCGCGCTCACCGGCTTTGAAATCGGCATCCGCAGAGGCTGGACGCAGCGCGCGATGCAGATTGAAGACGCAAACAACGCCGCAGCGGCCGGGAAATCGCTGTCGCTTGCCGCAGACGCCGTGTCGATGCTCCCCGCAGACGCCCCCTACGAAGAATCCGCCTGCAAATGGGCCGAATGGGACGATGCCGTGTCTGCGGCAATCAACGCGGCCAAAATCTCCGGAGACGGCAAACGCGCCGAATTCCGCCGCAACGCCGCGCTCGACCTTGCGGCAAAAACGCTCGCAAACCGCATCTCCGCCGCATCCGCCGCCGCAGAGACGGCCCCCGGCGAAGACGCCGTGAAAGGCGCATTCGCGCCGCTTGAAAAATCGTTGCAGGAAAAAGGATACGGCGCACTCTTCCCGGACGGATCCGGCGGCGGAGACTTGTTTGCAAGCGCGCTTGGCGGCGCGAGCGACGAATCCTTCAAAGCCGCAGCCGCGAAAGACGTCCGCGCCGCAATGCAGCGCGCCGTAAGCGCACTCCACACCCGCGAAAAAGAACGCATCGCCGCAAACCACCTTGCCGCAAAAAAGGAAGAAGCGGCCCTGCTCTGGAAAGACCCGGCGCAATGGCCGGCTCTTTACGAAACCCTTTCAGAGGAGTGGAAAGACCGCGACGGCATCCAGGCGGCGCAGTGGCGCCAGGAAGCGCTCCGTCTGAAAGACGTGCGCGCAAAAGCCGCCGCCGCCGCGAAAAAGGAGGGTGCGCAAGCCGCCTATCTCCGATTCCGCCGTTCCCAGGCGGCGCTCTTCACGGATGAAAATCCGCCTGACCGCGCATCGCGCGAACGCGCTCTCATGACAGAAGAAAGCGAACTTTTCCTGCAAGGTGCGATTTCGCCCGAACAGCACGAACGCTTCATCCGCGATCTTTCCGTGTACCGCGACAAAGACCTGAACGCCGCGTGCAGAACATTTCTCTCCAGCTGCAACTTCCCGTTCGACGCCGACATGGACGGCTCGATTTCAGCGTCCGAACGCTCCGCCGCGCAGAAAGACGGGCGCAAATTCAATCTGCCCGGAACCGGCGAAAATCTCAAGACGGAAAAGTTCCTTGAACTCTTCGACCAATTCCGCTCCGCGCTCGCCAATCTTCCCAAAGACGTCTCCCGGCGCGACGCGGCGCAGGCGGTGGCAAACGATTTTTCCACAATATGGGCCCAAAAAGAATTTGAAGACAACCTCAAGAGTGTTGCGGAAAGAATCGCCCGATACGCCGTGGAAAACAGAGCAGCCGCGCAGAAACCACAAGCAGCCAAGGAATAAAAGCAATGACAGGCAACGAAGAAACCGGCTACGCAAAATTGTACATGACCGGCGCTCCGGCCCCGCAGACGCCGGAAATCCCCGCCGCAGACGCGCAGGAACCTTCCCCGTACGCCGCACTCCGCGCCGCGGACGAAATGCCGCGGCCGGACTTCCAGCGCACCGCTCCCAGATTCGGCGGCGCGAAAGCCGCAGACGACGGCTCGATCAAACGTGACCGCAATACGTACACCTCCCTCACGCGCCTTGAACTCACGCAAAAGGCCCAGGCGGCGAAACAGCTCGTAAACTCCTTCGATATCGACCGTGCCACGCCCCAGCAGCTTGAAGGCTGGTACCGGGCCGCCACGAAAAACGTATTCGGCATGGCCGACCTCTCCGGGGCGTTCTTCCCGAAAACCGCACGCTCGACCCCGCGCGACAAAATCCTCGCCCTGCGCGCATTCCTGAACGGAGAATGGGAAGCCGCAGTCGATCCCGAATACGAAAAATTCATGAAGATGGACCGCGGCGCGCAATTCCATTATGCGCTGCAAAACGAATCCGCCGCAACCGCATTCAAAGCGCATCTTGTTTCCGGCCCGCGCGGAACCGGCGCGTTGACTGTTCTAAGCAACATGGTAGAAAGCGAAGCGGCGCTTGAAGCGCCCGGCCTCGTAAGCGGTCTGCGCAGACTCATTTTCGGCGAGTCCGAAGAAGACCGCCGGCGCGAAGCGGAAATCCGCGAAATGCGGGAAAGACATGATGAAGACTGGCGGAAGCTGTCCTACGACAGGATGACGCCTGAAGAAAAGAAAACATACGAAGACGATGTGATAGGCTCCTACAAGGCCAAACTCGAACGCCGCCAGCCGCTCGCCGTCTATTTCGCCGCCGCGCAGCACATGTCAGACCGTGCGCGCTGGTGCGTAAACCAGGCATACGAAACAGGCACGGTAGACATTGCGAACCTGAAATTCCTCGAAAAAGACGAACGCGACCTCGTCCTGACAGTGCTTGCCAAAATGCGCGGCGACGCGAAAACCGTCAAACTCGGGTTCTGGGACGCCGACATATCCACCGGCACTGTGGGAGACCGTGCGCAAATGGCGCTCGGCGGATTGCAGGAGTCGCTGGCAGGTCTTGTCGAAAAGCCCTACGAGTACATAGACGCCGGCGTGAAAACGGCGTTCATCAACTGGATCGCGGATGTGCAGGAGCGCGACAGCCTGCGCGAGTATTACGATTTGCAGCTCAAGGCCGAACGTGCGCTTGAACAGCCTCTGCCCGAAGCGGAGTCCTTTTGGGGGGCGATGGTGCAGGGTTTGGCGGAAAACGCCGACCTGATGCTGCCCTACTTGTTCGCGGCAAAAGCGGCGGGAAAGGCGAAAACGGCGGTCGAGGCGGCAAAGACGGCAAAGGCGGCGGGCAAGGCCGCAGCCGCAACCGCCGCGGCGGAGTCGGCCCGGCTTGCCAAAGCGGGCGAAGCCGCCGCCCGCTTCCGGCGCGCAGGCGCTTTCGGCGCGGCCGCGCAGGAGAAATACACGCAGATCGCGGCATCGATATCCGCCAATATCGAACGATACTCCGCGACAGCCGCCAGATTCGCGCAGGCCGCGCGCAGCGAAAATCTCGCCGCCGCCGGATGGAACGCCGGCAAGTGGGCGGCGAAACTCGGCTCGTTCGGGCAGTTCGCCATGGAACATGTGGAGCGGTGCGACGAAGCAGGCGTTCCGCGCGAATATTCGCTTCTCACCGCCGCGGCGGTTGGATGGATAAACGACAGGATCGAACGCATAAACGTCGTAGGCCTTGACACCGACATCACGCGCAGGCAGCTTGCGGAAATGTCGTATGCGGCGTTCGGGCGCGCGATAGCCGCCCTGGACGCCAAAGCCGCCGGAAAAATCGCAGGCAGAATGCTCAAGACCGGCGCAGTCGCGACGGCCAAGACATACCTTGAAGAAGCATGGGTGGAAGAAGGCCTTCAACAGATCGTGAACGAATATGGGGCCGCCCTTGCCAAAAGTGTAGGCGACTGGGCGTTCACGACAGGCATGGATCCGGCGCGGCTGCGGGAACTGCGCATCAGCCTTGAAAAAGAGTTCTCCGCCGTCGATCCGCTCAAATCGTATCTTGAAGCCGCGGTGGACGCATCGCCGTCAAGCGTGGGCTTCGGGCTTTTGAACGTTCCGATCGCGCGTTTCGGCGCAAGCCGCCAGGATTCCGCGATCCGCAGGCGCAACCGCCTCGCTTTCGACAGCATGTCGGACGAAGAAAAAGCCGCCGCGATAAAAGACGGCATCATGAATCCGGTCGATCCGCGTTCGCCGTATTACGACGGCGGACTCGTCGCGCTTGTACAAAACCGTCTGCGCGCGATGGACGCCGTGGAAGACTTCTGGCGCAGGCAGGAGCGCCGCCCGGCGGAGGACGGAGAAAATTCCCTCGCCGGCGCGTCCGGCGGCAAAGAAGCGCAAAGACCGCTTTCGGGAAATGAAAAGGCCGAACTTTTCAACAGGCAGATGAACGCGCTCCTCGCCGCGCGCGACGCGCTGCGGACCAGTAAAGGCGATCCGCTGTCCGCTGTAATGCGCGCGGCCAACGTAGACGAATCCACGGCGGCGATCCTCGCAGACGCCGTTGCCGACGACGCGATAGCGCAAATCCTTTCGCCGAACTACGGCCTGGCCGTGGAAAGCATGACAGGCGCCGACATAAACATTGAAACGCTCTCCAAGATACTGCCCGGTTTCAAAGTCGAAGCAGCGAACGCCGGCGTCGAACGCGACCCGGAAACAGGACGGGAAATCGCGCAGGTCGTGGAAGCCAAAGTCACGCTGCCGAACGGCGAAAAAGCCATAATCGCATACAGGCGCGGCGACCTCACGAAAGAAATACTCGCGCGCGCTGCAAGAATATTCGCAGACCCGCAGGCCGAAGCGGATTTCGCAGCCAGCTACGACAAGCGCATGGAATCCGAAGGCTCGGACAAACGCTGGAGCAACATATCCGACGCCGAAAAGCAGCGCGCGGTACTCGATATAAACGGCTGGACGGCGGACGGCGGGGAGATAGAAGTTGAAAAACCCGACGGCACGAAAACCCGCGTGTCCGCCGCGGCGATAGTGAGCCTGTCGGACGGTACGCTTGCAGACGCCGCCTTCGGCGCGGTCTCGACGGGCCTCACCGTGCGGCACGAGACTTTCCATGCAATATGGCGGCTATGCCGGTCGATGATGAGCGAAGAAGACATCGGCGTCCTGTGCGAAGCTCTGGCCGTCGACAAGTCGCAAAACGGCTGGGACGCGGATCTCGACGAAGCGATGGCCGTCCAGTTCGAACGCTACGCCGCGGGAGCCGCAATCCCCTGGCATCTGGAAGGCTTCAACCGCGTGGACAAGGCGCTCGGCATCGTCCGCTCCATCGGCAAAGGCATATCGGATCTTTCCGGCGGCAGGCGCGACAAAGTGCGCGATGCGCAGACAGGCGAAGTCTACAGCCTTGAAAGTTTCTACAACGACGTCATGGCCGGACGCATAGGCTCCGGACGCATAGGCGTAAAACTGACCGCCACAGACGCCGCAACGCCCGTAGATACAAAA
>Ga0256407_10008316_pt1 | contig 15289 bp, 11 predicted proteins | sample RumenRJG_04DNA_FD_193489 | JGI IMG/M metagenome (GOLD analysis project Ga0256407, IMG submission 193489) | Bovine rumen microbial communities from Lethbridge, Alberta, Canada - RJG_04 | ecosystem: Host-associated > Mammals > Digestive system > Stomach > Rumen | place: Canada: Alberta...
TCAGTATTATAGGTCCCAGCCATATCAACCACCACACTCGCATCATAGACCGATGGAGCCTTGCCCAGCAGGGCGTTGATGATGCTGTTCACATCGCCCACATCGGGCGCGCCATCGCGGTTAACATCGGCATTGGCCAGCACTAGCGGGTCGCTGACCTTACCCAATATTGCATTGATTACAAGATTGACGTCAGATACATCTACAGCACCCATTCCATCAGCATTTTCCAGGACATCGATATGCTCAAACCCATTCCAAGGCATAAAACTCTGATAGAGCGACAGCGCTGTGTTGGGCACGACCAAGCGACATGTAGTCATATCAACTCCAGCCCCCGTATAGTGGAACATTCTAGTATTCAGACAGGCTGCATAAGACGTAAAGTTGTCAATCAACGACACCACCATCTGAACTCCTGCTCCATCCAGCGCCCCGGGATTGATAGACCTCACTGTTGCCGGAATGGTAAAACCAGTCAATCCATCACACTCACCGAAGGCAGCATATCCAATGGTTGTCACCCCAGTTGGGATGACGATATGTCCTGTCAATCCTGAGCATTGATAGAATGCCCAGTGGTCAATCTGCTTGATTGTGCCTGGCAACAGCAGTTCACCGGTCAGGCCACTGCAACCCTGAAAAGCCTCTAGCCCTATGGCCGTGACCGTATAGGTCACCCCATCATGCGTCACTTGCTCGGGCAAAGTGAGCTTGCCCGTAAGGTTGGCATAGGATGTGTAATTAGTCTCCGGAAGATTAGGATCTTGTTCTTTGGTTACTGAGACAGTGGTAGCGTCTTCCTCATTAATTTTGTAGGCAATGCCATCGACCTTGAAGTCGTAGAAGTCCTCGGCCATAGCCGTGACGGCCATCAACATGGCCAGACATGCAGTCGTAATGATAGTTCTCATATTGCAAATTCTATATTGTCCAACAATATTATTTTGCAAAAATAGGTAATAAACCTCATATCTGCAAGATGCGAACACAAAAAGCAAAGCCGAGATATTAAAAAAGACTAAAAAAGGCGTTTGTTGTGCTATTTAGTGGGCATTTTATCGTAAATTTGCAAAACGAATTCTGCACACGACATCGCAAGTCAAACCAGAGCAAAATGACAGAAGGCCGCGAGGCCGGGTTATTATTATTTAATATAAAAAACACTAACCGTAATTCAACCATTATGGACGAAAATTTTGAGAAGAAACCAAAACGCCCCCGCATCGGTGAGGCAAAGTCTAACCCCGAGAGCACAAGCGACGGTGGCCGCTACGAGAAGGTAGACTATGAGCGCGAGTCACTCGGCGCACAACAAGCACAAAACGAACAATCAGAAGAAGGGTATCAGCCACGCTATCAAGGTGGTTATCAGCATCGTGGCTACCAGCAGCGTGGTTATCAACAGCGTGGCTATCAGCAGCGTGGTTATCAACAACGCGGCTATCAGCAGCGCGGCTATCAGCAACAAGGTTATCAGCATCAACAAGGTTTTCAGGGTGGTTACGACCAACCAATGGCCGGTGAACCCATGTCCGAAGAGATGCAGAGCGAACAAGGCGGCTACCAGCCCCGCCAGCAAGGCGGTTACCAGCCCCGCCAGCAAGGTGGCTACCGTCAGCAGGGCGGCTATCGCCAGCAGGGCGGTTATCGCCAGCAAGGTGGCTACCGCCAACATGGCGGATACCGTCAGCAGCAAGGTGGCTACCGTCAGCAACAAGGTGGTTATCCACAACAACAAGGCGGTTACTCGCAACAAGGCGGCTACTCGCAGCAGGGTGGCTATCGCAAGCCCCGCAAGCAGCGCAAGCCTGCCGGTCCGCGTCCGCAGATGCGCTTTGTCCCGCGTCCCAAGCCAGTAGAGTATGAAGAGCCCATCTTGGATCCCAACATGGAAGTCCGCTTGAACAAGTTCATGGCCAATGCTGGTGTGTGCTCACGCCGTGAGGCCGACTTGCTCATTCAGCGTGGCGAAGTGAAGGTCAATGGCGAGGTCGTGACCGAACTGGGTGTGAAGATTACGCCCAAGGACATCGTGGAGTACAACGACAAGGTTGTGGCTACCGAGAAGAAGTGCTACATCTTGCTCAACAAGCCCAAGAACTGCGTCACCACCAGCGACGACCCCAATGGCCGCAAGACCGTGATGGATCTGGTGAAAGGTGCCTGCGAGGAGCGCATCTATCCTGTTGGCCGTCTGGACCGCAACACAACCGGTGTGTTGCTGCTGACCAATGACGGAGACCTGGCATCGAAACTGACTCACCCCAAATATGTAAAGAAAAAAATCTACCAAGTGTGGACCGACAAGCCCATCAGCGAGGAGGACATGCAGCACATTGCCGATGGAGTGGAACTGGACGATGGACCCATCCATGCCGACGCAGTGAGTTATGTGTCGACAACCGACCGCAAGCAGGCAGGTATTGAGATTCACTCGGGTCGCAACCGTGTGGTTCGCCGCATCTTTGAGTCGCTGGGCTACCGCGTGGTGAAACTGGACCGCGTCTACTTTGCAGGCCTGACCAAGAAGAATCTGGCCCGTGGCCGCTGGCGCTATCTCACCCAGGAGGAGGTCAACTTCCTGCGTCAAGGTTCATTTGAATAAATGTATCGGACAGAGGCAAAACTCTGCCCACTCAACAAACAATCACAAGACAACAATATAATGGCATTGAAAAGAACGAAAATCGTCGACATCTTCTCGCCCGAACTGGTGGGTGAGCAAGTATGTGTCAAGGGTTGGGTACGCACCCGCCGCGGCAACAAGCATGTGCAATTCATCGCACTCAACGACGGTTCGACAATCAAGAACCTCCAGATAGTTATCGACCTGGAGAAATTTAGCGATGAGGAACTGAAACCCATCACCACTGGTTCGAGCCTTCATGTCGAGGGTACACTCGTTGCCTCACAGGGCAAGGGTCAGACTGTCGAGGTACAAGCTCAGACCATCGAGGTCTATGGCACAGCCGACCCCGACGAGTATCCACTGCAGAAGAAAGGCCACACGCTGGAGTTCCTGCGTGAGAAGGCTCACCTGCGCATGCGCACCAACACCTTTGGTGCCGTGTTCCGCATCCGTCATCACCTGGCATTTGCCATCCACAAGTTCTTCAACGACAAAGGATTCTTCTACATGCACACGCCCCTCATCACAGCCAGTGACTGCGAGGGCGCAGGCGACATGTTCCAAGTGACTACCCTCAATCTGGCCGACCTGCCCAAGAACGAGGACGGCACCAACGACTACACCAAGGACTTCTTTGGCAAGCCCACCAGCCTGACCGTCAGTGGTCAGCTTGAGGGTGAATTGGGAGCGACCGCACTGGGCGCCATCTATACCTTCGGCCCCACATTCCGTGCCGAGAACAGCAACACGCCACGTCACTTGGCCGAGTTCTGGATGATTGAGCCAGAGGTAGCATTTAACGACATCACCGACAACATGGATCTTGCCGAGGAGTTCATCAAATACTGCGTACAGTATGCGTTGGACCACTGCCAGGACGATATCGAGTTCCTGAACAACATGTATGACAACTCATTGCTTGACCGCTTGCACAGCGTGCTCAAGGAGGATTTCGTGCGCTTGACCTACACCGAGGGCATCAAGATTCTTGAGGCATCGGGCAAGAAGTTTGAGTTCCCCGTCAGTTGGGGTGTCGACCTGCAGAGCGAGCATGAGCGTTATCTGGTCGAGGAGCACTTCAAGCGCCCGGTCATTTTGACCGACTATCCGCGCGAAATCAAGGCGTTCTACATGAAGCAGAACGACGACGGCAAGACCGTGCGTGCTATGGACGTGCTTTTCCCGCAGATTGGCGAGATCATCGGTGGCAGTGAGCGCGAGGAGAACTACGACAAGCTCATCGGTGAGATTGAGCGTCGTGGCATCCCCATGAAGGACATGTGGTGGTATCTGGAGACCCGCAAGTTTGGCACTGTGCCACATGCAGGCTTTGGATTGGGCTTTGAGCGCTTGATTCTGTTCGTCACGGGCATGGCCAACATCCGCGACGTCATTCCGTTCCCCCGCACTCCCAACAACGCTGAATTCTAATCAAGAATTGAAACAGTGTTTTAAATCAAAAAGGTCCGATGGAACCCCATTGGACCTTTTACTATTATTGTCTAGAGCAAGGCGGCAACTCCCAGTGTGCCACCGATGACCAGTGCATAGCGGATGATCTTACCTATGGTCATAGCGATGATGGTAATGGGAATATTGGCACGCATCATGCCCAGCACGACCGTCAACGCACTGCCCAGCACCGGCACAAAGGCAAAGAATGCCATCCATGCCCCGCGTCCATGTATAAATCGCTCGGCACGCTCCAGTTTCTCGTGGTTGACATGCGCATACTTCTCGATCCACTCCATGTTGCCCAGCGTGCCCAGCCAGTAGCAAGTCATGCCACCCGACACGTTGCCGGCCGTCGCCGCAAGCAGACACAACCAGGGATTGAGATGCAACGGGCCGACGCAGGCTATGAGCACCGCCTCGCTGCTGAGTGGCACAATGCTACCGGCAATGAATGCGGACAAGAACATGCCCCAATAGCCCCAGTCGATAAAAAATTGCACAAATGAGTCCATCACAATGATTGTTGCTTGCAAAAATCGTGCAAAGATAATAAAAAAACTGCAGATTCTCATCCGCAGTTTTTAGTATGCGCGTATCTGTTAGCAGTTTCGACCTCAGTTTCCAGGTCGGGACAATAGACTACTTTGTCTCAACTTTGTCCTTGCAGCAATCCTTCTGACATTCAGCTTTGTCGGCCTTTGCTTCACCCTTGCAGCAATCTTGCTTTGCCTCAGGAGCCTTGCCGTCAGTCTTCATCTTGTGGCGGTCATGGCCTCCATGGCGAGCACGAGGACCGCGCTCATTATGATTAGCCCTGATTTCTTCAAACTTTGTCTTCTGCTCATCGGTGAGCAAGGCTGCGACCTTGGCATCAACGGCTTGTTGTTCAGCCTTCATGGCCTCACGACGCGCTTGCATGTCTTCGGGCTTGGGTTTCTCTTTACCCTGCTTTTCGGCACGCATCTGCTGCATCTCGGCACGCATTTTCTGTGACTGCTCGGTGTAGAGGGCTGCGATAGCCGTCTTCTGGTCAGGAGTGAGCGACAGGGCTTTGTCGAGCATGGCTACACGGTGTTCGATCATCTTCTCGGGATTCATGCCGCCCTTGGCATGATGTTGACGTCCCTGGGGCTGTGCGCTCATCGTGGCTACGGCCAGCAGCGCAATAATCATTGCCAAAAATGTCTTCTTCATTGTTTTCTTGTTTTTAATGAAATGAATAATGTTAGTTTGTCATTGATTGACGATGCAAAGTTAATGCCTATTTTTGAGACTCGCAAGCGGTGAAACATCAGTTCAAGACCAAAGGAATAGATATCTTGACCAAAACCAAAAATGTCTATACCAAATAATCAGAACGTGTATAGAATGGGTGGAGTTCTCTAGTCGGGCACACGGCTTGCTAGGGCTAAGAAAAGGTTTACAAGATGTTAAAATGGCGATTTTTTTGCTAAAAAAGTCAGTCATGAGCAAAAGGATATCGCCTAAATGCGGAAATTTCAGTAACTTTGCATACATTAAACACTCGAAGCATCATGGAGTTAAAGAAAGCACTCATCATCTCGCAAGAGATAGCACCTTATCTGGAGGAGACACCCATGTCTTCATGGAGCCGCGACCTGGCCCAAGGGCTGAAGGAACGCGGAGCCGAGGTGCGGGCATTCATGCCCAAGTATGGCTACATCAACGAGCGTCGCAACCAACTGCACGAGGTGTACCGTCTTTCGGGCATGAACATCATCATTGACGACACTGACCATCCGCTCATCATCAAGACAGCGACATTGTTGCCGTCGCGCATCTCAGTGTTCTTTATCTACAATGATGACTACTTCATCTTGCCCGCCAAGCACAAGAAGGTTGAGACTCTGCCCGAGGATGCAACGCCTCAGGAGATAACCCAAGCCATGTATAATCAACTCGAGACAGTCCTCTACCATGAGAACAACCACGAGCGCAGCATCTTCTTTGTGCGTGCCGCAGTCGAGGCCCTGCGCAAGCAACGCTGGTCGCCCGAGGTGATACAGTGCAGTGGCTGGATGACCGCACTAGTACCCCTGTATATGCGCGAGTTGTTTCCTGACGACCCCTCGTTCCGTGATGCCAAGATTGTGTATGCGCTGTGGGATGACGACTTCACCGAGCCCATGAGCGAGCGCTTCGGCATTCTGCTGCATCAGGACGGCATCAGCGACAAGTCTCTGCACGACTTCCTGGGCAAGGCAGTCGACCACACCATGCTGACGCGTCTAGCCCTAGAGCACAGCGACGCAGTCATCCAGTGCAGCCCCAACATCAAGCCCGAGGTGCTAGACCTCGTTCAACAGTCAGGCCTACCTTTCCTCCCCTACTCAGACGAGGAAAGCCATGTCGAGGCTGTGGCTAAATTCTATGAATCGCTATAAAATTTTGTTTTTATCAGCATCATGAAACAAATCATCTATGCGTTGCTCGCACTGATCGTGTTACTGGGCACGCAGTCATGCACCGATGAAACCATCGGCTCGTCGCTAACCGACACCCGCACGGCCATCATCGAAGATTCATCGTTTGTCCTGACAGGACACAGCGTTCCCAACCATCGCCTTCAAGCACGTACAAGCACACAGTTAGTGGGTCTGCTCAAGGCCGACGGCTATGGCACACTCAGCAGCGAGGTAGTCACACAGTTCATTCCAGCCTCAATCATCGACACGACCGGCGTACCCACCAATATGATTGACTCGTGCCGCCTGATGCTGACCATCACGGGCAATGGATTCACTGGTGACTCGCTCCCGCCCATGCGCCTCAATGTCTATCGCCTGAACAAGCAGTTGCCTACACCGCTCTACAGTGACTTTGATCCATCGAATTATTACGACGAAAGCGACCTTCTAGGCTCCAACTCATATTCTCCCAAGTCGACCACTACCGTCTATTTTGAAACCAACGGTGCAACTCGCAGTTACGAGGCAATATTTGTGCCGATGCCCGTGAGTCTAGCACGCGACATACAGAACGAGTATCGCCAACACCCCGAGACCTTCAAATCGCCCAGCGCGTTTGCACAGTTCTTCCCGGGTATCTACATCAAGAACAGTTATGGCAGCGGACGAGTGATGAACTTCAATCGCACTGAGTTTCAAGTGTTCTACCGCAAGTCGACCACCTTTAATGAGACCGACACCATCACCGAGAATCACAGCACTTACATGGCAGCCTCGCCCGAGACCGTGCAAGACAACATCATCACAATGGAGGTGGACGCCAAGGTCGAACAACGCATTGATGAGGGCCAAGCCATCATCGTGGCTCCAGCAGGATATGAGGTGCAGTTGCGATTCCCCATTCAGGAAATCATCAACAGTTTCCGTGACAATGTGGGTGACGACCTGGGAGTCATCAACAAACTTGAACTCACCCTGCCCGCCGAGGATCCAGGCACTGCATACAACATAGAACCGCCCACCAACCTACTGATGGTCAAGACGTCAAAGAAAGATCAGTTCATTGCTGGCGACAGCTTGACCAACAACAAGGATTCGTTCTACGCAGTGTATAACAGTGCCAAGAAGGCTTATATATTCAGTGGTCTGCGTGACTATATCCTCAATATTATCAACAATCAAGATGGCATAGCCAGCGAGGATGACATCAACCTGACTGTGACCCCAGTTGATATCACGACCTACACTGTTCCTGCTACCTACTACACCTCAGAGTCATCTGTTGTGACCAAGATTGCGCCTCAAGTGTCGACACCAGCCATCACACGACTGCGCCTCGACAAGGCCAAAGTCAAGATAACTTACAGCAAGATGATGATGTGATGAGAACAATTGTTAAGAATATTTAAAGGCATTTGACCCCGAAGAAATAATTCTTAATTCATAATTCTTAATTCTCATTTTTGTAGTATCTTTGCACCCGCAATGCAAAATGCGCATTGCATCAGCCGCAATAGCTCAGTTGGTAGAGCATTTCATTCGTAACGAAAAGGTCGCGGGTTCGAGTCCCGCTCGCGGCTCACGAGCATGACCGCTTTTCCGCATCAAGGGAAAGCGGTCATCTTTTTTAGGACAGAAAATCAATTGGACATAAGATTAAGAACATAAGCTTCAAGATGATGGAAATCAGTGCACGAGACTTCATGGAACGTCAGCCCACCTGGCCCATGGTGGCACCCACTGACAAATACTACCTGGCACTGGCACGTCAACTGGCAACTGCCTGGGACGAGAGCCTATTGCTGAGCGACATCGACGATGAAGACCGCCGAGATGCTGTGCTGGCAGCGATCGGCTACTTCCAGGACATCGTTGCCGATGCTGGATTGTGGCGCACGTTCACAACACTCCACCAGCGGGAGCACGGCACCCCCCTGCCCCACTACAAGCGCAGCGAGGAATATGTTGACTACGAACTTAACGTTGATGATCTGCGCATGGTGCTACACTACACCATGGGGTTGCATCACCGACTCGACCCACACGATCCACAGTTGCTGGCATTGGCACAAGTGTTTTTCACGTTGCTCGACGAGGTATATGTCACCGCCCCCGTAGCCGTCGACCTGCAACTGCTGCTGGATGTTGACCTCAACGACGAGAATGACGCTAGCCGCACCTATGATCTGGCCTACTGGCTATTCTGGAAGAGTTATCTGCTGCGTCCGTGGGCCGAGGCAGCCGCCGCCGAGGCACACCCCGAGGCACAACGCATCATTGCCAGTTGCGGCGACAGCGACGCCACCCCGCTGTTGCACGACCTGAATGACCGCATCATGGCCCGCACCGCCGCTGGCCCGCTGCCCCTGAGCGTTGGCCGCTGGATTGAGGAGATCATCGCCAGCGCGAACTCTTAGCTCAATTGGCAATTGAAAAATGAAAAATTACCGCCAGACTGCACGCTAGCCTGGCGGTAATTGTGTATTTCAAGACGATGACCTTCGATCAGAGTCCGCGTCCGTGGCAATTCTTGTATTTCTTGCCGCTTCCGCAAGGACAGGGATCGTTGCGACCCACCTTGGGGCCAGCATTGACGATAGGCGTCGTAGGACGCTGAGGAGCATGCGATGCGCCGCGGGCCGCAGCCTGTTGTGCACGGGCGTTAGCAGCGACAGCATCTTCCTGGCCACCACCGCGGCTTTCCTGATAACGAGGCTTGCGCTGCGGTATCTCGCGGTCCTGAACATTCTGCTCGACCTGCTGCTGCACCGGAATCTGACCGCGCATAAGGATTGAAACAGTCTTGGCGTTCATCTCACCCACCATCTGCTTGAACATGTTGAACGACTCGACCTTGTAAATCACAAGCGGGTCCTTCTGCTCATAACTGGCGTTCTGCACGCTCTGGCGCAACTGATCCATCTCACGCAGGTGTTCCTTCCAACTCTCATCAATGGTGAGCAACATCAATGCCTTCTGCCAAGCCTTCTGCAGCGACTTGCACTGTGTCTCATAGGCTTCCTTGATGTCGATGACGATACCAAACATGCGCTTGCCGTCGGTGATGGGCACGCGGATGAGTCCTTGTGGCTCCATGCCGTTGGCCTGCTGGTCGGCAACGATGTTCTGGATGACTGGATTGGCGACCTCGCTCAATCGCTCGGTCTTGCGATTGAATGCCTTGAGCACCTCATCATAGAGTGCATCAACCTTGTCCTGCTTGTCGGCACGACGGAACGTTTCCTCATCGATAGGAGTCTCGAGGGCGTAGGTGCGCAGCACCTGCATCTTGTAATCCTCATAGTCATCGGGGCCAAAACGGTCGGTAATGTCCTCAACGCTGTCATAGAGGGTATTGATGATATCCAGCCCGATGCGCTCACCGATGAGTGCATGGTGGCGGCGGGTGTAGATAACCTTGCGCTGCGCATTCATCACATCATCATATTCAAGCAAGTGCTTGCGGATGCCGAAGTTATTCTCCTCGACACGCTTCTGCGCATTCTCAATGGCATTGGTCACACGGCGATCCTCGATAGCCTCACCATCCTTGAGCCCAAGGAAGTCGAGCATCTTGACCACCTTCTCACTGGCGAACAGACGCATCACCTTGTCCTCAAACGAGACGAAGAACACACTCGAGCCCGGGTCACCCTGACGGCCCGAACGACCACGCAACTGGCGGTCGACGCGGCGCGACTCATGGCGCTCTGTGCCGATGATGGCAAGGCCACCAGCCTCGCGAACCTCGGGGCTGAGCTTGATATCGGTACCACGACCTGCCATGTTGGTTGCAATGGTGACCACACCCTTGCCATCAACCTGCTGGCCAGCCTGCGCAACAATGTCAGCCTCCTTCTGGTGGAGTTTGGCGTTCAGCACCTGATGCGGAATGTGACGCATGCTGAGCATGCGGCTGAGCATCTCGCTGATGTCGACCGATGTTGTACCCACCAGCACGGGTCGTCCCGAGTTGCGCATGAGTTCAATTTCCTCGATAACAGCAAGGAACTTCTCCTTGGCTGTCTTATAGACGCGGTCGGGCATATCATTGCGGATGACAGGCTTGTTGGTGGGGATGGTCACGACATCCAGTTTGTAGATGTCCATGAATTCACCAGCCTCGGTCTCGGCAGTACCGGTCATACCCGCCAACTTGTGATACATGCGGAAGTAGTTCTGCAATGTAATCGTGGCAAATGTCTGCGTGGCAGCCTCAACGTTCACGCCCTCCTTGGCCTCAATAGCCTGGTGCAGTCCGTCGCTGTAACGGCGTCCCTCCATGATACGTCCCGTCTGCTCATCGACAATCTTGACCTTGCCTTCCTCGTCTACGATATACTCCTCGTTGATATTGAACAGCGTGTAGGCCTTGAGCAACTGTGTGACAGTGTGCACGCGCTCACTCTTGAGCGTGTAGTTCTGCAGCAATTCGTCCTTCTTGGCCAGTTTCTCTTCCTCGCTGAGGTTCTCATTGGTCACCTGCGACAGCTGGGTGGCAATGTCAGGCAAGATAAAGAACTGCGGGTCATCGGTGCCTCTGGTGAGCACATCGATACCCTTATCGGTCAACTCAACCGTATTGTTCTGCTCCTCAATGATGAAGTATAGCGGATCGGTGACAATGTGCATGTCACGACTGTTGTCCTGCATGTACACGGCCTCGGTCTTGAGCATGGCGGCCTTGACACCCTCCTCGCTCAAGAACTTGATGAGTGGCTTGTACTTGGGCAGACCCTTGAAGGCGCGATAGAGCAACAACGTGCCCTCCTTCTGCACCTTCTCGTCGTCACTGGCCATCATCTTCTTGGCATCAACCAGCAGTTTGGTGACCAGTTCGCGCTGGGCGCGATAGACACGCTCGACGTTGGGCTTATATTCGTTGAACATCTGGTCCTCGCCCTTGGGCACAGGACCCGAGATGATGAGTGGCGTACGAGCATCGTCGATCAGCACCGAGTCGACCTCATCGACGATGGCATAGTTGTGCATGCGCTGCACCATGTCCTCGGGGCGCATAGCCATGTTGTCACGCAGGTAGTCGAAACCGAACTCACTGTTGGTACCGAAGGTGATATCACAGTTATAGGCCGCACGGCGTTCGGCCGAGTTAGGCTCGGTCTTGTCGATACATGCCACCGATAGCCCATGGAACTGATAGAGTGGACCCATCCACTCCGAGTCACGCTTGGCCAGATAGTCGTTGACAGTCACGACATGCACACCATTGCCGGTCAGTGCGTTGAGGAATACAGGCAGCGTAGCCACTAGCGTCTTACCCTCACCTGTCGCCATCTCGGCAATCTTGCCTTGATGCAACACTGTACCACCAATCAACTGCACATCATAGTGCACCATGTTCCACACGGTGTCGTTGCCACCAGCCACCCAGTGATTGTGGTAGATGGCCTTGTCGCCGTCGATGTTCAAGAAATCCTTGCCTTCGGCCGCCAGGTCGCGGTCCATCTGTGTGGCAGTGACAACCACATCCTCGTTCTGTGCAAAGCGACGCGCGGTCTCCTTGACAATCGAGAATACTGTGGGCAGAACTTCGTCAAGTTTGTCCTCGAGCACATCGAGGATTTCCTTCTCAATTTTGTCGACCTTCTCCCACAGCGGCTCGCGCTTGTCGTAGTCAAGGGTCTCAATCTCGGCCTTGATGCGGTCAATTTCGTCGCGTTTGTCCTGCACAGCATCACGCAGTTGCTGCCTGATGTCGGCAGTGCGCTGTCGCAGTGCATCGTTGTCGAGCGCTTCAATCTCGGGGTAAACCGCCTTGATGTTCTCGACGACGGGCATCAATTTTTTTAGGTCTCGGTCCGACTTGGTACCGATGAGTGATTTCAGAAAATCTCTAAATCCCATTATGTTATTATATTTAGTTACAAGAACATTGCTTTGTCCACAGCTAGGGCCCAGAGAACTCCGGGAGTCTGAGACAAAGAACCGACAAAGGTACGAAATTCTTGCGAATTACACTTTATTATTTATAAAAAAATTGAATGAGCGCAAGGCGGGAACTGCCATCAGCGGGAAGAAAGCCGCATTGGCCACCTGCGGCAGCCAGGGCCATGACAAGGCAGTGAGCAAGATAACTATCAGGTTGACACCATGATAGACCCTGAGTGGACGGCGCATGCCCTTGAACCACACCGACACGGCGGGAAAGAGCATCAGCGGATTGATCCACAATGCATTGTAGTTGGGAAATGTCGCCTCGCGCACCGAGCAGAACATCAGGAAGAAGAGCACGCATCCCGCCAAGCCGAAGATAGCGAACAACGCGGTGTCAAACCAACGGGTGACCTTGCGCCGACGCAGGTCGCGTACCGTCAGCAACACTGTCAGCATCAACAACAGGCAGGCTGCCGCCATCGGGCTACGCCACCAGGGAGTGGGAGGCAAAACAGTGCCTTGCTCGCTTCCGTCGACCACCACCTCTGTATCGCTCACCAGTGGCACTTGGCGACCATCACGGGTGACAGTTGCCTGGCCCATCGCCTGCATCAGTGCCATGGGGATGAACATGCGCTGACGCACATCGAGAGGGGCGTCCAAACCTGAGCCCAACACCAAGTCGATGCCAAATTGCTCCCATGGATAGTTGGCAGTATAACGTGACATCATGTCACGATAGGTGACAGAATCGGTCAATGATGCGTAGTGGATGCTATCGCCCAGAGCCATCTCAATGATGTCGCGCGGCCGTGTGGAGCAATTGTCGCCCAGATATTGGTAGACATAGGTGTTGTTGCCAGGTTGAGAATTGATGATGAGGTAGTCACGCACACGCCTCGCCTCGTCCTGAGTGAGGTCAAGCCGCTGCTCGACCATGCGCCGACCTTCCATGCCATAGGTGGCATACTGCGGTTGCAACGGCGCGCACAGATACTCGGCATCGCCCTTGACAAAGCGATAAACAAAGTTTGGCGTGTTGAAGTCAAACACACCATAATTGTAGTAGTAATCAGCATCGCCTTGCGTGACCCGCAACTCGGTGTGGCCAAAGAGTGAGAACACCTCGCTGCCAGGATAGAAAGTGACTAGCCGAACAATGACGGAGTCTTGCACAGGTGGCTGTATATTGTTCTGAGCCTTGAACGGCTGCCACAGCATCGCGACCATGAGCAGCAACAAGAGCCTAGTGTTAAACGTGTGATGTGCCATAACAATTTCATCATGATGCAATAATGATGCCAAGGCAATATGCGATTCATGATTACTTGCTAAACAATTTGAGAGAGTTGAAATATTGGTATGACAAGGGTGATGCTGCCGGACAGGTGACTAGGATCCTCACCAACACCACCTTCAGTATGCCCGATGCCGATATCACTATTGAGGCCACGTTCTGGTTGCGCGGAGATGTGAATGATGACGGCAAGGTCGATGTTACCGATGTCAACGAAATCGTTAACATGGTGCTCGGTAAGACCGCAAAACGCCCCATTGCCGACCTTAACGGTGATGGTGAGGTCGATGTGAGCGACATCAATATTGATGTTAACATCGTCTCAGGCAAGGAATAACGCCAAGGCATATCAAGTTTGCGACCTCACTGAGAGTTCGTCAAGACAAGGGGGCTCCAAAAGTTTTTCCAACCTTTGGAGCCCTCCTCGTTTTAGTTCCCGAGTCGACGGGATAGCCAAGCAGGCTTAATGTCTACTTGCCGAGCATGAGGTTAATGACCGCATTAACATCGGCGATGTCAATACTACCTTCTCCAGTGACATCACCTGCTGCAGTCTGGCTAGTCTTGCCCAGCATCATGTTGATGACTGCGTTGACATCAGCGATATCAACCTGACCATCACCCGTGACATCGCCCGTGACACCCGGATCAACCGGTTCATTGGGAGTAACCCCCTTGCCAATCTTGTAGACAGCCATGCCGTTGTAGCACTTGTAAGTGAACAGCGTGACGCACGGCTCACCGCCTTCCTCACCATACTGCACATTGAAGCAGTGCACACGGTTTCCACCGTCGGACACCTCGCCCAGGCCATTGGCCGGGATGGTCCAATAGAGCTGCATGCCGGGAATGGACATACCCTCGCCCAGCTCGCAGATGTTGGCCTGGCAAGCACGCATGAGACCCGCATCGGTTGTGCCTGAGTACTGCGCCATGGTGTAAACCAAGAAGTTGCGGTCATCGAGCGTGAACTCGGCGCATCCGTTGGCTCCCACCTCATAGGGTGCCAACTCAGGTGCCACACCGTCGAACGAGTCGACCAGCGTGCCAGTCAAATCGTAGAGCGCAGGTGCGCCATTGAACCCATCAACATAGAAGAGCTCGCCTGCATAGGGGTCATCGGCATAGGGGTCATAGCACATCTTAACCGTCGGACCATAGGCCCATTGCGTGACTGTCTCGGGATAGAAGTCGACGATGTCAAGATAAGTGTCGCCATCAAATCCACCCTCAACGTACTCAAAGCTGTCGCCCTGTCCAACATACCAGCGGTAGACCGTGGGCGAATTGGCTGCAGCACTCATGATGGTGCAGCCTGCCTCCTGCAGGGTGATGTCGCCCAGCACGTCGTAGTAGTCGGTGCGCAGGACAATGTCCTTGGGCAACTTACCCAGCAGAGTCAGTTCGCCACTCTCGGTGTTGAGGCTATAGAACGGCACCTCGACCGAGCCCTCGGCCTCGCTGGTGTAGGGCGCTACCCAGACGTGCCCAAAGTTGTCGACACCAATCGAATTGACACCCAGGAAAGTCATGTAGGGCTGTCCGTCCAATGTGACATCAAGCGGTGGCAGTTCGGTGCCG
>Ga0256407_10008317_pt1 | contig 15287 bp, 7 predicted proteins | sample RumenRJG_04DNA_FD_193489 | JGI IMG/M metagenome (GOLD analysis project Ga0256407, IMG submission 193489) | Bovine rumen microbial communities from Lethbridge, Alberta, Canada - RJG_04 | ecosystem: Host-associated > Mammals > Digestive system > Stomach > Rumen | place: Canada: Alberta | collected...
TTGCCCTATTTACTACTATTTGTATTAGAATTAATTATAATATATTTTTATACTAATTGAATTAATTATTTTAATAATAAAAAAAATTTAAAAAAAAATGTAATGTTTATTATTACAATATTAATTTATTGAATTAAAATTAAATTAAAAAAAATGATTAACAAAATTAATATTGATAATTTATCATTTTCAAATTTCCCAAAAAAAATATTTGCCAGCATTAAAGAAAGATGTGTAAAAATTCATTTTTTTGAATTTATTTCTAATTTTATCTTTTTCCTAAATTCAATCTTAGTAATAGATATAATATTTAATTACAAAAGAAATTTTTTATCATATCATTATCCAATCTACTTAATTAATCCTACATTTTATTATGAAACATTTCTAAATTATATTGTAAAAAATTCATCATTAAATTCAATAAATTCAAATATAGAATTAGCAACTTTTGAAATGAATGAAACAAGGTATGGAACAGATCAAATTTCTTTAATAATGATAAAATATTTTAATTTTCAAATATATGAACCATTAGTTTTTAATGAATTACTTTTAGTTAGAATAATAATAATTTTAGTTATTATTTTTTTATTTATAATTCAATTAAGAACAATTGAAACTAAAATTAATAATTTTATTCAAAAAAGTTGTAGTATAATAATATATTTTATTTTTGAACCTTTTATATTAATTTTTTTTCTTATTTTTAATAGACCAATAGTCGAAAAAATAAGTGATATTTATAAAGTAGTATCAAATACACATTTACTTGATTTATTTTTAATGATTATTTTTAATTGTATTTCATATTTATATTATACATATTTTATTTATGCATATGGATTCAATCATAATATTTATTTTTTTCATAATGGGTTTTTCCCAATTTTATGGACATTAAATTTTATGAGTAGTGTATTAATAATTTTAAGATATAATATTTTTAATTCAATTATTTTTCAACTTTTTTGGATTCTAATTTATTTACTTCAAATTTATCATCAATGGGAATTTTTTTTTTATAATAATAAAAGAACAAAAATGAAAAAAATTGCTATATTTTTTCATTTTTTATCATTATCATTTCTATTAATAAGATTACTTTCTCTTTTTTTAATTTCTTCATTAGGTCAATATAAAATTTTTAAAATATTTGAATTGGTAGAAATTTTTTTATTAAGTTTAGCACTTCATTATCGAATACATAAAAAAGGAAATATTTTAAAAATAACAAAATATGCAGATAATTTAATAAATCAAAAAAAACAATATTTTTTAGAATCAGTTGCATTTTTCCAATATTTAAATGACTTTTTTTTTGCCCAATCACCAATAAGTAAAATTACAGAAAAATCAAAAGAAAAATTATTAAAAGAATATGAAAAAGATATTAAAACAAAATATTGTTCAAATAATAAAGATTTTGATTTAATTTGTGATGGAAATGAAAAATTAAAATCTTTTCTTAATTTAAATTCAAGTAAAAATGCTAAAGCATTAACAAGTTTTTCTGCATCATCAGTTATTACTGATTTTAGAAATATAACTTATGTATTTACTTTATTATTAAATATTTTAGATAAGTTTAATAAAATAATTAGAGATAATCAAAATAATGATTTTTATTCTCATGCAAGAGAAATTATTGTTTTTAATAAAATTTTATTATTTTTTATTAAGGATGGTAAAGCTTTTAGATCTAGGTTTTTATTAACAAAATATTTATCTGAAAAATATAAAAAAAAATTAAATTACATTTCTTCATCAATTTTATACTTTTTATCAAGTTATTTTAAAAAATTTGAAAAAAGAGCTGAAGATAGTTCAATGATGTTTATTATTATTTTCCATCAATTAGATTATAATTATTATCAAATTTTAAGTTCATTTAAAGAAGTATTGAAAAGTTTTGATAATAATAAAAGAGAAATATTATATACAATTGATTTACAAAGTGATGAAATTGAATTATCATTAGGTAATATAATGAGATTAAATGATTCTTATAATGATTCTCTTAAAAATTACCAACCTGATAAAGAAAAATATAAATTATTAGAAGATTTAATTTTTAATAATACAATAGATAAAAGTTTTGATTATTTCGATATTAATTATTTAGATACAATAATAGAAAAAAACACATATTTTTTAATAATAATAGAACAAAATAATTTAATAATAAAAAAAGTTCCTTTACTTTTTGAAATAAAAACTAATATTCCAACAAAAGATGTATCAAATAAATCATTTGATATATTATTCCCAAAAATAATCCGTAAAAAAATAGTAAAAAGAATAAAAAAATTATTAAACTCATATCAATCATTTAAATGTGATTCCTTATTAGAAATGTCAAATAAATTAATAATAGGGATAAAATTTTCAATAAATAGACTTCCAATATTAAATGGAAGTTTATATTTTTCATGTACAATAGAAGAAAAAGATGAAACAGAAGAAAATAATTATTTAATTCTTGATAAAGAAGGTTCAGTATATAAATTTGGTTCATTTTATAGAGAACATTTTGGTTTTTCTGATAATACTTTAAGAACAAATATTTTTTCTCTTTTTGGTATTAAAAAATTTAGCTTAGAAAAAGGATGTTCTGGTGAATTGAAAATATCTACAAAATTACTTTTTAGAAATATAAAAGAATATTTAAATAAATATGTAGAAAAAAAAACAGAAGAAAAAGAAAAAATTTTATTTAAATTGAAAAATAATTTTGGAATGGAAAAAAAAATAGAAGTTTCATATAAATGTGAAAATTCTTATCCTTCAAAAAAAAATGATGAATTATATTTAATTTTATTTTCATTTATTACATTAAATGAAAAAATGATTAGAAAAAGAAAAATTGGCGAGACGCAAGAACCAATAATGACTCAAGGGATTGGTTTTTCAAATTCAGTTTCAAGTGTAATGTCAATAAAAGAATTAAAAGATATAAATAATGAAAAATGGAATTTAACAAATAAAAAATCAGAAACTTTTAATAGAAAAGAAGGTACACTTGAAAAAGTTAGTTTTTACTATAATTTATTCTTAATTATTTTAGCTATTATTTTATGTATTTTTATTAAACACATTTCAAAAATTTTTGTAAAACAAAGAGTTAATTATGAAGAAATTAGACAAATGCATTTTGAATTTTTAAAAGCTACTTTTTTATCTATTAATGCCGTGGCGATTGAAGGTGATATTGAAACGGCACAAACTTTAAATAAGGAATATAATGATAATTATCCTAATATTAAATTGGAACTTTCTGATTTTTATTATTATCATTTTTCTACTTTAGCAGAAGAAATTTTTGAATCTTATAGGAAATTAAAAAATATTTATTCTAAATATGATAAAAGTGATTATTATTATTCTAAAACTTATTTAAAACAATTTGATTTTTTTTTAGAAAACAGTGAGCATAAAAATAAAAGTTATATTAATTATTTTGAAGTTCCTTTAAATAATTTTTATTTAATTAGTAGAGAAAGTTATTATTATATTAATATTTCTTGTATTTTTGGTGATTTTATTTCTATGGTTTCTCAAGATGAGTTATCAAAAAAATTAAGTTTTTTAGTTTCAAATGGAATTTTTTTTACTAATGAAATTAGTGAATTAAATTATTATGATAAAGAAAATTTTACAAGAAATTATAAAAAATATTTCCTTTATATTTATATTATTTATTTTGGATTTTTATTTTGTAATTTAATTTCAATTGTATTATTATTTTTAATAATAAAAATATCTTCATTAAAAATAAAAGAATTGACTGAAAATATTTTAAAATTAACTCTAAAAGATAAAAAATATTTATTAGAGAAAATCAAATATGCCAAAAAAATAGTTTTTAATGAAATGAAACCATCAGAAGTATTAAAAATATTAAAAAACGAAACAGCATCAAAAAATTCCAAAAAAACCATAGAAGAAATAAGAAATGACGACGAAGATACTTATTTATTAAACCCAACAAAAATATCTCAAAAAGTAAAATATTCATTTAGAATATATAAAAAAGTAATAATTATCCTTATAGGATTAAGTTCAATATTTTTAATATATACAGGAATAGCATTACCAATAATATTAAAATTTCAAAATAGAATGAATAGAAAAAAAAAATCATCAGAAGATAATGATGACTTAAGAGATAATTTATTAATTTATTATACATATACAAGAGGTTTAATTTTATTAAATAGAACATATGATGAATGGAATATTCCACTTGATAAATATGCATCTGGAATTTTTTCAAATTATTCAAATTTAAGAAAAAATATAAGAGAAGATAATAATAAAAGTGCAAATAAATATATGGAAACTATAAATTCATATCAAGTATGTGAATTAATATTTAATGAATCTTCATATTCAAATAAAAAAGCAATTTATGAAGTTTGTATTAATGATCCTCTTATGTTAGAAAGAGTTGCTAATATGATTAGTGGGTATGTTAGTGAATTAAGGATAATGTATAATTCATATTTTAAAAGCCAAAGAAGTATGGAAGATAAGAAATTTTTTTTTCATTCTAGAATTTTTCAATATTATAGTTTGGTTGCTCAAATTATTTTTTATACTTTGTTAACTAATGTTCAAATGGATTATATTTTACCTGATTTTGAAAATACAATTAATCAATTATCTAATTTTTTAATTATTATATTTGTTATTATGGTTATTACTGAAATTTTTAATTATGTGTTAAGTGCTCTATTTATTTTAAAAAAGATATCTTTTTCTGTTAAAAATTTTGAAGTAATGAATAAATTTTTTGTTAAAGAAAAAAACCAAACTGGGAATAATGTGAATAAAAAATAATTTTTTTAAAGAAAATAAAAATATTAATTAATGTAAATTTTTAATTATTCTTCTATATAATTATACAAATTATAATATTTAAACACATATTTTTTCAAATGAAAAAATAAATAAACAAAAATTAAATGGAGCAAGATAATGAAAAAAAATTAAATATATTTTCAAAAATAATATCAGACATATATGTTAGTATAAAAGAAAAGTCACTAAATGCATCAGAATTATTTTTTTTTTCAAGTGTTTTTGAATTGACTAATAAAATATTAATCATTGATATAATTTTTAATTATAAAAGAACATTTCAAAATATATATTTTTTTTTATATTTTATATCTCCTACTTTTTATTTTGAAGTGTTAAATAATAATGAATTTATGTTAAAAAAAAATGCAAATAGATTAAATAATTATACAAAAGATCAAGTAAATTTATTGGCTAATAAATATTTTAAAGTTGATATTTATGAACAAAAAGATTTTTATAATTATAGATTTTTTGGAATAATATATCTTATTGTCCTTTTATTATTACTATTAATGAATTTAATAAAAAAGGATAATTGTATTATTAATATTATTAAAAAGATTGGAAGTTATTTGTTTTATATTACTTTTTGTACTTTTTCTCATCTTTTTTTATTAATTTATAATAGAGGAGTTTTTATACAATTTTCAGATAGTTATTATGAAATTGATTATACTTTTATTTATGATGTTGCTTTGTTTTTGTTGTATAATATCCTTCATTATTTATTTTATAATATTTTCATTTATGCATATGGACAAAATGAAACATATTATTTTTTGACTTCAAAAATATTTATAGCTACATTTTCTTTAAATGAATTAGGAATATTTTTATTTATTATTAGATTAAACATTAAATATTCAATTTTATTTCAATTAATTTGGTCAGTTATTTATATTTATGAATATATAGTAATAATTCAAGTGTATAGAGATTCCTTACATCAATCTACCTTTCAAAAAATTTCTTTTTTTTTTCAAACTTTTGTTTTCTCAATTTTTATTGTAAGATTTGTTACTTTATTTCTTATTAAATATCTCAAATATGAAAAAACATTTAAAATATTAGAAGGAATTTTAATTATTTTAGTTGTTATCGTTTTATATTTTAATTTAAACAGTCCTTCAAAAACTATAAGTTTAACTAAATTAAAAGATGATTTAATAAAAGAAAACAATGAATTTTTCAAAGGGACAAATCAATTATTTATTCCTTTATTTAAATTTTTTTCATCAAAAACAACTTCAAATAAAGCAAAATATAGAGAAAATTTCTTTATGAGATTTAAAGAAGATTTAAAAAACCATTTTTGTAATAGCAAAGAAGATTATTTGATTTTATGTAATGGAAATGAAGAATTAATAGAAAAGTTTTCTAATTCAGATTTAATTAAAAATAAAGAAAGTAGAAGTACAATAAATTTAATGGAACAAAAAGAAAATTCTATTATTTTAATTGTTTTATTACAATTGATTAATAATTTCTATAAAATTGCAAAAGAAAAAAGTTATCTTTTTGGTAAATTAGCAATGGAGACTTTAGTTTATAATAAAGTTTTACTTTTTGCTATAATTGATGAAAAAACTTTTAGGGCTCAATATTATTTAAAGAAATTTATGTATAGTGAAAAATTTAAAAATGCAGATATATTAATTTCTTCTATTTTTTTATATTTATCTTTTCATTTTATAAAATTAGAAAAAAAAAATGATGATAATTCAATGGAATATATGATATATTTTAATTATTTAAATTTCCATTATTTAAATATTGTAAAAGCATTCAAATATATATTAAAAAGCTTTACAAAATCTCAAAAAGAATTATTAAAAATAATAGATAAACAAAGTATAAATATAGGACATTCTTTAGATTCAATAATTGATATGATATACAGTTCATATGATTCAATGAAAATAAAAGAACAAGCTGAAAATGAAAAATTTAAATTAATAGAAGATATTATGTTTAATTCAAATTTTGATAAAAGTTTTGAGTTTTTTGATTTAAATTCCCTTGATTCAGTAGTAGAGAAAAATAATTTTTTTTTAATATTATTTGAAAATGGTAAATTTATAATAAAAAAAGCACCATTAACATATTTTGAATTAACTGGAATTAAAACATCAAAAATGATAAACGCCCCATCTATAAATATTTATCCATATATAATGAGAAAATCACAAGAAAAATATATTAAAAATACTATATTAAGTAAAAAATTATTAAGGGAAGAATGTGTTTTAGAAACATCAGAAAATTATATTATAAATGTTAAATTATGTTATAGTGCTTTACCAACTTTTCATGGTCAATTATTTTTAATATGTACATTAGAACCAATTTTATTTCCAGATGATTCTAATTTTATATTGATGCAATCAAATGGTATTTGTAATGAATATGGTTTATTTTTTAAAAATTATTTTGGTTTTAATAATCAATTAAAAAGATTAAATTTTTTAACTGTTTTAGGAATTAAAGAATATATTCCAGATAAAAATATATCACAAACTTTTGATGTTGATTTAAATGAATTTATATCAAATATTAAAGTACATTTAGTAAGAGATAGTGGATGTCAAAATTCTGAAATTTCACAAATATTAAAAAAAATAAGAGAAAATTTTAAATCTTTAAAAATAATAAAAGTTACTTTTAATTTTAAAAAAAAATTCCAAATTAAAGGAGATGAAATTTATTTACTTCAAATTGTTTTTGAAGACTTGAAATTAAAAATATTAAATGAAAAAAAGAAATTAGAAACAATAGATCCAGGATTTATTTTAACACCAAATAATGGTTCAATGACAGCATCACATTCAGGAAATTCAGTTTTATCATATAAAATAATAAAAGAAAATTCTTGGAATATAACAAATAAAAAAAAAGAAACAATAGGTATTGCAAAAAATACAATTGATAGAATATCATTTATATATAATTTATTTTTAGTAATTGTAGCAATTGTAATTTGTATTATTATAAAATTATTTTCAAATCAATTTTATAATGAATATATTAAAATGATTGTTTTAAGAGAAATGAATTTAGCATATTTTTCAAATGTATTTTATGTTACTAATATGATAACTTTAACTGATGGAGAAGAAATTTATGATTCATTAAATATAGAATATCATACTTCTATTAAGAATTATAATATTTCATTACTTGATTATTATCAATATAATTTTCAACAAAGAGCACTTAAATTATTAACAGTTAGTAATTATTTTAAAAATAATTATTCAAGTTTAAGTTCACATAGTCAATTATATCAAGAATTTAATGAAAAACCATTTATTGTGATTAGACCAAATGGTGAATATGATAATGTGACTTATTATCATGCTTTTGATTTACCAAAAAATTATTTTTATATTTTAAGTCAACAAGATGAATTTAATATTACTATTCCTTTTATAACTATTGATTCAATTGCTCAAATATTATCTTCTTTAAATGAATTTCAACAATATATTCTTTGTACTATTAATAATTGTTTTAATTTTTTGCTTGCTTTAAATAGAGTTTTAATATCATCAAAAAATATTTTTAAAAACTCATTAAAAAATTATAAAGTTATAATGTATAGTGTTTTTATTGTATTTTTATTTCTTAATATTTTTTCAATATTTCTTCTTTATCTTTCAATTGAAATGACAAATAAAAAAATGTATCAAATAACAGAAAAAATAATGAAATTAACTCAAAGAGGTAAAAATTATTTAGAAAAAAAATTAAAATATATAAAACATATAATTCAAAATGAATTAAAACCATCAATAGCAATAGAACAATTAAAAGAAATAAACCCAGCATCAAAGCCAAAAATAGCAAACAACGCTCAATTAACATTAGCTCATCAAATGAAAGAAATAAATCCAAATGATGATGATAAAGATGATATGTATTTAATAAAATTTAATGCAAATCAAAAAAAAAAAATATACCATTTTATAGCATATATTCAATCATTTAAAACTTTATTATTACTTGGTTCAATATATTTAATTTTTATAGTAATAACTTTTCCAATTATGAAATCATTATTTAAAAAATTAGAAATTAAAAGAAGAGAAACTCAAGCAATACAAGATTTACAAGAATTACTTATTTCATATTATATTGGAATAAGATTATCAATTGCTTTAAATTCTACTGATTTACAATTAAAATTAGGAATTTTTGGAAGTATGACTGATAATATTTTCAGTAATCATACTGAAGCAAAAAGATTAATGATTACTGAAAATGTTAAAAGTACTATTAATTATTTAAATCAAATAAATGATAATAATAATAGTTGTGAATTTTTATTAGAAAATAATGAATATAAATATGGTTTAATATTAATTTGTAATTTTGAACCATTAATGCAAACTAAAGTTGAAACTATGATTAGTGGGTTTATTAATCAATTAAGAAGTGAATTTTTAAATTATAATCAAAGTGAAAAATATGAAAATAATTTAATTGAATATTTTCATAGTAGAACTTTTCAATTTAATAATTTACAAGTTATTATTTTTTTTATGAATTATTTGAATGATTTGGAATATAAGTATACACTTCCTGATTTACAAAGTAATATTAATACATTAATGCTATTTTTAGTTATTATGTTTATTATTATGGTTATTACTGAAATAATATATTATTTTTCAAGTAGTATTTTTGTTTTGGGAAGAATGTTCTCTTCTTTTAATGATTATAAGGTAATAGAAAAGTTTTTCTTATATGATGAGGTATCTAATAAAAAGTAATTTGATACATTTTAAAAAATTTATATAATTATATTGATATAATAATAATATAAATATATTTTAAAGTATAGAATATATAATAAAATCTTATTTTTTAATATGTTTATCATTTAAAATATATATAATTTCAAAATAATTAGATTCAACAATATTCAAATTATTAAATTTAATATTTATTTTAATTTTTAATTTGAAATTTATAAATGAATGGATAAAAAAAAATAACATAAAACAATAATAAAGAATAAAAAAATATTTTATTTTTAAGTTGATATAAATAATTTTATTCTCTAAAAATAAAATTTTTTTAATATTTATTCTAAAACAAAAATTCAAACTAAATATAAATTTAATATAATATTGTTTTTTAATAAATTTAAGTAACACAATTTTTAAAAAATTTTATCTTTTCAAATAAATAAATAGATAAAAATATTAATATAATTTAATATTGAATTTAAAAAAAAAAATAAAAATAATTTTTATTTTTTTCAATGAACAGAATTGATTTAAAAAACCAAATAAACCCAATAGACTGTTTTAAAATAATATTCTTAGCAATATTCACAAATTTATTTGCAGAATTCCTAACATGGATGTTTATATACAGAACAAAAAAATACAAAGAAACAAAAAAACAAATAGATCAATTAAAAAAAAAAATTGAATCAAACAAAGAAAATATAAAAGGTAGAAGTAAACAATTAGATAAAAAAGTAAAAAAACAAGAAAATGATTTAAAATATTTAAATTTTACAATGATGTTAACAAAAATGGTTAGTATGTTCATAATAGGTTTATTTACAGTTTTTTTTATATCATTATTTAATGGTTTATTTCAAGGAATTGTAGTTGCAAAATTACCTTTTGTTCCTTTTAAATTATTATTAAAAATGAGTCATAATGGTATTTTAAGTAATGATTTAACTGATTGTGCTTTTATGTTTTTATATGTTTTATGTAATATTTCTTTTAGACCAATTATACAAAAATTTTTAGGATTTGCTCCTCCTAGAAATACTAATCAATTACCTGATTTTTGGAATCCACTTGATGAAACTAAATAAAATTTATATAATTAAAAAAAATTTATTTTTTGAATTTTTTTTCAATTCTTTTTTTTTTTTAATTATTTCTATTTATTTTTTTTATATTTATTAATCATTATCTGATAACGAATTCTTATTTTGATTTGAATTATTATATTCTTCTTCATCATTCATTTCTTTTTTTATTTTTTTTATTATTTTACCTTTTTTTGGTATTATTTCATTTACTTTTTCAAATAAATTTTTATAGTCAGGATCATATCCAATTAATTTTTCTTTTATTTTTTGAGGTAAATTATTATTATTATACCTTGTTCCTAAAAAAGATTTAGATAAAATTGGTTTGAATATATAATCAAAAATTTTCTTTTGATCTTCATTTAATATTAATTTACTTCTCATTTGTCCTGAATGTGTATTTTTTAAATATGAAATTATATCAATATATTCCATTATGTATTCTTTTCCTTTTTTGAATACTTCATCAATTCCACTTTTTTTTGATAAAGAACATTTTGGAAATAAATTTATCAAAATTAATTTATCAAAAAAACTTAATTTTAATTGTTTCCTTTTTTCTTTTTGATTATTTTTAGTGAGACCAATATTCATTCCAGTATTAATATTATTTGTATCTTCATCTTCTTTTTCTTTATTTTTTTGAATATTTTTATCATTTTTATTAGAATTTGGAGTCAATTTTTCTTTCGAATAAAATCTTTTACTATTAATAATAATATTATTTTTTTGTCTAAATTCATTTAATCTAACTTCAAAATGATTATTAATTAAATATTCAAAATAAACATTCCTAGTATAAAATCTTAATATTAAAATAGTAAGTAGATTTAAACAAGAAAAAACTCCACCAACTTGTGCAATAAGTTCTTGAAATTTATAATATTTCCTACTATAATCAACAATAAAATTTCTTAATTGAAAAGAAAAATCAATAAAAGATTCTGAATTTCTATAAGAAATATCATGATTAATCATATCATGTAATTGAAAGGCATTTTGTTTTTTATTAGTAGTAAAAATTAAACCATCATCAGATTTAACAATAACATGATGAATATATTGAGTTAATGATAAAGTATGTGTTGGAGTAATATAAAAAAAATATTCTTTTAATCCTTTTGCAAAAGGCTTTTTATAATTTTGTGTACTTACATAATTGTCAACAATGTATATTGATAATGTTGTATAATTTAAATATTTTATTATTTCATCATGTGATTTACAATTTGTATTATTTGTTGTATTTTGACATTCTGAAAATCTAATTTGTATCATATGAAAATTTAAATTACCCCAAAATTCATTTATGTAAATATCATTTAAATCAATATTATTTTGTTTATTTGATATACAAAAATAATTTTTTAAATCAATATTTTGAAATAAATAATAATTAATACTACTTGGTAATACTTCATTACATTGGACTAAATCAAGTTCAATTGGATTTAAAAAAATATCATCATTTTGATCTTTTTTAGAATATAAATATGCTTTTATATTAAATATACTTTCATCATAAATCATTTCTAATTTTTCATCATTCACTCCTATTATAAATTCAAAATTATCAAAATAAGATAATTTATTTGGATTTGGTTCTAATTTTGTTGATAAATTAATTGAAGGAGCATTTCTTGTAAATAATTCTATTGAAAAAAAACATAAAAGAATAAAACCTAAAATAAGAATTAGAATAGATAAAATTCCACCGAAAATTGTTTTATGTTTTAATTGTTTATTAATTACAAATGAAGGTGTATATCCAAATAAATCTAAAAATTTAATAATATTTAAAACTTTCATAAACATTTTTTTTATTATGATTGGTTTTTAAATTATAATATTTTAAAATAAGGAATTATATTATTAAATAATTAAATAATAATATATAAATAATTTATTTAATTTATCTATAAATATAATAAAAATAATAATTCCTAATCATTTTTATTATTATATTGTTTTTGATATCTTTCAATAGTTTGCATAGAAATAATTTTTTCTCTAATATCTTTATTAACATATTTCAACATTCTCATCATTAAATTAGAATTAATTAAAGACATTGGTCCTGGCTTTCCTCCGATTGACATCATTGCCATTTTTTCTCTATATTCACTATTTCTTTTATCACTTTCTTTTTCTGAATTTAATGCAATATTAATTCTATTTTTTTTAATTGCCTCATCATTTACTCTAAATTTATAATCTGATGTTATTTTTTCAAAAACACTTAATTTTACTTTTTTTTCTGGATGATTATTTACATAATTTTTAATCATATTTGGAGCATATTTTTTAATTAATTTTCTATCAAAATTTAAATCTTTCATTGAATTTTTACCACTTAATAATAATTCACCAATATAAACTCTACATTTTTCAAAAATTAAAATTAATAAATCAAATTGTTTTGAAGGGATTATCATATCATTTTCATCTTTATTAACTAAATAAATATAAACATTAAAACAAGGTTTAATATAATCTACAATTTTATTAATTAATTTAGCATTTTCAATTAAACATTCTGATTCATCCATAATTATTTTTTCTTCAAAATCATCATCATCTGGTTCTTCACTTGAAATAAATCTTTCTTTATAATCATAATAATCTTTTAATATAATATTAGGAATTAAATTTAATAAAGATGAAGTTTCTTCTAATAATTGATTAATATGAATTTGATAATTTAATTCTCTATTTCTAAAAGCTTGTAACATTATTCCTTGAGATAGACAATACATTTTATATTGTTGAAAAACATCTAAAAATAATCTCATATTATCTTTAATTGAATTTGATTGATAAGTTATATCTTCATTCATTGATTGAGTTGGTTTAATTGTTGAGTTATATAATCCATATTTTATTTTCCATTTTTTATCTAAAATATTTTTTTCTAAAGTATATTTTCTAAAACAACGATATCTTTGATGTGTATTATTTTTTGATTGTATTATTGATGGTTCTGTAAAAGTTATTTGTCTATTGTTAAAAGAATCATTTTCTTTTTCTTTTAAAATATTTATTTTTTGTTGTTCTATTATATTTATTTGTTTTTCTTCTGATTCTTTCTCACTTTTATTCTCACTTAGTTCTGGAGTTATAAAATGATGAATTTTCTTTTTATATTTTCTTTTTGTATAAGTATAATCTGTTTTTGTTTCTTTAATTGTTTTATTAAATGATTTATTAAATTCTCTTTGAAAACGAGAAAAAATTGAATTTGGTATTTTTCTTCTTCTTCTTTCCATTGCACTTATTTTTATTTGTGATTCTTTATTTGAATCTAAATATAATTTCATAATTTTTTTTGAATTATTGTTCATTGTCAAATTCATTGGTGTTTTATTTAATGAATTATTTCTTGAATCTTTTCTTGATGATGATATTGATAAATTATTTGATAAATTATTAAAAGAATTTTTATCTTCTATTTCTTCTAAATTTACTGTGTTTTTAACACGAAATTTTAATACTTTTGATTTGGGTTGTGTTAAACTTATTGTATTTGCTTTTTTTAATAGTATATTTTTTAATTCCATTATTTTTTATTATTATAAATTATCTAAATTATTTTCAATTATTTTTATAATTGTTTTTAAATTAATATTTAATTCGTTTTTATTTTTTTTAATTAAATTATTTTTTTATATATTATAATATTGCATAATTTTTCATATGGAATTAAAATAAGCTTTGTTAAATCTCATTTTTTAAAAGTAATAAAGATTGAAAACGGTTTGATTCAATTAAATAATGATTTATAAATTTTTAATTTTTATTGTTCAATAATTAATAATAATAATTATGATGCTTTTAATATTAAATACAATAATCATTAATTTTTTTTATTCATTTATATAAAAATAATTTAAATTTTAAAATGTCATTAACGGAAAGATGTAATATGGTAAAATAATTTAAAATATATAATAATAATAAATAGTGTTATGAAAATCCAAATTTATTAAAAAAAGTATTTTCAACAACAGATATTTTTCAAACTCCATATTTAGATAAAATATTATCAAAAACTAAAAGAGAAAATAAAAAAAGAAACATATCATATAATAAAAATTATTCATATTTAGATACTTTATTTAATAATAAATATCATCAAAATAATATTACTTTTTTAATTCCAAATAGGAATTACAATTATATGAATAATAACAAAAATAAGATTTTTAAAAAAATAAAGTCAATTAAAAAAAATTTATCTACATTTAACACTTCTGTTAATAAATCAATATATAATTATAATATAAAAACAAAAAATTTTTGTTTTGAATCTGAAAATAAGTATATAAATTTATCATGTAATAAAATTATAAAAACAAATGAAAAATTAAAAAAAAAATCAAATATATTTAACATTAAAAAAGAAAAGAAAATGGATTTAAAAAGATTACTTCTAAAACAAAAATATAAAAGTTCCTTAGAAACAAATTTATTTTTCCAAAAACTTTCTTTAAAAGGTAAAATATTTAAATAAATAAAAACCTAAAATAACCTTAAAAATAAACAAAAAAATGATTTATAAAAATAAAAAAAAATAAAATTAATA
>Ga0256407_10008319_pt1 | contig 15286 bp, 12 predicted proteins | sample RumenRJG_04DNA_FD_193489 | JGI IMG/M metagenome (GOLD analysis project Ga0256407, IMG submission 193489) | Bovine rumen microbial communities from Lethbridge, Alberta, Canada - RJG_04 | ecosystem: Host-associated > Mammals > Digestive system > Stomach > Rumen | place: Canada: Alberta...
TACCAGGCCGCCGTACTGCTGAAGATGGGATACTACTCCTACCAATACCTGTTGCTCGACAACGATGGCTACACCCATGTGCTGCCCTCGGAAGGCAATTTCTTCCAGACCGAGAACCAATACCAGGCCCTGGTCTACTACCGGGAACCGGGAGGACGCACTGACCAGTTGCTGGGTTACCAGCAGGTGAGGTTCAAGTAAATAGAAGCATTGCGTTCGCTCAACTTCTTGAAGTTCAGAAGTTCAGAAGTTCAGGAGTTCAGGAGTTCAGACAATACTATAGCTAACGGCAATTTGCACAACGAGGTGTCGCCTTATTATACAAAAGCAAATCCCCTCCTCTGAGAGTGCTCTGAGAGGAGGGGATTTGCTTTATTTGGTATTGTTGCTAACGGCGTGCGTTTCTTAAAGTGACGGTACTGAAACAGGTCCTGCCATGCCCCAGGTCGATGGTGGTGGTGAGTACCATTTTGTCGGGTGTGTATCCATCTTGCACCAAGAGCTGCACTGTGCCAATGTATCCATTATCATAATAGAGTGTGATCGTGCGGTTTCTCAGTGACCATGTTCCACGTTCTCCATAACTGTCGTAGAAGGTGTGGTTGGAGTTGAACGTCATCAGGCCGGTGAAGAACGGTCTTACGTCGGAAGACGAGACAGAGGTGTGAACAGTCTCACTGCATTTCCAGGTTCCTACGAGGTTGACTGACTCTACGAAATCTTCCATTGCCTTCTCATCACATGAGGTAAGCATTGTGGTTGCGCCGAAAATGAAAAGAACGGCATACAGGTAATTTTTTGCTAACTTTTTCATAATTGTATTTTTTTTGTTTGATTAATTTTCCCTTTTGACACTACAAAATTATAGCGATTCTCGTTGGGAAAAAAGTATTCCAACCTTTTTCTCACCAAAAGCATGCGACAGGAAAAGAGATATCAGACAAATAGCATTTTTCGCCTTCATTCCTGTCGCATTTGTGGGACAAAAGTGGTTTTTTGAAACGGATTTGAGTGATTTTTTGCCTTTGGGTGCGACGGAGCCGCGCCATACGGAGAAAATGGAAGATGGCGAAAAAGCAAAAAATACTTCGTTTTATTTTGCTTTTCACTCACCTTGCACTATCTTTGCGACATGATGAATATTTATACCCTTACATCACCTTTGCACGACGCAAGGGCGGTGGATGAAGCCACAAGAGAATTTCTTTCGAGCCTTGCTGTAGACTACACCTTGAAAGGTGACGACTTCAGTGACTACGGCAGCACGATGAGTATTATATATGTACGCACGGGAGGCACGGAGGGCTTGTTCGCCCGTCTGCTCCCCTCGCTGCGTGAGCGTAGCAACCAGCCATTCTACTTGCTCACCTCTGGCAAGAGCAACTCGCTGGCCGCCTCTATGGAGATTCTCTCCTACCTACGCCAACAAGGCGAGGAGGGAGAAATCATCCATGGCAAGCCTGCGTATGTGACCTATCGGTTGGAGGTGCTGCGGCTTGCTCACGACGCACGCGTCGCACTTCGCGGGATGCGGTTTGGCGTGATAGGTGAGCCTTCCGACTGGCTAATCTCCAGCCATACCGACGATGCCACCATCCTTGAGAAGACCGGAATCGAGATGGTGCATATCGCAATGAAAGAACTGACCGACGCCATCGCTACCGTTTCGCGTGTGGGAACCAGTGCAAGCCAGCATGAAAAAGATGAGGAAGAAAAAGCCGTGGAGCCCACGAACGGACAAGGGCTTGAGATGGAGGGTGCCGAGACCATTTACAGGGCGCTGAAAGAACTGGTGAGCCGGCATCGCCTGCAAGGCTTCACCCTGCGGTGCTTCGACCTGCTATCCACAGTGCACAACACCGGTTGTCTGGCCCTGGCCCGCCTGAATGCCGAAGGCATCGTCTCGGGATGCGAAGGCGACGTGCCCACCCTCCTGACGATGGCCATCGTGAAGGTGCTCACTGGTGTTTCCGGATTCCAAGCCAATCCTGCCCGCCTCGACCCCGAGACTGGCGAGATGCTTTTCGCCCATTGCACCATTCCACTCAACATGGTGGAGCACTACGAACTGGACACCCACTTCGAGTCGGGCATCGGTGTGGGTATCCGTGGCTATATGAAAGAAGGCGCAGTGACCATCGTGAAAGTGTCGGGCGACCTTTCACGCCTTTTTGTGGCCGAGGGGACATTGGTGCGCAACCAAAAGGAACCCGACCTTTGCCGCACACAACAAGTGGTCAGGCTCGACGATGCCAGCCAGACCAACTATTTCCTCACTCACCCCATCGGCAACCACCACGTGGTGGTGCCTGGGAGGTGGAAGGAGGCGATAGAAGCCGTCTTCAAGGCTCGTACTTGATGACGAACCCGTAGGTGTAGTCGGGATTGCCCTGTATCTCCGACGCATAGAGCGCCAGTTCCTTCTTGCGGTAATAGCGGTCGCGCCCATCGCGAGCCATCCGTTTGTAACCCGCTTTCCAAGCAGCCTCATCGAGATCCCGGGTAGATGGCACACTTTGGAAAAGGAACTTGACGTAGTCGACGAACTTGTTGTTGGAGACGAGCATGGCCCCTACCCCCTCTTTCTTATTGAAATAGTAGACGGTCTCGCCATTTTTGGTGAGTTTCCTGAATCCCTGCTCCTTGAGCGCCTTCATGGCCGTCTTGGTGTCGGTATTCACGCAAAAGTCAGCCACATAGAGTGCCAATGCCATCTGCTGTGCCTGCACCTGCAGTCCCCACACGAAGAAGACGAAAAGTGAGAAAATGATTTTTTTCATAAAGTATAGAATTGAAGTTTTCGGAACGGGCTTCCACTGCTCTGCGGCATGCCAATATGCAAATATAGATAAAATTCCAGAAATTCAAGTCAGTAGGATAAAGAAATCCACTTCTCTGTTAAGGAATTGCTAATGTGTGAGAGGACTTCGCCCACCAACCCTTAGATGAATAGTTCAACAAAACAACAATAATATATACTATAGTATGAAATCTATCCTTAAAATCATGGTTTTGTGGGCCGTGCTCCCTGTATCATTGCAGAGCCTGGCCCAGCCCGATGAGATGAGCCGCAAGGGTATGTCGCGGATGTCGTGCACCAGCATCATGGTGGGCAAGGGCGCCTCTACCGACGGTTCGGTCATCACCTCGCACACCTGCGACTCATGGTACCGCACATGGATGCAGGTGGTGGCAGCCAAAGACCATGCCGCCGGCAGTGAGGAAGCAATCTACGAAGGCAGGATGCATACCCAGAGTGCCTCCGACAGTACGAAGATGTATGTGCGCGGACGTATTCCGCAAGTTGCCCATACCTATCGTTACCTCGACACCGCCTACCCTTGTCTGAACGAGAAGCAACTGGGCATCGGCGAGACCACCATCTCTGGCCGTAAGGAGTTGGAGAACAAGAAAGGGCTGTTCATGATTGAGGAGTTGGAGCGCGTGGCTCTTGAACGCTGTTCCACCGCCCGCGAGGCCATCCGGCTGATGGGCGACCTGGTGAAGCGCTACGGCTATGGCGACAGTGGCGAGTGCCTCACCATAGCCGACAAGAACGAGGTGTGGATCTTCGAGATCTTCGGCGAGGGCAAGAAGAATATCGGTGGCGTATGGGCCGCTGTCCGAATCCCCGACGACGAGGTGAGCGTGTCGGCCAACGTGAGCCGTATCTCGACCATCAATCTGAGCGACCCCGACCATTATATGGCCTCCGACAACGTGTTCGACGTGGCAAAGAAACTGAAACTATGGGATGGCAAGGAAGAGTTCTGCTTTTGGAAGGTATACAGCGGTGGTAACTATTTCGACGAGGTGAAGAACTACAGCGTGAGGGAGCACTTCATCCTCAACGCTCTCGCCCCTTCGCTCCACCTGAGCGACACCGTGAGCAACCTGCCACTGAGCGTGCGCCCCGACGCCAAGGTGAGCGTGGAGCAGGTGATGCACCTGTTGGGCAGTTATTTCGAGGGTACGGAGAAGAACCTCAGCGGACGGCACAAGATAGTGAACCCCAAACGGAAGGACAAAGACGGCAACCTGGTGGAGGGAGAGCCCGACAGCATCGTGTCGCCCGTGTCGAACCCGTGGATGCGCCCCGACGAAATCAACATGTACTATGCGATGGGCGACTCGGCGATGAAGAACATCCGCACGGTGAGCGTGCCATGGTGCGCCTACAGCACCGTCATACAATTGCGTTCATGGTTGCCCGACGAAGTTGGCGGCGTGGTATGGATGTGCCTCGACAACCCCGGCGAGAGTCCCCGCTTCCCCATTTTCTGCGGCACCACCCGACTGCCCCAGTTGCTCAGCATCTGCGGTCAGCACAGCGAGCGCGACGACGCAGCCCTGTGGCATTTCCGCAAGGCCAACCGCCTGGCCACCCTCCGCTGGGGCACCTATCGCAAGACGCTGGAGCCACAGCGCGACTACTTCATCAAAAAAGGGTTGAGGGAATTGCCATTCGTGGAACAGACCTGGCAGCGCCTGCATGGCGAGGACCCTGCCACCGCCGAAGAGATGCTCAATGGCTACACCGCCGACTTCTTCGGTGCTACCATACTTAGATGGGATGAGATGGCCAGACAGTTATGGCGCCAGACCTGGGCAGGATGGTGAGGAAGGGTTGCTCAGCGAACATCAACGACAAGCCCTTCTTGTGCCAGGATGGTATTGGGGAAGATGGCCTTGGCCTCATCGAGCAGCACCTGCTCGTCGTTGAAACGTGAACTGTAGTGGCCAATCATGAGCTGTGATGCCCCGGCATCACGGGCCACCATAGCGGCCTGTGCCGCGGTGCTGTGAAAATATTTTTCGGCCAATGCCTCATACGACTGGTCGTAAGTGCTCTCATGGTAGAGCAACGACACATTGGGGAAGCGCTGATGCAGTGTGGGGATGTATTTTGTGTCGGAACAGTAGGCGAAAGAGCGCGGTGGGTCGGCAGGAGTCACCAACTGGCCATTGGGTACCACCGTGCCATCATCGGCCACCCAGTCGGCACCCATCTTGATATTATTGATCTGGCTGGCGGGTATGTCATAACAATCAATCATGTCGCGACGGATATGAGGGAGCGTGGGTTTCTCCTGAAACAAGAAACCGCAGCAGGGGACCCTGTGCATCAATGGAATCGTAGTGACAGAAAGCGTGCGGTCGTCGTAAACGACGGCCGCTTTTTTGGTATCGAGGGGCATGAACTCCACGTCATACCCCAGATTGGCACAAAAGAGAGGCATGGCCTGATGGAAAATCGGTTCGAGCTGCTTGGGCGCGGCGACCAGCAATGGGGCCGTCCGTCCCAACAAGCCAAAGGAACTGATGAGCCCAAGGAGTCCGAAACAATGGTCGCCATGCAGGTGAGAGATGAAGACGGCTTTGATTTTGTTGAAGTTGATCTTCGCCCTCATGAGTTGCATCTGAGTGCCCTCGGCACAATCTACCATCAACATTTTCCCCCTCATCTCCACCACCTGGGCGGAAGCATTATGACGCAGCGATGGCCGTGCGCTTCCACACCCGAGCACATGCACCCTGAACGTCTCCATGCTACTCTACCTGACGTTTGTAGGCATAGATACCCTTTTCGTTCTCCAGGTAGAGGGAGTCGTTACCGATAGACAGGATATTGAAGGTGTCTTTCGAGAGCACGAGTTTTCCGTTGAGGATTTTCCATTCAGTGTAGGGGTTCGACTCGTTTTGCACATGCGACTCGACCACACCGCCGTCTTTGATCTCGAAATTCTTGTCAAGACTGGTCCAGCGCCCCATGAGCGAAGTGAGGTTGATGGCCTTTCTCACCACCATTCCCTCGTCGCCCGGTGTGCCCATCACTGCCATTTTGTTGCCGTCATAGAGTCCGCCACACACCACATCGCCCGTAACGAGGCTGTCGTTCTGGTCGAGGTACTGTTCCTCAACGATGAAGTCGAGGGTGTCGCCGTCGATCTGCACCAATTGGAAGGCATTGCTCGTTGCATTGACACACTCTCCGAATCGGGTCTCATCGGCTTGCAGGTCGGCCTGTGTATCCTTGATGACAGGGATATTGGCATCTTTTTTCTCGTTCTGGCATCCTACGGCCATGAGAGCCATGGCAGCCAGGATAGTGATTTTGGCAATTTTCATTAATCGAAGATATTTCTGTTGGTTGAAGTTAGGTTTACTATTTTTCCAAAGCTTTTGCCTCGTCCCAAAGTTTGTCCATCTCCTCGAGGGTCATTTCAGTGAGTGGTTTGCCCTCACGGATAGAATGCTGCTCCACATAGGTGAACCGACGGATAAACTTCTGGTTGGTATGCTCAAGAGCGTTGTCGGGGTTGAGGTGATAGAGCCGTGCCGCATTGATGACGCTGAAGAGGAAGTCGCCCAACTCCTCGGTCGAGCGTTGTTTGTCGTCGCGCTCCAGTTCGGCCTGCAGTTCATCCAGTTCCTCTCTCACCTTTGCCCACACATCGCTCCGCTCGTCCCAGTCGAAGCCCACGTTGCGGGCTTTGTCCTGGATACGGTAGGCCTTAATCAAGCTGGGCAATGCGGCGGGCACGCCCGAGAGCACGGTCTTGTTGCCGTCTTTCTCACGCAGTTTGATCTGCTCCCAGTTCTGCAGCACCTTCTCGGCAGAGTCGGCCACCTCCTTGCCATAGACATGAGGATGCCTGAAGATGAGTTTATCGGCCTGTTTGCGGCAGACATCGGCAATATCGAACTCGCCTTTCTCCTGTCCGATCAGGGCATAGAAGCAGACGTGCATGAGCACATCGCCCAGTTCCTTGCAAATGTTCTTGTTATCGTCTTTCATCAGGGCGTCGCAAAGCTCGAAAGTCTCCTCGATGGTGTTGGGCCTCAGACTCTCGTTGGTTTGCTTCCTGTCCCAAGGACATTCCACGCGTAACCTGTCGAGGACATCGAGCAATTGTCCGAACGCCTCCATTTTCTCTTCTCGTGTGTGCATTATTCCTATTTTTATGCAAAGGTACGACTAAGAAAGAGAAACGCCAAATTTATTTGAGCATTTCCGAGAAACAATCATCGGGCAGAGACGACTTGCGAGACTTGCTTCGTGTAAGCAATCCTCATGACTCTGCAAGATGACCTATTCTTTATCGGGGATAAACTCGTTGAGCAGTTTCTCCAAGTCGTTGAGACTCTGTTTGGGCCTTATCGACCCCGACGACGAAATGCGGGTGCCATCGGCATACATGAAGATGAGCGTCCATTGCTCACCGTCAAGCATTTCGAGCATGGGGATTTCGGGCAAGTTGATGCGACGGAACTCATACGAGGGATGCAACTGGTAGAATTTCTGCTCGGAAAAAAGTTGGCGGATACGTTTCAGAGCCTCTTTGCTTACCTTGCACGGAGTTTCCCTCCATCCTGTCTTACCCACGTCGTAGTCATCCTCTCCCACCTCGATGCTCATGGGCATTTTCGGGTTGTTTGCCATGCCCGATATAGACAGGTAAACATACACCAACTCCGATTGCGGCTCTGTGCGCTGTTCAGCCTTTCGGTTGTTTTCTATCCGATTGCACTCTTCGGTGAAGCATTTGTATCTGAGGTTCTCATACTCCACGCTCCGTGTGGTTCTGCGTCGCTGCACGGTGTCTTTCACCACTTCCTTGATGGCAGGAAGTATAAACACGTTTTCCTCGTAGCGTGCCTTCATGCTATCGGTGAGGAGTCGCATTTGCTGTGCGTCGAGTTTCTCGAGTTGGTAAATGGCGTCAGAGCAAGCGCGGTCGTTCGACATCATGCGGGGCAAGGGTTTGCGCAGCGAAGGTTTGCTCAACAGTTGACCGACTTGCTTGAGTTGCTCTGCATTATAGGTTTGCTGGGCCTGGACTTGGAAGGCACAAGCCAGCAGGAAAAGAATTAAGGTGATTTTTCTCATATTCATGTTCAATTTTCTGCAAATATAGTGAAAGGAGGAGATAACGCAAAAAAAACTTCGTTTAAATTTGCATTTTGCTCGCCTTGCACTACTCTGCCGCCTCGCGGCCAAGTTAGGATGCGCCTCAACAATGAAAACAAAATACTTTGTCTTTTGTTTTGCATTGTCTTCGGCTTTCACTACTCTGCCGCTTCGCAGCCAAGTTAGGACGCGCCTCAACAATGAAAACAAAATACTTTGTCTTTTGTTTTGCATTGTCTTCGGCTTTCACTAACTTTGCACCCCAAAAGAGTATTTTTTGAAATAGGTATTATATTTAATATGGAATTAGCAAGTAAGTATACCCCACAAGACGTGGAGTCGAAATGGTATCAGTATTGGCTTGACCACAAGCTTTTCAGTTCGAAACCCGATGGTCGTGAACCCTACACCATCGTCATCCCGCCACCCAATGTGACGGGCGTACTCCACATGGGGCACATGCTCAACAATACCATCCAGGATATCCTTATCCGTCGTGCACGTATGGAGGGCAAGAACGCCCTGTGGGTGCCCGGCACCGACCATGCCTCCATCGCCACCGAGGCAAAGGTGGTGAAGAAACTGGCCGAGCAAGGCATCAAAAAGCATGACCTTACCCGTGAGCAGTTCCTGGAGCATGCCTGGGACTGGACCCACGAGCATGGCGGCATCATTCTGAAGCAGTTGCGCCGCCTGGGCGCTTCCTGCGACTGGGACCGCACAGCTTTCACCATGGATGAGAAGCGCAGCGAGAGCGTGATCAAGGTGTTTGTCGACCTCTACAACAAAGGCCTCATCTACCGCGGCATGCGTATGGTGAACTGGGACCCGAAGGCCCTTACCGCCCTCTCTACCGAGGAGGTGATCTACAAAGAGGAGCAGAGCCATCTTTTCCACCTGAAATACTATGTTGACGGCCTGCAGAGCCTCGACAATGAGGAGGCTCTGAAAGCAGAGGGCAATATCATCCACAAGGACCAGAAGGGATACTACGCCGTTGTGGCCACTACCCGACCTGAGACCATCATGGGCGATACCGCCATGTGCATCAACCCCAAGGACCCGAAGAACCAATGGCTGAAGGGTCGCAAGGTGATTGTGCCGCTAGTGGGTCGCGTGATTCCCGTGATCGAGGACCGCTATGTGGACATCGAGTTTGGTACAGGCTGTCTGAAAGTGACTCCGGCCCACGACACCAACGACTATATGCTCGGCAAGACCCACAACCTGGAGACCATCGACATCTTCAATGCCGACGGCACCATCTCGGAGCAGTCGCCCATCTATGTGGGCATGGACCGCATGGACTGCCGCAAGCAGATTGTGAAAGACCTGCAGGCTGAAGGTCTGATGGAGCGTATCGAAGACTACACCAACAAAGTGGGCTACTCGGAACGCAACCCCGACACGGCCATTGAGCCCCGTCTGTCGCTGCAGTGGTTCCTGAGCATGAAGCATTTTGCCGACATCGCCCTTCCACCGGTGATGAACGGAGAAATGAACTTCTACCCCGCCAAATACAAGAACACCTACAAGAATTGGCTGGAGAACATCCAGGACTGGTGCATCTCACGTCAGCTGTGGTGGGGTCACCGCATCCCTGCCTACTACTACAACGACGCCGATGACTTCGTTGTAGCCGAGAATGCAGAGAAGGCCCTTGTGCTCGCCCGCGAGAAGAGTGGCAACCCCGACCTGCAACTCAGCGACCTGCGTCAGGACGACGATGCCCTCGATACCTGGTTCTCCTCTTGGCTGTGGCCCATCTCGCTCTTCGACGGTATCAACAACCCCGGCAACGACGAGATCAAGTACTACTACCCCACTAGCGACCTGGTGACCGCCCCCGACATCATCTTCTTCTGGGTGGCCCGCATGATCATGGCCGGTGAGGAATATATGGGCAAATACCCGTTCAAGAACGTATATTTCACCGGTATCGTGCGCGACAAGCTTGGCCGCAAGATGTCGAAGAGCCTGGGCAACTCGCCCGACCCCATCGAACTGATCGACCAATACGGTGCCGATGGCGTGCGTATGGGCATGATGCTCTCTGCCCCTGCCGGCAATGACATTCTCTTCGACGTCGCACTCTGTGAGCAAGGCCGCAACTTCAACAACAAGATCTGGAATGCCTTCCGCCTGGTGAAAGGTCTCGAGGTGGCCGACATCGAGCAGCCCACCGAGTGCCGCATCGCCACCGAGTGGTTTGCCGCCAAGCTTCGCGAGACCAATGCCGAACTCAACGACCTGTTCAGCAAATACCGCATCTCGGATGCGCTGATGGCTGTATACCGCCTGTTCTGGGACGAGTTCTCGAGTTGGTATCTGGAGATGGTGAAGCCCGCCTATGGCTCGCCCATGGACCGCAAGACGATGGATGCCACACTCGACTTCTTCGACACATTGCTCAAGATGCTGCATCCCTTCATGCCTTTCATCACCGAGGAGTTGTGGCAGCATCTCTACGACCGTGCCGACGGCGACAGCATCATGCTGGAATGCCTGAACGTGTCGGCTCCCGCCGAGGGCGACCGCGCCATCATCGACCAGATTGAGAAGGTGAAGCAAGTGGTTTCGGGCGTGCGCCTGGTGCGCAACCAGAAGGTCATCGCCCCGAAGGAGAAGCTGCCGCTGCAGGTGGTTTCGACCGAGAGCTACTCGAAGTATGTGGAGGTAATCACGAAGATGGCCAACCTGGAGTCGTTCGAGGTGGTGGACAGCAAGCCAGCCGACGCAGCACAGTTCATGGTGGGCACCGACGAGTTTGCCGTTCCGCTCGGCAACTTGATTGATGTGGCCGCCGAGATAGAGAAGCAGGAGGCACAGTTGAAGCACCTGGAGGGCTTCCTCGCTGGTGTGGAGAAGAAACTCTCGAATGAGCGGTTCGTGGCCAATGCTCCCGAGGCCGTGGTTGCCTTGGAGCGCAAGAAGCGCAGCGACGCCACCGAGAAGATTGCCTCGCTGAAGGCCTCTCTCGCAGAATTGAAAAAGAAATAGAGATTAAAAAAGACCTCCCTTGACCGGGGAGGTCTTTTTTTGGTTTGAGGTTTGAGGTTTGAGGTTTGAGGTTTGAGGTTTGAGGTTTGAGGTTTATATTGCACAACCTACTACAACAAACCCTGCTTGATGTATTTCGGCTTTACCTTGGCTATTAGAGCGAGTTCTATTGCTCAGGAGCGAAGCAATGTGACATTCTTTTGTGTCGGTAATTGGAATTTTATGAGGTCAGTAGCAAATAAAATCCCATAAATCTCTCACCACCTTCTCGGGGTCCCATTTATTGTCGAAGGTCCATCGGGCAGTGACCGTATGATATTCGGGAGCCCCATCAGCCTCGTTCAGGTTGTTGTTCATCCATGTGCCATGCCCACCCTCACGTGTGCAATTGTAGAAGAAGACACGCTGTCCCCACGGGCAGGGATCGAGCACCTTGTCGGTATAGGCATAACTGATGTTGCTGTCGAGGATATTCTTTGTCATAGAACATGAGACGAAGTAGAACTGGGAGTCGTGGTGGTAACGGCCCAGTGGAGTGGGACTGGCGGCATCGAAATGAGAGTTGGTGATGACCAGTTTCTTGCTCTTGTCTCCACGGCCGTCGTGCCATACGATGGCAGCACCGAATAACGCATGGCCAAGCCAGGAGCTTGGGCGTCCCCCTTACTCCACTTTACAGCGAAAATGGCATATATGAGAATAATTTTTGTCATTTGTTTGCAAATGTGGATATTATTTTGTAACTTTGCGATATATGCGGAATAGCATCAGATCTTCTCCCAACCAGAGTAGAATGATGCCATCCATTTGTCGAGTGAGACTTATATCCTAGGAAAAAACATCAAACCTCTCTTATCATGAAAACCATACCACTCCTTTTTATGAACCTGAACAATCGGCCTTCAGCCATCGAGAAGCGTGATTGTCGCCATCCGAGAACATCGAGATACCTTGCCATTCTTTTGTTGTGCTTCTTTGCACTGCCTGCCATCGCACAAGTCGGTCTCACGATGAAAAGGAATGACATCTACGTGGAGTCGCCCATTCTTGCCAAAGGTGAGAACAACAGTGAGCAGACCACTTTTGCCGCCATGCATGCCCCGCTCATCAAGAAAGTGAATGAGAATCCGAAGGTGCTGTCGGTAGACGACAAGAATTGCGCCCACAAACTACTCACCATCATCCAGAACTACAGGCGCCACTCCTATAGAGACTCCACCAACGGCAAGTTCTACTACAAAGTGGAGTTCCAATATACCATTGCCATCAAGAACACCCAGAAAAACGAGGTGCTGGCCCAAGGGATGACGAAAAAAGGCTCGGCACAGTCGGAGAAGAGCTATGCCGATGCCCTCTCCATCGCCTGCAAGACCCTGCCCTATGAAAGCGACATCAACGAAGTGGTGGAGGAAGCCTTTGCCCTTGTTGGACTGATCACGAACGTTGAGCCCGACCCCAAGAAGCCCAAGCGTGCCGGCAAAGTATACATCGACCTCGGCACCAACCACGGCATAAGGAAGAACCAGTGGTTTGATGTTTTCATTGTGAACAATGGCGAAGTGAGCGACCGCATCGCCACCATCCATCTCGACGAGGCAGGAGAGACCACCTCGGTTTGCAAGGCCAAAAAAGACAAAGAGCAACTGCTCTCCCTCTGGCAGAACAACAATGGGGCGAAATTCGCCGTCGTATCAAGGATGGAGAGCAATATCTTCAAGAAGTTGGAGAAAGCCCTGGATTTTGTCACCAACATTATTGACGCCTACTGATCTCACATCACATCGAATAATATATCATTTGTCAGATCCTATCACCACTTATACCCTATCACCCCATGAAACAAAAACTATTAACCACCTTCCTATTGCTCGCTGCGGTTCTGTTAGGCCATGCGCAGGTCATCACCCAGCAGCAAGCCCAACAGAAAGCCATGTCGTTTATGCAGGAGCAAGACATGCCTGTGAGGAAAGGCATCACCGCTGCCCCCTTGTCATTCACCAAAACCGGCAAGGCCCCCTTCTATGTGTTCAACACCACCGAAGGCAAGGGTTTCGTCATCGTCTCTGCCGACGAGCGCACTGAGGAGATACTTGGCTACAGCATGGACAGCCAATTCGAAGAGAGCCGGCTCTCCGAGACCATGCGAATCTGGCTGCGGGAATACGCCAACCAAATTGAAGCCCTACAGGATGGCCGTATGACGACCAAGCCCCTGCATGTGGGAACCCACGACGCCATTGGCAAATTGGTCACCACAGCCTGGGGACAGGGCGACGACACCGAGACCGGCGATGCCTTCAACCAACTCTGCCCCACCATCAATGGCAATCACTGTGTCTCAGGTTGTGGCGCCACTGCCCTGGCTCAGGTGATGCGCTACCACGAATGGCCGAAGTCGAACACGGAAGTGATACCGGGCTACACCCCCAATGAGACCATTGGTTGGCTCTCCTCGCTCTCGAGAATCAAATTCTCATGGAACAACATGCTCGACCGTTATGACGAGGGACAGACGACGGCGCAGTGCAAGGCCGTGGCCCAGCTCATGCGCTACTGCGGCCAGGCCATGGAGACGGACTATGGCACCGACGCCTCGTCGGCCGACATCGACAAATTCACCAAAGCCCTGCGCAGTTATTTCGACTACGATGTGAACACCCGTTATGTCAAGCGGACCGACTACTCGGCAGAGGGGTGGGACAATCTTATTTACAACGAGATCAAGAACAAGCGTCCGGTGATATACCACGGTGCCAATCCCGGAGGTGGGCATGCCTTCGTCTGCGACGGCTATGACGGCAATGGTTTCTACCACATCAACTGGGGTTGGTACGGCTATTGCAATGGTTTCTTCAAACTGTCGATTCTCAATCCCCGTGGCGGCGGCACCGGCAGCAGCAGTTCGAACAACGGCTACTCCAACCATCAGGGTGCTGTGGTGGGCATCCAGAAACCCACGAGCACCACCGACGAGAAACGCACGCTCTCGCTTGATGAATTCTCACGCGAAGGCCATACGCTGACCGCGCTATATTGCAACCGTACTGGTTTGGGAGGCGATTTCGACTATGGGTTTGCCTATCAGAATACCGCGGTGGGAGGCACCACATTCAAGATACGCAAGACAACCAACTACTATGAGCCCTTCGATACGTACAGCATCAGCCTGAACCTCGACAACATGTCGCTCGACGACGGCACCTACCGTTTCTATCCATACGCCATTCTCTCGGGGTGCGGATGGTACCACGTGATTGGCGACTACAAGAAATATTTCGAGGTGGTGTTCAGCGGAGGCCAGTTGACATCGGTCACCTATCATCCCCGTGGCCAACTGGTAATCAACAACGTGGAATGCGTGAGCAACAGAATCGTGAATCAGCCACAGGAAGTGAGAATCACCATAGGCAACAACGGCGAGGAGTTCAACGACCTTTTCTACCTCTTCGCCTCGCGTTCCAACAACAAGGGAGAGGCTGTAGACCAGGTGCGCCTGCCCGTTGAGGCCGGTGGCGAAGAGCAAACTTCACTGTTCTTCTTGCCTGATACCACAGGAAAATGGAAGGTATGGCTCGACATCGAGAAAGACGGCTCCAACGACCTCTCGCCTTGGGAAATAGAGATTAAGGCGGCTCCTACCTCGGCCACCAACCTTAGCGTCGAGTCGTACGAGATCGATACCTATACCGATGCCGTGTTCAGGGCGAAAATACGCAATAACAATTCCGAAGGATACTACATGCCCATATATTGCTATCTGTTCGAAGATGGGAAGAACTGGAACATCGCCTACGACAAGACACGCAACCTGAACATCGGACCGAATCAGACAGTCGACCTTTCATTCCGTTTCGAGAGCCTGCAGATGGGCAACACCTACAAAGTGGCGATGATGGCCTACACCGACCACCAGTCGAAAAACCTCGACTGGATAGGCTATAGCTACAGGTTCACGGTGAACGATGTCTTCGACCCTGTGGCAGTGCCAGAGATATCACTTCCTGCCTTTGCCTCCTCGGATGTCTACTCCATCTCAGGCGTCTTGGTGAGGAAAAATGCCACTACCCTCGAGGGGCTGCCCAAGGGCATCTATATCGTCAATGGCAAGAAAGTGGTATATTGATTCAGAAGTTCAGAAGTTCAGAAGTTCAGAAGTTCGGAAGTTCAAGAGTTCAGACAATAGCCCTGCCTTCAGAAGTTCAGACAATCGTTATGTTTTCTGGAGTTCAGACTACTGCTTTTCTAAAACCCTTAATTCCGCAGCACTTTAGTTTAACTATTTTTATAAGTTCCTGAGCAACAAAAAGTTGCCCAGGATTTTGCCATGTCAGATTTTTCACTTACCTTAGTGCTGCAAATCAAGACAAGCAAAAA
>Ga0256407_10008323_pt1 | contig 15275 bp, 2 predicted proteins | sample RumenRJG_04DNA_FD_193489 | JGI IMG/M metagenome (GOLD analysis project Ga0256407, IMG submission 193489) | Bovine rumen microbial communities from Lethbridge, Alberta, Canada - RJG_04 | ecosystem: Host-associated > Mammals > Digestive system > Stomach > Rumen | place: Canada: Alberta | collected...
GGAGGGGGGAGTGGGGATTGGGGATTGGGGATTGGGGATTGGGCCCAATCCCCAATCCCCAATCCCCAATCCCCAATCCCCAATCCCCAATTATTTTTATTATTATATATTATTTAAATCATAATAAAAATTTTTTAAAAAAGATAATTTTTTTTATTATTCATATTTAACTAATTTCTATATATTTTTAATTATATAAAATGTCAGATAAAAAAGCAGACACATCAAATAAAAAAGTATTTTTAATAACATCTAATCAATCTAAATTAGATAATGATATTAAATATTCAATTATTGAACATGGAACAATAAACTTAAAAACCATTTTTTCTAAATGTATAAAATATAAAAGGGAAGATTTCACTATCAATGTTTTATCTTTCGAAGTTGATCCAAAAAATTTAAGCGAGAAAGATAAAGACAAAGACAAAAATTCAAAAAAATTTATAGCAAAAGTAGAACTTAAACAAAAAAAAATAGTTTCCCAGGAGAAGTACCATTTCTTAAAGACAGAAATAATTTTATTTATGATTTTAAATTTAATGAAATTAATGGGTGGACAGGAAATACACTTCCTCCTATCAGTATTAAATTTTCTAAAGTAGAACAAATACAAATATTTAATGAAGTTTTTAAAAAGTTTAAAATTAAGCAAAATGATGATTTATCTAAGGATTTAGTTATAGATTCTCAACTTTATATTAAAGGACAGAATTTTGATTTAAATTTTTATTTAGAAATTTATAAATTATGCTATAGAAGTCCAAATGGTAGATTGCATTTAGCTATGTTTAAATTAGAAAGAGTTTTATTACCAGCAAAATTAGAAGTAAATTTATATTCTAGTCTATTAGAACTAATAGAAAAAAGGCCAGATCTTATAACTAAAGATAGTAAAACTGCAGATAAATTTTTGAATCCATTTTTTACTCTATTACTTTATTTTAGAGATAATTATCAAAAAGATAAAGTCCAACCTTTTCTTGCCAGAAAAGAATTATGGAAAAATTTTGTTGAAATTCTCCCTAAAAATTATAAATATTTTCCTAATATTGTAATACCAGATGAACTTATAAATGAAATGTTAAAAAAAGAATCTATTACATTTTTACAAATTAAAGGTATTCTTTCTTTTGCTAAATCTATAGACAAAATTTTATTTATTATAAATAATAATTTAGATTTAATTGCTGGATGTTGTAAAAAAGAAGGACAAAAGATAAATATGTCAGAAATGGTAAATCCAAATCAAAATGATGATCTAAATAAAGTAATTGAAGAAATTAAAAAAATAATTCAATATCAAATTGACAAAAAAGAAAAATTTATATTATTTGATGAAGAATTTTGGAAAAATTACCTTCATTTTAATGAAAAAACTAATTTAATAAATTTACTTTTAATTAATAAAGCAATTCTACTCTACAAAGGAATAGATAAATCATTGAATTATGATAAACTTGGAATAAAATTTAAGATTCATAATACTGGATTACAAATGATAGAAAAAGGGGAAATAAAGAATGAAGAATTTCTCAATTTTATAGAAAAAGAAGATATTTATTTTCAAGATAAAATTTATGAAGGAAAAGGATTCAGACCTATAGCAGTTCTTAAAGCTATTGATTTAGAAAAAGCAGATGAAAAATTTTTTGATAGATGGGAGAAATCTAATATTTTTAAAATATTTTCATTTAATGATTATGAATTTAAAAAAACACTTATTGATAAAGTTAATGATATGAAAGATTTTGGAAAATTACTTAAATTATTTAATTATAAAGATGATAAAAAATTTGACCATTATACAGTTTCACTATTGCGTGAAAAATTTAAAAATATAATAAAAACTTATAAAATTGAATCATGTCCAAATTTTATTAAGGACGTGTCTTTATTTATTTACGTGAATGATCAAAAACATCAGGAAATGAATAAGTTTATACAAAATACAATAGAAAGAAATATTAAATCAGTTCAAACTTTAACTGACATATATATAAATTTAGCTTCTAATTATAAAGATGTTTCAAAGAATGTTATAGATTGTATCACTGATTATTTTACAAAAAATAAAGACAAATTAAATGGTGAAAAAATATTGTTTTTATTTCAACAATTGGATTCAAAAGATATAGTTAAATCACTTTTAAATAAAATAGATAATTATGTCATAAAAGAAGAAGAAATATTAAAACAAGAAGCAGAAATTGATTCATTTAAATTATTACAAGGAATCATAAAAGGAAAATTGTTGGAAAAATATCCAGAATTGACTGAAACAAACTATTTAAAAAATACTATTGCTATAAGTCAAGAATTTTTAAATAAAATTAAAATTGGAGAAATTAATTATAATTCATTGTATAGTATGTGGTCTACAACAGAGAAAAAAAAAATATTTAAAGAAAGGCTAGAAACGCTGTTTTTTAATAATGCTGGAGATATTGAAAATTGTATAAAAATAATTACTGATAAATTTCAAAAAATTATGAAAGAAATAGGATATATAAAGAAATTATCTGGAGTTCTTAAAGAGTTTTATGAAATTAATCATCAAAATAATATTAAAATGTTAGATAAATTTGAAAAAGATATAAAAGGAGGGAAAATAAATTTAATAGAAAAAGAAGAAACTCAAAAAAAAATAAATGAATTTCATCAAATTCTTCCTGACTTAGATAAAAAATTTAAATTAAAATCTTCAAAGTTTTTTATACAAATATTCCATGATAAAAAATCTAATTCATTAAAAAAAGAAGATGATATTTTTAATGAATCTTTAGAAGATTTTATGAAATTAAAAAGTTTATTTGAAGAAGATTGGATAAATAAATTAGATAAACCATTAATTAAATTATGCTATAAAACCTTAAACATAATCCAAGATAACAATATTAAATATCAATTAAAATTTTTAAGAGATTATTTTGAATTAAAAAATATTGATGACTTATATTTAGATAAATTAGAAGATGAATTAAAAATATTTAGTAAAAAAGAAGCTATATTCCAAACTGCTAATAGCTGCTTGCATTTTATTTCGGAATTAAAGGCAAAACCAACTGATTTTTCTTCATCATTAAAAAAATTAAGAAAAGAAATATCACAAAATATAAGTGCTGATAAAATAAAAGAATATGGAAAAGTATTAGTTAAATATGGAATAAATATATTAGAACAAAAGCCTGAAGATAAAGATTATTTAAATATATTATCTTCATTATATTTAAAAAAAGGTTCTATTAAATTTATTTTGAAGTTAACTCCTGATGACTTTCGTACATTACAAGAGCTTGTTACAGAATCAGAAAATACATTTTTAACTGGAGTAGAAATTCAGGATATGAATAAATGCTCAAATTTCATTCATAGTTTTGGAGATATTAAAGAAAATAAAACTGATCAAGAATTAATTTCTATTTTAATTGAAAAGGTTCATCAAGAAAAAAATATATCAGCACATTTTATTCAATACACAAAAAATTTCGGACAAATACAAGAATTATTTTCACAAAAATTAGATAAATCTCAGGCTACTTTAAGACAAATAAAAGATATAATAAAATCATCAAATTTTACTCTTTCTATTGATAACAATAATGACCCATATTTAAAATTTATTGGTAATTTCAAAAATGAGAAAAATGAAAATAGGACTATAAATTATGAAACTATAATTGAATTAAGAGGAAGAGCAATGCTAACAAAAAAATTAGGAAATGAAAATTCAAAAGAAGAAAAAGAAACATTTGAACTTAATAAAAAATTTGCAGAAAGAATAAACGAAATTGAAAAAATTAATGGCTTATTAAAAAAAATAGCAGAAAAAGGTTATAGTGAAAATATTACAATATCAGTTGATATAATAGATAAAAAAGCTATTTATTATAATGACCAAAATGAATTTAAAGATTATGAAGATTGTAATAAATTTTTAAATAATATTTTGGTTAAAACGACAGAAACTCAAATTAATTACTACAAAAATGAAAAAACACAATTAATTAGATATATATATGGTAGACAATTTATTTTATTTAATTATTTCTTAAAAAATTTAAAAAATACTTCTTTAGCTCCATTTTTGAAATATATGACAAATGATAATATTCCTCCAGAAGTTAATTTAGAAACAATTCAATATGATTATGATTATGAATTAAATAAAGATCAATATATATGTCTTTTAGAAAATATTAATAAATTTTTAAATACATTTTTATTAAATAACAAAATAAATTTCGATATTATATATAAACAAAATATTATACTTGAGAAATATAAAAATCAATTCAGAGGTTTATATACATATTTATTAGAAGATGATAAAATTGGAGAAGTCCAAAAAGGAGTTGAAGAGCATATATTAAATTGGTGTCATTTTTTAACAGGTAACCTGCCGATGGCTCAAACTATCTTATTATGTAATGAAGAGACAACTTCAGAAGAAATAACTGCTTTTATGTATAGAGCATTTTTATGTCAATATAATGTTGTTTTTATGGTTGGAAAAATTGAATTATTAAATCCTGATAAAAGGCAAACATTGACAGGATTAATCAATAATTTATTCACTGGTCATGAAAATGAAATGAAATCTTGTTTAGTTTTTGCTTATTCCGACAAAACTGCAACTATTGTCCAATATTTAGAAAGAATAAAGGGGAGAAAAAAATTAGAACATAAAGATAAAAAAAAAGATGAAGAAATTTTATATGAAGAAGGAGTAGAAATTATAAGCTCTGATAAGTGTGGTGTAGGAAAATCAACTGAAATAAGAAGAAAAATCGAAAATAATAAAAGACAATACATTCATTTCCCTTTTGGTGGAGAATTTAGCAGAAAAGATGTTATTAATAGATTAAAAAAAATAGACAAATATTTACAAGATAAAAAGATAAAGAAGAAATCTATTCATTTAGATTTATATGATTCTAAACAAATAGATTTGATGAAAGACTTTTTATATAGCTTTTTAATAACAAAACTATATGGACAAAATGAAACATTATTTTATTTATCTAAAGATATTGAAATAATAATAGAAATTCCTAATGGATTTGTTGATTTCTTTTTGAAATTTCCAATTTTAAGTATGTTTAAAAATAGAATAGTTATGACAATTGACAAATTACCTCCATTAATAGTAAGTCCTGAATTAAATAGTAATATTCAAATTGTTTGCAATTATTTAAAGTTATATAAAGAAGGAAAATTAGAAGATAAAGATTTATATATTAAAAATGTTTCTATGGAACCTGATGATATAAAAATTATGCTGAATGAACAATTTATTAAAGATGATACAAAAATTGATGCTGTATCATTATCACAAAAGGAATGTGAAGAATTAATTAAAGAATATATAGGTATTGAATCACTTACATATTACCAAATTAATTCTTTTATAAATGCATTATCTGGACAATTAAAAAAACTTAGTATAAATTTCCCTTTAACAGCTGCAAATTTAATTCAAAATGGAAATGCTTTAAAGAAGAATAATTTAAAAAAAATGCGTGTAAATTTGATGAAAAGTTTCATTAATAATACTAAACATTTTACTCAAGGAGCATTTAGTAAATTATTAAATTCTCAATTAGAAACTCTTAATGTTGGAGTAGAAAACGGAAACTATAATGAAAATAAACAAGAAGATGTTGCAATAAAGGCATTGTCTGATGCACAAGAAATAATATCTTTTGATAAAATTAAACCATCTCTGATTTTTTTCCACGAAGGTCAAGGACAAGAATTTAGTATTATTTCAACAAATAAAAGTGAAGATGAAGAATATAAAGAATTACTTGAATTAAGACAAACACCTGTTATACTTCAAAACTACTTTTATAAAGCAAATAGAATTAAAACAAGAGAAAAAGTACCTGAAAAATTAAATGATTATCATACATTCACTCAAAAACAATTTTTTAATGAAATTAAACAAATACTTGATATAAAAAATCCTATAGATAACTCTGATAAAGAAGAATATAATAAAAATTTAAAAACTATAGAAGAAATAGTCGGTGAATATGTATTCACTGCTGATAACTTTATTAAAATGATTTTGATATTGCTTCGTATAAGAGAAAATATTCCAGTTATAATGATGGGAGAAACAGGTTGTGGTAAAACTAGTCTTATAAGAAAATTATCTGAATTACTTAATAATGGAGAAAGTAAAATGAAAATATTAAATATTCATGCAGGAATAACAGATAAAGAAATAGTTGATTTTTTATATAATCCTAAAAAAGAAGGGGAAAATATTATTAAAAGTATTATAGAAGAAGCTGAAATACTTGAAAGAGAAGAAAAAGAAATAAAAAAAAAATATGAAGAACAAAAACAAAAATATTTTGAAAAAAAAATATGGATATTTTTGGATGAAATAAATACTTGCAATTGCATGGGATTAATATGTGAAATGATGACAAAGAATTCATGTCAAGGGATTCCTTTGCCTAAGAGTATTGTATTTATTGGTGCTTGTAATCCTTATAGAATGGTTGTAAAAGATGAAGAACCAAATGGATTAAAAATTGAAGGAACTAAAGAAAGAAAATTAGTATATACAGTTAATCCTTTACCTCATTCCTTATTAAATTTTGTATTTAATTTTGGAAATTTAACCAAAGAAGATGAAAAAAATTATATTAGAAATATGATTGTTAGACCAGTTGAAAGTTTTTATTGGAAAAAAATTGAAGCAACTTTAAAAGAAAAAGAGCAAAATCCTCAACCTGAAAAACAACCTCAACCTGAAGAACAACCTCAACCTGAAAAACAACCTCAACCTGAAGAACAACCTCAACCTGAAGAACAACCTCAGCCTGAAAAACAACCTCAAGAACAAGTAAAACAAAAAGAAGAAGAACAAAAAGTAATAAAAACATTAGAAAACTATTTAACCAAAGAAGAATTTGACCAATGTAATCTATTAAAAAAAATAGCAAGTGAATCAATTACTGAAGCTCAAGAATATGTCAGAGAAAAAAATGATGTTTCATCAGTTTCACTTCGTGAAATAAGAAGATTTAGTATTTTTTATAATTTCTTTGTTGAATATTTACGTAACAAAAAAACATTATATTTAAATATGAATCAAAATGAAAATTTTGAATTAATAGATAAATATTATAAAAATTTGACAGATTTTGATATATATAAATTTGCAATTAATCTAAGTGTATATGTATGTTATTATTTAAGATTAACTAAAAAAGAATTTAGAGACGAATTTTCAACAAAAATGAATAAACATTTTGGTTTTAATTTTAAAGAAATGCCAAAAAAAGAACAACAATATATTGCAAATAATATTGAAATGAAAGAAGGTATAGCTAAAAACAGAGCATTATTAGAAAATATATTTACATTATTTGTATGTGTAAATGCTAAAGTCCCCTTATTTATTGTAGGTAAACCTGGATGTAGTAAATCTTTGAGTGTTCAATTATTATTCAAATCAATGAAAGGTGAAAATTCAGATAATATATTATTTAAAACTTTACCAAAATTAATTTCTAATTCATATCAAGGATCTTTAGGTTCGACTTCAAAAGGAGTTTTAAATATTTTTAAAAAAGCAAGAGCTGTTTTAGAAAAGGAAAATGATGAAAATTTATCAAAAATTATTTCAATGATATTTTTTGATGAAATGGGTCTTGCAGAACACTCCCCAAATAACCCACTAAAAGTAATTCATTCAGAATTAGAATATGATTTAAATGAAGGAAAAAAAAAAATTGCTTTTGTAGGTATATCAAATTGGCGTTTAGATGCATCAAAGATGAATAGAGGTCTTTATTTATCAATCCCACAACCAGATTTGGATGATTTAAAACAAACAGCTCAAATAATAGCTGAATCTTATAATAAACAATTAGCTGAAGATAATAAAGAATTATTTGAAACTTTAGCTGTAACTTATCATGATTATAAAAAAGAATTAATAGAAAAATATACAATAAAAGAAGATTTTCATGGCTCAAGAGACTTTTATCATCTTATTAAAAATGCTATGAGAAAATTATTAAAAAAAGCTGAAGAAGAGCAAAGTATGGATATAGATGAGCATGTTAAAGAAACCATAGGTATTGAAAGTTTAGAAAGAAATTTAGGAGGACTTGAATTTGAAAATGGGATAACTTCTTTGGAGATTGTAAAAACAATATTCAGGAGGAAATATGTTAATTGCCCAATTGGTAAGAAATATGATGTACTTAAAAGAATAAAAGAAAACATTAAAGATAATGGAAGTAGATATTTATTATTAATATCAAAATCTTCAGTTTCTAATTTTTTATTAAGTACAATATTAAGCGATAAATCAATTAATAAGGAATCAACATTTTATATTGGTAGTAGGTTTATAAAAGATCAACATTCAGAAGAATATTCTCTAAAAATATTAAACAAAGTTCAACTTCAAATGGAACAAAATAAAGTATTGTTATTAACAGATCTAGAGCCAGTTTATCCCGCTCTATATGATTTATTCAATCAAAATTTCACTGTAGTAGGTGATAAAAATTATGCTCGTATTGCTATTGGTAGTTCTAATAATACATTTTCATTAGTTAATGATAATTTTAAATGCATAGTTTTGGTAGATCAAAATCAAATAGATAATGAAGAAGCTCCTTTCTTAAATAGATTTGAAAAACATATTATTTCTTTTGAATACCTATTAAAAGAAGAATTAAAAAAAGCAAGTGAAGATATTTATAATATGATACAAGATTTAACAAAAACTAATATACAGGAAAATGAAATAAAAATATCATATGATATAAATAATTTACTTGTAAATTGTGATAGAGAAGAAATTCAAGGTATTATATATAGCAAATATAGTGAATTTGAAAGACAGGGAAAACAATTACAAGTACAAGATTTACAAAATTTTGTATTAGAAAAAATATCATTAACTTTACCACAAGACATAATTCTATTAATGAAATATTCTGGATTTGAGCAAAAATATAATAAAATAGCTGAAAATATAATTGAATATTATCAAAGAGGTGAACATAATAATTTATATAAATTTATACAAACTATGAAAAATAAAAGAAATCTTATATATACATTCACAAGTATAGATGAGCCTTTATTATCTAGAGTAAATAATGATTTTGAAACTGAAATGTTTGGTAAAATAAATAAAAATAATATTAAAGATATTCAAATTAGCTCATTAAGTGAAGAAAATGAATTAGAAGCTGAATTAGAAAAATTATATTTAGATGAAGAAGATAAAATAAAAATTATTGTATTGAAGTTTAATCCATATGAAACTGATATAATGAATCATATTAAATTTTTCATTGAAAACCATATAAAAGAAAAAAATTATGAAGATAAAAATAAACAAAAAGCATTTATTTTCTCTATTCATATGAATAGAATATTCAAAGAAGATAAAGAAGATCCAAAAAAGAAAAAATATTTAGAAAGAAATGAATTAGGTGAAATAATATCTCATTTAAGTGATTTTTACCAAATATTTATTGATAATTTAAATGGAGAAGATATATCTTTAATTGAGATATTGAAATGTAAAGAAGTAGAATTATATAAGAAATGCCTTAATTTAGAAAAAGAATTTATGAAAAATATATATAACTCTTTTTCTTATTTTAAATACGAATTTGCAATTGATATTGATGGCATAAAAGATGATAATTACTCCAAAGAAGTCATAAATTATTTAACAGAGCAAAAAAGTTTAAGTCAATCTATAATAAATTGTGTTTTACGACAAAAAGTAGAAGAAAAAGATGTGTTTGGAGAAATATTAAAAAAAAATTATTTTACAAGAGATGATATTGAAATTATTTCTGTCGTTCAAAGATATTTATCAGGATTATTCACTGATAATTTAACTCAATTTGTATTTAAAAGCGAAAAAGACCACTTTTTATCAACTTTTATATTTAATAAATTTTATAATAAAGTTGATAATAATATAAATAAACAAGAAGAAGAAAAAAATGAAATTAAAATTGAAGATAAAAATCAAAAAGAAGAAAATAAAAATGAAATTAAAATTGAAGATATAAATCAAAAAGAAGAAAATAAAAATGAAATTAAAATTGAAGATATAAATAAAAAAGAAGAAAATAAAGAAGATACTCAATATTATATGGGTAATAAATTAGTAAAGCAATTAATTGAAGCTTATTTAGAAATTCTAAATACCCTTGATACACAAAGATTTGTAAAAAAAATAAAATTTAATAAAATTAAGCTTTTATTGGGATTGAAATTGCCAGGAATAAGAAAAACTTTAAATGATTTTAGAAATTATATAAAAAATGAATTGAGAGAAGTTTATTTAGATATTGAAAAAGAATTAAAATTTATAAGTATTAATGAAGATGATTCTATAAAACAAGTAGAGAATTGTAATAATAAAATTAAAGCTTATCACAAAAATATGGAAACTGAAATAATTAAAAATGAATTATTCCAAAAATTAATTGAATGTGGAAAAGAAAATCCAGAAGATAATAGGCAGTTCTATGAATGGTTATTAGAAGATTATTATTTATTATTTTTGTCAGATACATTAACAAATTTAAAGAAATCATTTAATAATTTAGAGGAATATAAAAACTTTTTAAAAAAAATGGTATTTCTTAGATTTAATGCAGGTAAAGAAGTTGAAGAAGTTGATCCATTAAAATCTTTTGCAATGAAAATTGTTTGGCTAGAATCTAATAGTCAATATATCTCCATTTTATTAAAAATTTATCAAAAAATATCAGTTCATGAAAAAAATTTATTGAATAAAATAGATAAAATTATAGATAATCATGAAATTAATTATGAAATTTCAGAGAGATCTCCAAAGCATACAGAAGAAATAAATTCATCATTTTTCTTTATGATGGAATCATTACTAAAAATAATTACTACTGACTTTGAAATTTATAATAATTTAAAAGATGAAGAATTTTATGATTTTATAAATTCATTAAAAGAAATAAATCAAGATGCATTAAGATTGGTCAACGAATTAATTATATTTTCAAAAGAGGTATTTACAATTCAAGAATTTTTATTAATAGAAGAAAAATTAAATAATGTAAATAAAAGCAATATAAATAATATATTAAATATTTTAAATATTATTTCTGATCATACAAAATTTACAAATATTTTAATTGCTGATGAATCAAAATATCAAGATTTATCTAATAATGTTCAAAAATTATATGACTTTTTACTTGAAAATTTAGGAAATACAAATAACTTCATAGAATTAATATTAAATGTTTTTGTTAATGAAATAAAAAAGTTAAAAAATGGTGAATATCGTAAAAAATTAGTAGAGATTATATTAAATAATCCTAATTTAATTTCCAAATCATATGAATTTATATCAATAATAATAAAAACATTAATTGATAATTCAGTAGATTCAATAATGGATAATCTTGATAATATTAAAAATAATAAAGATTCCTATATAATATTAATTAATAATGCAAATAATGATGCGTTAAATGAAATAATAATAAGTATATTTGAGAATCAATTTAATTCCTATTTTGATTCTATTTCTTCATTATCAGAAAATGATTTAGAAGAAAATTTCCCTGAATATCTAAATTATAAAAAAGATCATGATAATTCTAATCCATGCCTTATTTTATTAGATAAAAGTTTAGATATATTTAAAAGTTGTTTAAACTTATTAGAAGAAATATTTAATAATAGAAAAGAAAAGAAAGAAGGAAATATTAAAAATGAGCATATTTGTCAATTATATTGTATTTCATATATCAAAATGTATATTTATAAATGCATTTATTTCAATCATACAAGAAATCAAGATTTTACTAAATTTGATCAAATTGTTAAAGCTATTGAAGGCAATGCAAAAAATAGTTATAGAAAAATGATAAAATTATATGTGTTTAAAATATTCTTTTATTTACTTAATAATAATTATCATGATTTTTCAAATTATCATTATCCAAATCATCAAATATCATTTTTTGAAGAATTTAAGGATAAATTCAATGAAAAAAAAGAGGCAATGCTTAACTATTATTTATTCCCAAATGGAGAAGAATTTAAAAAATATCAAGAAGAACTAGAAAAATTTGAATCTTATAAATTTAATGATTTTAATAATCCAATTAAAGAATTTAAAGAATACATAGAAAAAAATGGCATAGATATTTATTATACAATCTCTTCTAATCTCATTATATCTAATTTAGCTTTGAAGAATTATGTTGCAGATAATAATGAATATGCAAAATATTCTTCATTTACAAAAAATTTATTTAATAACTTAACAAATGTACCAGAAATAACTAAAAAACTATTTTTACTTTTTTCTAATGATGAAGAATTTAATAAAACAATGAAACCAAAATTATTAGATGATGAAGGACTCAAAGAAATTAATTCAACCTCTTTTGAAATGTTATTATATGCATTAAGAATTTGTTTGCAAACTTCTAATACACAAAAACCTGAAGGATTATTATATTCTGAATTAATTTCTTCAGACTGTGAAAAAAAATTAAATGAATATTGTCTTCCAGGAAATAACATCGTTGATGATTATTATGTAACAAATTATTACTTAGTAGAAAAACATCTAAATACATTAGCTGAAAAAGTAGGAGCATATGTTTGTTCATGTGGGTGTTATTATGATATTGAACCATGTGGATTTCCAAGGAAATCTTCAAAATGTTTTAATTGTGGTTTACCCATTGGAGCAGGAGAAAAGCCAAAAGGAAACACAGGTCAACATGGAATGGTGATTAGAGAAGGTCATTATAGAATATTTAAAGATAAGGCTCAAAAAGATGACCAATTGAGAAGGTATAGAGATAATGATGAAAATATTCCAAATATGATATTAGCTGATTATAAATCAAAAATAATTGATCCTATTATAGAAAAATCTAAATTTGGTATAAGTAAAATTTCAAAAATAATGTTTGAGGATATTAATCAAAAAGTAAGAAAAATGTCAATAGTTGGATATAGATTATTGAACTTTATTTTATATTCTCATTTGTTTTATTCTAATTGTTTAGGTTTTATTAAAAATGAAGATATGAATAAATATATATCTGATGGAATGACTTGTATTAAAATGCTCGTTACAGACTGGAATTTTTTGAAAGATACTTTACAATCAAAAGGAATTCAAATAATTCAAATATTTATGAATATGATTTTTGATAAAATTTGTGAAAAACTAAAAGCATGTAAAGAAATTAAAACAAACGAAGAAAGGGAAAAATTTGAAGATGAAATAGAAAAGTTATTAGAAGAATCATATAAAGAATATGAAGATTATTCAAAAAAATATAATGACAATAATAAAGAAGCATTACAACTTGATAAGCATAATATGAAATCATTAATGTTAGAGAATAATGATGCTAAATTATATGATGAAGAAAATTATCCATTTTATAAGTTCTTTTTAATGACAACCTATCCTTCAAAAGAAGCATTTATAAATGAATTAAAAAAAGTGGGTCAATTTGAAGCAAAATATCCTTTATTGGCATCAATTATAAATAAAGATAATGACCAAATTAAAGTCATAAAATATTTGCCAGATTTTAATGAATTTGAAAATTTCATGATAGATAATTATTCATATAAAATATCGAGAGAAGAAGCATCAAAATTAATACTAAAAGATGAAGAAATATATAAAAATAACCAAAAAAAATTCAAAGAAAAATTTGATAAATTTAAAGAAATTTGGACAAAATTAAAGCCTTATGTTACAAAATATGGTTGTAGAGATGAAATGCCTCCCATAGATTTAGATGAAAATAAAAGTTTAGATTATTTCCTTAATGATAATGGAGAAATTGGCAAGGGAATGTATATTGCTGCAGCATATCAAAACTTTATAGATATACAAAATAACTTTTTAGATGGTCTAATTGCACCATTAAGCCAAAATGGTATATTGCATCATTTTGTTAAAAATATGGAAAAAAAAATTGATGTTCAAAAAGCCAAAAAAAATGAGACATTAAATTTTGATGTAATTAATGAATCATTTATGGAAATAATTTATGATAATTGTAAAAGAAATATATTTAGAGAAGATAATAGTATTAATTATATGAATTATAAACAATATATATTCAATTTTGATTTAATTGAAAGTAATTTGGGTGATATTTTATTACCGGGAAAAATGAAATTTAATGACCATGAAAAATTGAGGTTTGTCACTTATTGTTTTGAAGGACTTAGAGGTAATAATTCTAGTATTTTATCTGTCTTTTCAGAAAAATATAAACAAATACCCTTAAGTTTAGATAAGAAACAATTAATATATGATTCAATTAAAGATAAAATAAAAAATGAAAATGAAGAATATCTATCAAAAATATTATCTTCAATTCAATTACTTATTTATTATATGACACAAGAAAGAAAAAATGATAATGAAGATATAAACTTAGTAATTCAGCAAAGACCAGAATATGTAAATTTGTCTATAGAATGTGAAGAATTTTTCAAAGAAAAAGGCTTTAAGGTAGAAGAAATAATTGAAATATATTCATTTTTTGAGTTATTATGCTTTAAAACTATTATTAATAATTTAAGAGGATATTATAAGGAAAAAATAGATGTAGATTTAAGTGGTAAAATTATTAAGCTAATAGAAGAAAAAAAATTAAATATTATTAAAAAAGTAAATTTAGCTACTGCATGTCGTAAATTAATATCAAGATATTTGGTTGGTAATAGAGATGATACAGATATTAACGAAAAACAACAATTAATTGCTTATTTAACAAAAGAAGAATTGTGGCCTTATGAAATATGTAAAAAAGAAGACGAAATTAAAAAAGATTTAGAAAATATAAATTTGAGTGAAATAAAAGTAAGCCAAGTCTATGAATTATATATTTTACTAGGAGGAGATGAAAAAGAATCTTTTGAAGGTATTAACATGAAAAATGAAGATGAAAAGGAAAACAATGAAAGAATAATAGAAGACGGAGGAGAAGCAAAAATTATTAAAAAAATTAAGAAAAAAATTAAATTTTAAAATAAATTAAATAAAGTATTTTATATAAAACTACAATTATGATAAATTATTAACTTTTAAAATATATTAAATTATTAAATTATAATTTTTTTTTAATAATTTAAATAAATAATAATTATTTTAATAATTATTATTTATTTTAATTAATTAAATAATTTTATAATTATTTAAAATAATTTAATTAATTGTATTTTTCTTTGTG
>Ga0256407_10008324_pt1 | contig 15275 bp, 7 predicted proteins | sample RumenRJG_04DNA_FD_193489 | JGI IMG/M metagenome (GOLD analysis project Ga0256407, IMG submission 193489) | Bovine rumen microbial communities from Lethbridge, Alberta, Canada - RJG_04 | ecosystem: Host-associated > Mammals > Digestive system > Stomach > Rumen | place: Canada: Alberta | collected...
ACGTATCGCCACAGCAGATTGCCTCTATCGCTGCATCACTGATTCCTTTCTTGGAGCACGACGATGCTCACCGTGCACTGATGGGATCGAACATGATGCGCCAGGCTGTTCCTCTGCTCCACAACGAGGCTCCTATCGTAGGTACCGGTATCGAGAAGCAGGTCTGCGAAGACTCTCGTACCATGATTACTGCCGAGGGCGAGGGTGTTATCGACTATGTTGACGCTACTACTATCCGTATCCTCTACGATCGTACTGAGGATGAGGAGTTTGTCAGCTTCGAGCCCGCTATGAAGGAGTACCGCATTCCTAAGTTCCGTCGTACCAACCAGAACATGACTATCGACCTGCGTCCTATCTGTAACAAAGGTCAGCGTGTGAAGAAGGGCGACATCCTTACTGAGGGTTACGCTACTGAGAACGGTGAACTCGCACTGGGTCGAAACCTGTTGGTAGCCTACATGCCTTGGAAGGGTTACAACTATGAGGATGCTATCGTGCTCAACGAGCGCATCGTTCGTGAGGATGTGCTGACCTCTGTACATGTTGATGAGTACTCTCTCGACGTTCGTGAGACCAAGCGTGGTGCTGAGGAGTTCACCTCAGATATCCCCAATGTCAGCGAGGAAGCTACTAAGGACCTCGACGAGAACGGTATCATCCGTGTCGGTGCTCGTGTAGAGCCAGGCGACATTCTGATTGGTAAGATTTCACCTAAGGGTGAGAGCGATCCTTCTCCTGAAGAGAAGTTGCTCCGTGCCATCTTCGGTGACAAGGCAGGTGATGTGAAGGACTCTTCACTGAAGGCTAACCCCTCACTGACTGGTGTCATTATCGATAAGAAACTCTTCACTCGTGCCGTGAAGACCCGTCAGACCAAGCAGCAGGATAAGATCACGCTGGCTAAGATTGACGAGGAGTATGAGGCAAAGTGCGATGACTTGAAGGATATTCTGGTTGAGAAACTGATGACCCTCACCAAGGGTAAGACTTCACAGGGCGTGAAGGACTACACCGGTGCAGAGATTATCTCTAAGGGTAGCAAGTTCACTATGACCAACCTGAAGAATTTGGAATATGGTGACATCCAGATCAGCAACTGGACCAATGACGAGCACAAGAACGAGCTCATCGGTAAGCTGATCATCAACTACATGAAGAAGTTCAAGCTGCTCGATGCTGAGATGAAACGTAAGAAGTTTGCCATCACTATCGGTGACGAGCTGCCTTCAGGCATTCTGCAGATGGCTAAGGTCTATGTTGCCAAGAAGCGTAAGATTGGTGTCGGTGATAAACTCGCCGGTCGTCACGGTAACAAGGGTATCGTTTCTAAGGTCGTACGTCAGGAGGATATGCCGTTCCTCGAGGATGGTCGTCCCGTTGACTTGGTACTGAACCCGCTGGGTGTGCCTTCACGTATGAACCTTGGTCAGATCTTCGAGGCTATCCTCGGTGCTGCAGGTAAGCGTCTGGGTGTGAAGTTCGCTACGCCTATCTTCGATGGTGCTAAGCTTGATGACCTCGCTGAGTGGACTGACAAGGCAGGTCTGCCCCGCCTGTGCTCTACCCATCTGTATGATGGTGAGACTGGTGAGAAGTTCGACCAGCCTGCTACTGTAGGTATCACCTACTTCCTTAAGCTCGGTCACATGGTTGAGGATAAGATGCACGCTCGTTCTATCGGTCCGTACTCACTCATCACGCAGCAGCCTCTTGGTGGTAAGGCCCAGTTCGGTGGTCAGCGTTTTGGTGAGATGGAGGTTTGGGCCCTTGAGGCCTTCGGTGCCAGCCATGTGCTGCAGGAGATTCTGACCATCAAGTCTGATGATGTTGTTGGTCGTGCCAAGGCTTATGAGGCCATCGTCAAGGGTGAGCCAATGCCTACTCCTGGTATTCCTGAGTCACTCAACGTGTTGCTGCATGAGTTGAAGGGTCTGGGTCTCAGCATTAAGATGGACTAATCTGTGAGTTAAGAATTAAGAGTTAAGAATTAAGAGTTATATATTGAAATATGGCTTTCAAGAAAGATACAAAGATAAAGAGTAATTTCCAGAAGATTACCATCGGTCTGGCTTCGCCTGAGGAGATCCTTGAGAACTCTTTCGGTGAAGTCACCAAGCCTGAGACTATCAACTATCGCACCTACAAGCCTGAGCGTGATGGTCTGTTCTGCGAGCGTATCTTCGGTCCCACCAAGGACTATGAGTGCGCCTGCGGTAAGTACAAGCGCATCCGCTATAAGGGTATCGTCTGCGACCGTTGTGGTGTAGAGGTTACCGAGAAGAAGGTACGTCGTGAGCGTACTGGTCACATCGAGCTCGTTGTGCCTGTAGCCCACATCTGGTATTTCCGTTCACTGCCTAACAAGATTGGTTATCTGTTGGGTCTGCCAACCAAGAAGCTCGATGCCATCATCTATTATGAGCGTTACGTGGTCATCCAGCCAGGTATCATGGCTAATAAGAAAGACGCTGAGGGCAACCCTGCTCTGGGTTCTCAGATGTACGACCTGCTTTCTGAGGAGGAGTACAACGACCTCATCGACAACCAGATTCCTGCCGACAACGACTACTTGGAGGACAGCGACCCCAATAAGTTCATCTGTAAGATGGGTGCCGAGGCTATCTACGACCTATTGGTCCGTCTTGACCTCGACTCATTGTCTTACGAGCTGCGCGACCGTGCCAACAGCGACTCTTCTATGCAGCGTAAGAACGAGGCTCTGAAGCGTCTGCAGGTGGTAGAGGCTTTCCGTTCGTCTGTGGAGAAGGGCATCAACCGTCCTGAGTGGATGATTATGAAGATTATCCCCGTTACTCCTCCAGAGTTGCGTCCTTTGGTACCCCTGGATGGTGGACGTTTCGCTACCTCTGACCTGAACGACCTCTATCGTCGCGTCATCATTCGTAATAACCGTCTGAAGCGCCTGATGGAGATTCATGCTCCTGAGGTCATCCTGCGAAACGAGAAGCGTATGCTTCAGGAGGCTGTCGACTCACTCTTCGACAACTCTCGTAAGTCGAGCGCTGTTAAGAGCGATAGCAACCGTCCTTTGAAGTCACTCTCTGACTCACTGAAAGGTAAGCAGGGCCGCTTCCGTCAGAACTTGCTGGGTAAGCGTGTTGACTACTCAGCCCGTTCAGTTATCGTCGTAGGTCCTGAGTTGAAGATGGGTGAGTGCGGTCTGCCGAAGTTGATGGCTGCTGAGCTCTATAAGCCATTCATTATCCGTAAGCTCATCGAGCGTGGTATCGTGAAGACTGTTAAGTCTGCTAAGAAGATTGTTGACCGTCGTGAGCCCGTTATCTGGGATATTCTGGAGAATGTGATGAAGGGTCATCCTGTGCTCCTCAACCGTGCACCAACACTGCACCGTCTGGGTATCCAGGCTTTCCAGCCCAAACTCATCGAGGGTAAGGCTATCCAGCTGCACCCACTGGCTTGTACCGCGTTCAACGCTGACTTCGATGGTGACCAGATGGCTGTGCACCTTCCTCTTTCTAACGAGGCTATCCTGGAGGCTCAGATTCTGATGCTCCAGAGTCACAATATTCTGAACCCTGCCAATGGTGCTCCTATCACCGTTCCTTCACAGGATATGGTGCTCGGTCTGTACTACATCTCTAAGATTCGTCCAGGTGCCAAGGGTGAGGGTCTGACCTTCTACGGTCCTGAAGAGGCTATCATTGCCCATAATGAGGGCAAGTGCGACCTGCACGCTCAGGTAAAGGTAATGGTTGACGATATTGTCGATGGCAAGCCTTGCAAGCACATGGTGGAGACCTCTGTTGGTCGTGTCATCGTTAATGGCATCATTCCTAAGGAGGTTGGCTTCGTCAACACGATTGTCTCTAAGAAGAGTCTGCGCGACATCATCGCTGATGTTATTAAGAACGTAGGTTTTGCTGAAGCTTGTGAGTTCCTGGATGGTATCAAGAACCTTGGTTACCGCATGGCTTACGAGGCTGGTCTGTCGTTCAACCTTGACGACATCATCATCCCTGAGTCTAAGAAGGAACTGATTGAGAAGGGTAATGCCGAGATTCAGCAGATTACTGAGAACTATAACATGGGTTTCATCACCGACAACGAGCGTTACAATCAGGTAATCGATACCTGGACACACGTCAACAACGACCTTGGTAACGTGCTGATGAAGGAGATGACTGAGGCTGACCAGGGCTTCAACGCCGTATTCATGATGCTTGACTCTGGTGCCCGTGGTAGTAAAGACCAGATTCGTCAGCTCTCTGGTATGCGTGGTCTGATGGCTAAGCCCCAGAAGGCCGGTGCTGAAGGTGCTCAGATTATTGAGAACCCAATTCTGTCGAACTTCAAGGAGGGTATGTCTGTGCTGGAGTACTTCATCTCTACACACGGTGCTCGTAAGGGTCTTGCCGATACCGCCATGAAGACAGCTGACGCCGGTTACCTGACCCGTCGTCTGGTTGACGTATCGCATGACGTGATTATCAATGAGGAAGACTGCGGTACGCTCCGCGGACTCGTCTGCACCGCGCTGAAGAACGGCGACGAGGTCATTTCAACGCTGTATGAGCGCATCCTCGGTCGTGTTTCTGTTCATGATATCATCCATCCTTCTACCGGTGAGCTCATCGTGGCTGCCGGTGAGGAGATTACAGAGCCTATCGCACAGATCATCGAAGATTCTCCTATCGAGAGTGTCGAGATTCGTTCAGTGCTTACCTGTGAGTCTAAGCATGGCGTCTGCATGAAGTGTTACGGACGTAACCTCGCTACCCGTAAGATGGTACAGAAGGGTGAGGCTGTCGGTGTGATTGCCGCTCAGGCTATCGGTGAGCCAGGTACTCAGCTGACACTGCGTACGTTCCACGCCGGTGGTGTTGCTGCCAATGCAGCAGCAAACGCCAGCATCGTGGCTAAGAACGACTCTAAGATTGAACTCGAAGAGGTTCGTACCGTACCGTTCGATGAGGATGGTCGTGAGTGTGAGATGGTTGTCAGCCGTTTGGGTGAGATGCGCTTCGTCGACAAGAACACCAACATCGTGCTGTCTACCGTTAACGTTCCTTACGGTTCTTCACTCTACTTCAAGAATGGTGACACCGTTAAGAAGGGCGAGAAGATTGCCCAGTGGGACCCCTTCAATGCCGTCATCGTTACTGAGTATGCTGGTACGCTGAAGTTCCACGACGTTATTGAGGGTATCACTTTCCGTGCTGAGACCGACGAAACCACTGGCCTTACTGAGAAGATTGTTACCGAATCGAAAGATAAGTCAAAGGTTCCCACCTGTGACATCATTGATGCCAATGGCGATGTTGTAGGTACCTATAACTTCCCTGTGGGTGGTCACGTAGTTGTTGAGGATGGCCAGACCGTTAAGACTGGTGAGACCCTCGTCAAGATTCCTCGTGCTGCTGCCAAGGGTGGTGATATCACTGGTGGTCTGCCCCGTGTTACTGAGCTCTTCGAGGCTCGTAACCCATCGAACCCCGCTATCGTATCTGAAATCGACGGTGAGGTTACCATGGGTAAGGTAAAGCGTGGTAACCGTGAGATTATCGTTACCTCTAAGACTGGTGAGCAACGCAAGTACCTCGTATCGCTGTCTAAGCAGATCCTGGTACAGGAGCACGATGCCGTACGTGCCGGAACACCGCTCTCTGATGGTGTTATCACTCCTGCCGACATTCTGGCCATTAAGGGCCCTACGGCTGTTCAGGAGTACATCGTTAATGAGGTTCAGGACGTTTATCGTCTGCAGGGTGTGAAGATCAACGACAAGCACTTCGAAATCATTGTTCGTCAGATGATGCGTAAGGTGGAAATCAACGATCCAGGTGACACCACATTCCTCGAGCAGCAGATTGTCGATAAACTCGACTTCGCTGAGGAGAACGATCGTATCTGGGGTAAGAAGGTAGTTATCGATGCCGGTGACTCTGAGAACCTCCAGAAGGGTCAGATTGTTACTGCCCGCAAGTTGCGCGACGAGAACTCTAGCTTGAAGCGCCGCGATATGAAACTCGTTCAGGTTCGTGATGCTGTGCCCGCTACTTCTACCCAGATTCTGCAGGGTATCACTCGTGCAGCTCTGCAGACCAAGTCGTTCATGTCTGCTGCATCGTTCCAGGAGACTACCAAGGTGCTCAACGAAGCTGCCATCCGCGGTAAGAGCGACAACCTGGAGGGTATGAAGGAGAACGTGATTGCCGGTCACCTCATTCCTGCTGGTACGGGTCTCCGTGAGTTTGACAAGATCATCGTCGGCTCTAAGGAAGAATATGAGCGCATGCAGGCCAATAAGAAGAATGTCCTTGACTTTGGTGAGGAGAACGTAATGGAATAATTTTCATTCCTACTATACTTGTAACGCCCATCGTGCTGTCGTAGCATGATGGGCGTTTTGCTTTTCAATGTAGATACGGAACGGCCGAAACGTTCCGCACACTCCTTATTGATGCTGTACGCTGTTGCAGCGGTCGGTATAGAACTTTTTGAAGTCCTGCCAACGGTAGTAGGGGAACAGGTCAGAGGGTAAGGGAAGTGTGGCTTCCTGGCTGTTCAGTAAGCATTTCACTAGGATATCCTCGCCTTGCTTCTTGCTTTGGTAGAAGATGAGTTGTAGGTTTGATGCCTTACACGTCTCCCAGTTCTGATAGCAGTCTTTGACATCGTATGGGTTCTCTGGGTCTTTGTCTGCTCCGTTGATACCCATCAGTACGGTCAACGGTCCCAAGCAAGTATCATGACCAAAGCGCAGATCAGCCACTCGCTGTGTCCTACCGTCTAATACATCGTCAGCTTTCTTGATGATATCCTGTAGAATAGGAATCATGTCATAGCGTGGTCCAAAGACCCAGGTGTAGCCACCTAAGTTCTCTCCTTCCCAACGTGCAGCAAGTTCTTCGTCAGTGATGATTCCCTCCATGATTCCCTCCTGTCCAATGCTGGGTAGTGAGGTATAGAGGTTGATGAGGTTGCTGCCTATATGGTGTGGGTTTCCTGGTAGTCCTTCTGTACTGGTGAACACGCGAGGAACGATAACCTCACGCAGCGAATCCTTGCCCAGGAACAGCTTACGGTTCTTCTCGAAGCGGGGAACAGAGCGCGGCCAACGATGACGCAGGGGATTCTGGCGGTCGTCGGGTTTCACGCCGTCCAGTGTCTTGCGTGCTGACTGCTCACGAATCTCTATCTTCGGATTACATTGCACCAGTTCCTGACAGAATGCTGCCATGCTGATGACACAGCGGCCAACCAGCGATGCTACTGCATAAACGTCGCCACCGTTCTTGAATATTTCAGGGAAGTTGTTATACATCTGACGAGCAATGAACTGATGCTGTTCCCATCCGAGGTCACTTAGTTCTGAAACACTGACGGCGAGGTCGGCTTTGCAGGCGTTATACTTCTCGCGGAACGCTTCGCCTACTGGTGTCAACTGACCGAGTGCGTGAGCCTTGGTCAATAGTGAGTCCAACTCACGGTATAGCACATCGTTCCAGTAGTAGCGCGAACCGTGACGGCCATAATGACTGATGTAAAATGCCTCGTAACCGCTGGGTGCCTTTGTTAATTTGAAGTTCTCGTACGAGTAGGGGTAGTCAGTACCATAGGCCTTTCGCGGATCTGCCTTCAGCTGTTCCAGTGCACTCGTTCCTTGTGCCCATGTTGTTAGGACTAATCCCAACAATAGCAGGATATGGAAGATTCTTTTCATTGTGATGTTGTTAAGTGAATAGTTATTAATGAGTATTTGTTGTTAGAACGAAAAGAGGACCTCACCGAGTGGTGAAGCCCTCTTGAGTTTTTCTTTACAAGAATTATTTATTGACAGCCTCAGCGAGCTCAGCACCAGCCTTGAACTTAGCAACCTTCTTGGCAGCAATCTTAATCTTCTGCTTGGTAGCGGGGTTGATACCCTCACGAGCGGGCTTCTCAGCAACAGCGAAAGTACCGAAACCAACGAGCTGAATCTTGTCACCCTTTACAAGAGCGTCCTTGATAGCTGCTACAGTAGCGTCGAGAGCCTTCTTTGCGTCAACTTTTGTCAGACCAGCACCGGCTGCAATCTGATCGATTAATTCTGTCTTGTTCATAATTTTGTTGTTTTAAAGTGAATGATAAATAGTTCAAGTCAATTTCCGAACGCAAATATAGGACAAAGTTGTGAAAAAACAAACAAAAAACGGAAAAATTTTGCTTTTTTCATTAAAAAAAGTGTGTATTGGCCCGTTTTAGTGCTGAAAACCGGATATTTTTAGTAATTTTGCGCCCACAAGTGGCACATTTGTTGCTACAAGTAGAAAAAGGAATATATAGTTAATTGTAAATAGTCAAAGAGTAAATGAACAACATACCGACAATGACCAAGAACCTGCTGGTCATTAATGTACTGGCCTATCTGGCCACAGTGGTGCTGGAACGAAGTGGAATAGACCTGAATGCGTTGATGGGTCTCCATTTCTTTATGGCTAGCGACTTTCATGTATATCAGTTCTTGACCTACATGTTCTTGCATGGCAGTTTTACGCATATCCTCTTTAATATGTTTGCGCTGTGGATGTTCGGTTCTGTGATAGAGCGCGTGTGGGGTCCGAAGAAATTCCTTTTTTATTACATTGTGTGTGGTGTCGGAGCTGGCATCGTACAGGAATTGGTGCAATATGGAAACTATGTAGCACAGGGATTGTCTGCTTACCAATATGTAAATATGGGGGGTGCGCAGATATCAATGGACACTTATATTAATATGTGGACAACGATTGGTGCCTCCGGTGCGGTCTATGGTATCCTGTTGGCATTCGGTATGATATTCCCTAACGAACGATTGTTTATCATTCCTATTCCGTTCCCTATCAAGGCAAAGTGGCTCATCGTTGGCTATATTGCCATTGAACTGTTCTCCGCGATGACTGGTCCTGGTGACGGCATTGCTCACATGGCACATCTGGGTGGTATGCTCTTTGGTTTCCTGTTGATACGCTATTGGAGGAAACACCCTGGTGGCAGTCAGCATTTTGGACGTAGCTATGGTCAGGAGTTCTTTGACAACATGAAGCGTAAGTACGACGAGCGTCAGCGTAACCAACGGATGCATGCTGAGCAGACACGTTGGGAAGAGACTCGCCGAGAGACTGACGAGGAATATAACGAGCGTCAGCGCAAGAATCAGGAAGAGATAGATGCTATCTTGGACAAGATACGCAAGAGTGGCTACGACAGTCTGACCAAGGAGGAGAAGCAGAAACTATTTGAGCAGAAACGAAACTAGTGGCTTGTAATCGGTGATTAAGCAGTTAAAGAAGTTGACCGTTCAGATGATGACGGGAGCGAATGTCGCTACCGTCGTTGTGATGCTGTTGGTAGGATATAGCGACCGCATCTATCCTGCAGACCATCCATTGGTGTCAACTGTTGGCATGGCCTTTCCTATTTTGCTGCTAATCAACATGGCCTTCTTATTGTTTTGGCTTATCTTCAAATGGACCAGGGCCTGGGTTCCCGTTGTAGGTTATGTGCTGGCCTATATACCTATTTCTATATATATGCCTCTGAATGTGAGTTCATCACCTCCTGACGATGCCATCAAGTTGGTGTCGTACAACGTTTGCAGTTATGGTGGTAACCATAGATACGATGATGGCTTTGAGACGGTACGTGACTATCTGGTAGATCAACAGGCGGATATTATCTGTCTGCAGGAGGACAATGACTCTTGGCGCCGTTATTGTTTCAAGCAGTATGAAGAGCGGGGATTGTTGTATAACGATACTGTGGAGTTGTGTCATAACTCAAAAAGTTTCAATTGTCTGGGTATTCATACCAAATATCCCATCATTCGTCGTGAGCGTATCTACTATCCTACATCTAGCAACGGTAGTGTTGCGTGGTGGCTAAAGGTGGGAACGGATACATTGCTGGTGGTGAATAACCATTTTGAGAGCTGTCACTTGAACAGTGAAGACCGTCGGCAGTACCGTCAGATACTGAAAGGTGAGATGGACCGTGACTCCGTACGGGCTGAATCGCAACTTCTAATGGTGAAATTGGCTGAAGCTAACGCCAAGCGTTCCAAACAGATAGATGTTGTATGCGATTATGTAAACCAGTATTTGGGGCGCTACCCAGTCATCGTCTGTGGTGACTTCAATGACAATCCGATATCCTATTCGCGGTATAAAATGGCTAAGTTGTTGCACGACTGTTTCGTAGAAACGGGTCGGGGCATCGGTTTGTCATATAATCAGAAAGCTTTCTCATTCCGAATTGACCATATTTTCTGCTCTTCAGACATAACTCCCTATCAGTGCCATATTGACACGGAAATGGATGCAAGTGACCATAATCCGATAGTCTGTTGGTTAAAATTTGGTGTAAAATAGTGAAAATCACACGATTTTTCTAAATAAATTTCTGTAAGTGGAGAAAAATGTGTATATTTGCGGGCTTAAAATGCGAAAACATTAAATAAAACAATAAAATCAAACAATGCAAAACAAAGGAATTGTAAAATTTATCGCAATCGTCTTGATTCTCGTTTGCTGCTTCTACCTTTCCTTCACTTTTGTGACACGCCATTACGAAAGTAAGGCTGCTGCCATGGGTGAGGAGGCTGGTCAGGAGTACCTCGACTCAATCATGAACGAGAAAGTGTACTGCGGAATTTATTCTTTCAAGCAGTGCCGTGAGCTGGAGATGGGCCTAGGTCTTGACCTGAAAGGCGGTATGAACGTTATTCTTGAGGTATCAGTACCTGACGTTATCGACGTGTTGGCTGACCACAAGACCGACGCAGCCTACAAGAAGTCAATGGAAGAGGCCAAGAAGGAAGAAGAGACTAGTCAGAACGACTTTATCTCGCTGTTCATCAAGTACTGGAAGCAGAACTCTAACGGTCGCCCCTTGGCAGCTGTGTTCGCTACCCAGCAGATGAAGGGTAAGGTAAGCACTCAGTCGAGCGACTCAGAAGTTGAGAGTGCTCTGCGTGCTGAGGTACAGTCTGCCGTAGATAACTCATTTAATGTTGTTCGCAACCGTATCGATAAGTTCGGCGTTGTACAGCCCAACATCCAGAAGTTGGAGGGTCAGTCAGGCCGTATCATGGTTGAGATGCCAGGTGTGAAAGAGCCTGAGCGTGTACGTAAGTTGCTGCAGGGTTCTGCCAACCTGGAGTTCTGGGAGACCTACAACTCTCAGGAGATTGCTCCGCTGCTGTCTCAGCTGAACCAGAAGTATGCTGCCCTGAACGGTAATGCTGCTGCAGACACCACTGCTGTTGCTGCCAATGATTCTACCGCTGTTGCTGAGGCTGCTGCTGATACCACGAAGGCTGCCGCTACTGATTTGGCTGCCAAGCTGGCCAAGAAGGATAGCAAGGCTACCAATATTGAGAAGGATTTGGCCCTGAAGACCAATCCTCTGTTCGCTGTCTTCCAGCCCGTTCCCCAGGGTCTGGCTATCGTAGGTTATGCTAATGCTCGCGATACTGCACAGGTGAACAAGGTTATCTACTCTGATATCGCTGCATCCATCCTGCCTGCCGAGTGCAAGCTGCGCTGGGGAGCTAAGGCTGAGGACTTCGGTGGCGAGAATACCAAGGGTGACATCTTTGCCCTGTATGCTCTGAAGGTTACTGAGCCTAACGGTCGTGCTCCACTGGAGGGTGACGTTATCACCTCTTCTAAGGATGACTTCGACCAGATGGGTCACCCCTCTGTTTCTATGCAGATGAACTCTGACGGTGCTCGTCGTTGGAGCCAGATTACTAAGCAGAACATTGGCCGTGGTGTAGCTATCGTGCTCGACGACGCTGTTTACTCTGCTCCTCGTATCTTGACACAGATTGACGGTGGTAACTCTCAGATTACTGGTAACTTCACCATCGAGGACACCAAGGACTTGGCTAACACGCTGAACTCTGGTAAGATGCCGGCTCCTACCCGCATCGTACAGGAAGAGGTCGTTGGTCCGTCACTGGGTGCTCAGTCTATCAAGCAGGGTATCATGTCGTTCATCGTTGCCTTCGTGCTGTTGATGATCTACATGATTATGCTGTACGGTTTCATCCCCGGTATCATGGCCGATATCGCTCTGCTGTTCAACCTGTTCTTCACCTTGGGTATTCTTACCTCGTTCCAGGCAGCGTTGACCATGCCAGGTATCGCTGGTATCGTGCTGACACTGGGTACCGCTGTGGATGCTAACGTGCTTATTTACGAGCGTATCAAGGAAGAGCTGAAGCATGGCCTCGGTCTGAAGGAGGCTCTGCAGAAGGGTTATTCTAACGCCTTCAGCGCCATCTTTGACTCTAACGTCACCTCTCTGATTACCGGTTTCATCCTGTTGTTCTTCGGTACAGGTCCTGTGAAGGGCTTCGCTACCACTTGGATCATCGGTATCTTCTGCTCATTCTTCACCGCTGTGTTCCTGACCCGTCTGGTTTATGAGAATCGCCTGAAGAAAGACAAGTGGCTGAACTTGACCTTCGTAACCGGTTACTCAAAGAACCTGATGCAGAACGCTAAGTACAACTTCATGGGTATGTACAAGAAGTCGTTCATCATCTGGGGTGTTGCTGCCGTTCTGTTCTGCGTATCGTTCGCCGTTCGTGGCTTGAGTGAGAGCATCGACTTCACAGGTGGTCGTAACTACGTTGTCACCCTCGACAAGGAGACTCCCGTTGAGCAGGTTCGTCAGTCTTTGGCTGGTGCCTTTGTCAACACTATAGGTGAGAATGCCGGCAAGGAGGCTAACACCAGCGTTATCGCTCTGGGTACCGATGGCAAGACCATCCGTGTCAGCACCAACTGGGATATCGAGTCTAACAGCCCGACGGTTGACGACGAGGCTGAGACCATTCTCTATAACGCACTGAAGAAGGGTGGCTTCATCAGCCAGGCTAATGTTGAGGACTTCAAGAACCCCGATGTTCGTCAGGGTGGTTCTATCATCAGCTCTGCAAAGGTAGGTCCTGCTGTTGCTAAGGACATTACCTATGGTGCTATCATCAGCGTCATCATCGCTCTGATTGCCATCTTCCTGTACATCCTGCTGCGCTTCCGCAACGTCGCTTACTCTACTGGTGCTACCATCGCACTGGCTCTCGACGCGCTGGTTGTTATCGGTATGTACTCTGCACTGTGGGGCATCGTTCCCATGTCGTTGGAGATTGATCAGGTATTCATTGGTGCTATCCTGACCGTGATTGGTTACTCTATCAACGATAAGGTGGTGGTATTCGACCGTATCCGTGAGAACTTCCAGCTCTATGGCAAGCGCGATCGTCAGCAGCTGTTCAACGATTCGCTGAACCAGACACTGGCTCGTACCATCAACACCTCTGTAACGACATTGATCGTGTTGCTGTGTATCTTCATCCTTGGTGGTGATTCTATCCGCAGCTTCTCATTCGCAATGATTCTGGGTGTTATCTTCGGTACCCTGTCGTCACTGTTCATCGCAGCTCCTACCGCATTCCTCGTGATGGGTCGTACCATCCGTGAGGATGAGGCTGCTGCAGCTGAATAACAGATAGCAACATATACGAATCAGCCCGCTTCCATCATGGAGGCGGGCTGATTTATTATTCTCTAGGTACCCCTAGATGTTCTAGATAATCTAGATCCTCCTAGTTAAAATAATACAGGAACGCTGCGATGCCTTCGAGAGCAGGCTTGCGCTCTCCTTCAATCTCAATCTTGAACTTGATTTCTGCCTTGCAGATGCCACGCAGGTTCTGGATGTTGTGCAGGGTAGTAACCAGACGCACACGTGAACCAGTAATCACTGGCTGGCCGAAACGCATATCGGTCATACCGTAGTTCACCAGCATCTTGATGTTATGCACCTCGATAATCTGGTCCCACATATAAGGCAACAGACTCAGCGTCAGGTAGCCGTGAGCAATGGTCGACTTGTAAGGACTCTCCTCCTTGGCACGCGCCACGTCAACATGTATCCACTGGTGATCCAGCGTAGCGTCAGCAAACAGGTTGATACGGTCTTGGTCAACCTGCAACCAGTCTGATGCTCCCAACTCTTCGCCCAGGTGGGCGGCAAACTCGTCATACGAGTTAATGACTAATTTTCCCATAGTTTTCTCTTATTTACAATGAATTGTAGTGCAAAGGTACAAAAAACTCTTAATTCTTAACTCTTAATTCTTAACTTTTTCGTACCTTTGCACCTGCAAAGTACGAAAACTTGTTGCCCTGATAGTTAAATGGATATAACAAGGCTCTCCTAAAGCTTAGTTCCGAGTTCGATTCTCGGTCGGGGTACCAAGAAAAAGCAGGTATGTCACTTTAGGGTCGTTCCTGACGTTCCTTTCACCCGTTCCGATGATGTTTTGCGGTCGTTCCGATGATACTTTACACCCCTAAAGTATCATCGGAACGGGGCGTAGATGACGTCGGAAGCACCCGAAGATGACGTCGGAAGCACCCGAAGATGACGTTGGTATTAATAACGGTCATATTACATCGACTTTTTGATTGTTCACTTCAGTACTAGTCCCTAGACACATGTCATTTATTCCAACCATTATGAATTGGAAGACCCATTCTTTAAGGAATGGATAGTTGACAATCAAAAGTAATTCATTTTTACCCTCACTTATTCACATCGCAGGCCTCAAACCCTTATGTGCAGGGCATTTGAAGGACGTGAGGGATAAGCAATGTCCCTCACGTTACCCTCACCTTTTGGGTCACATTCACTCCCATCACATAGTAACATGCGTCAGAACAGATACGCTTACATGACGTGAGGGCTTAAAGATTAAAAAGTGAGGGAGACGTGAGGGAGAAGGAAAGTCCCTCACGTGCCTTCACCCCTTTGTACATCGGCCTTTGAGAGGGGTCATGTGAGTATGTGAGGGACATTTTCGAATTCCTTGATTTTCGCGTCCGAGTCATTAATTGTAGCAATTGCTACATTTAATACTCGCAATTGCTACATTTAATACTTTCGTTCAGTCCGATTAATGCAACCTCCCAGTCCGTAGGCTTCGGACTCAGAGTTCGCTCCTTACGGACAAAGAGTTCGTAAGGGACGGACTAATCTCTTACTTGTAGAGCTAACAATTTGTGTTGTACCAGTAACTAGACACAACTATTACATAACAAGCTTTTTCCGATAATTTTTCAATAAATTGTTTATAATATCGATTTAATTTGCTATCTTTGCATCTTAAAGGATGCGAGAACGGGCTGCGCCTCGGCAATTCAAACATGTTTGATTGCTCTCGGCTTGCACCGTCCTTGACATTCATGTACAGTCAGATC
>Ga0256407_10008326_pt1 | contig 15273 bp, 13 predicted proteins | sample RumenRJG_04DNA_FD_193489 | JGI IMG/M metagenome (GOLD analysis project Ga0256407, IMG submission 193489) | Bovine rumen microbial communities from Lethbridge, Alberta, Canada - RJG_04 | ecosystem: Host-associated > Mammals > Digestive system > Stomach > Rumen | place: Canada: Alberta...
GGTTCAAAGGGGGAAGGGAAGGACTTCGATTGGCTTTGCGCAGATTCTTCGGTCATGAAAAGAGGTCGCTCTCAACGTGATAAAAAAACGCGCCGTCGTTTTCAAACTAATCGGAAAACGACGGCGACGAAGAAATATCAGAAACGCATGGAATTAAAGTTCGATTTTGCGGTGGTCGACGATGCGTTGCATCTTGCCTTCGCTGCGCGGGATTCCGCCCTGATCGACGACCGTCGCTTTGAAGCCGATGCCGACCGTTTGACGAAGTCGTTCGGAGACGACCTTCGCGAGAAGGTCGCGCTTTTCCGGTTCGCTCGTAAACGTAACGTACATCTCCGGCGTCGCCTCGAACTTAACTTCGATCGTCGCAAGGCCCGAATCGTTCATGTCGAGGTGAACTTGGTAATTGACCAGTCCTGTGTCAACTCCCGTAAGAACCGACTCGATTTGACCCGGGAAGACGTTGACGCCGCGGACGATCATCATGTCGTCGGAACGGTGCGAAATGCGGCCGATGCGGCGGATCGTGCGTCCGCATGCGCACTGATCCGGAATGATGCGCGTTATGTCGCGAGTACGGTAACGAAGGAGCGGCATTCCCGTCTTGTCGAGCGTCGTAAAGACAAGTTCGCCCTCTTCGCCGTCCGGAACCGGCTTAAGCGTCTCGGGATCGATAATCTCCGGATAGAAATGATCTTCCATAATGTGGATGCCCGCGTGACAAGAGCAGTCGCCGCCGACGCCGGGACCCGAAACTTCCGTCAATCCGTAAATATCGTGCGCGACGATTCCCGTTTCCTGCTCGATGAACTGACGCATCCCGTCGGTCCAAGGTTCCGCGCCGAAGATTCCGACGCGCAATTTCGTTTCTTTCCAGTCATAGCCGATCTTCTGCGCGTGGTCGATGACGTGCAGGAAGTAGCTCGGCGTGCATGCGATCGCGCTCACGCCAAGGTCGCGGATGAACATAAGATGACGCGCCGTGTTGCCCCCCGACGCCGGAACGACCGCGCAGCCGCGGCGCTCGCCCCCGTCGTGCAGACCGAGACCGCCCGTGAAAAGACCGTACCCGTAACCCACTTGAAGAACGTCTGTTTCGTCGATTCCGAACATCGTAAGACAACGCGCCACGCATTCTGACCAGACGTCGAGATCTTCACGCGTATACGGCACGACGATCGGTTTGCCCGTCGTTCCGGAGCTCGCGTGGAAACGTACGATATTCTCCATGCTTGTCGCGAGCATTCCGGTCGGATAAGTGTCGCGAAGATCGGTCTTTACGATAAAAGGAAGCTTTACAATATCGTCGATCGATCGGATCGAGTTCGGATCGACGCCGTTTTTAGCGAGTAAATCGCGATACCATTTGACGTTGTCGTAGGTATAGCGGAAACGCTTTAGGAACTTCTGGTTCTGAATGTTTCGAAGCCTATCGACCGGCATGAAATCAGCCGCCGAGTTCATCGCGTATTTATGCATTGACGTCAACCTTTTGAATTTCAAAGTATTTACGGACGTTTTAACGCGTCCTTTACAGTCGCCGCGACGGCGACTTAACAATCCCGCCCATTCTATTACATTTGGCGTCTTTGTAAAGCGAAGGCGTTAAGAGAATCTTCTAGGTCGTCGCGTTGAACTGACGATTCGCTTCTACGTCTTTTATACGCCGTTGTTTCGCTGATTTTCCGGATAATAAAGCTAATTTTTTCTTAAAAAAACGCCAAAACGCCCTGCGATCCCCTTTTTCGCCGAAAAATTTTTACTTTTTTGGCGAAAATTTCAGAAAATACCGTTGTTTAACGTTGACGTCGTATTTTTAGGTCGATAAAAATACATCAGAAGATCAACGTGCGGTCGGTTCTTACGCGAGAATCGGCGAACTGAGCGACTCCTAATTCGCCATACGCCAAAACGGTTGCGTTAAGCGATAGAACTCAAGACGAATTTACGTTGCAGTTTGGATTCATTCGGTTTCCTCGTTGAGGGCTACGCGGCGCGACGTTCGTCTAAAGCGTTTAACCTGACGTCCTGCAACGGTTAGAATCAGATTCCGCGCGTCGTTGATCGACAAGCGTTATGTACAACTTTTTCCCTTCTTTCAGTAAGGAAAGCAAACATGGCTAAAAAATCCGCTAAGCCCGCCGCTAAGGCTGCCGCCAAGCCCGCCGCCAAACCCGCGGCCAAGAAGGCCGCGAAGGCCGAACCCTTCAAGCCGCTGACCAAGACGCAGATCATCCAGGAAATCGCCGACGCGTCCGGTCTTGCCAAGAAAGACGTCGCGACCGTTCTCGACAACCTCTCTGCCGTCATCGCGAAGAGCATGGGCGCCGGCGACGACGCGACGTTCACGCTTCCCGGTCTGATCAAGATCGAAAAGCAGCACGTCGCCGCGAAACCGGGTCAGAAGAACGTTCCCGACCCGTTCCATCCTGGCAAGACGATCGATCGTCCCGCCCGCCCGGCGCACTACAAGATCAAGGTCAAGGCCCTCAAGGCTCTCAAGGATATGGCGTGAGTTTCGGCTCCTGTCGCGCGTTAACGGCGCGACCCCTTCCTAGTCTTCAGCGGACGTCGTTCTTCGGAGCGGCGTCCGCTTTTTTCGCGCGTATGGCGCGCGCTTCACGCGCGGCGTTCCGATTCGAACCTTCCTCGCTCTTGCGAAACGTCGTTTGCCTTCTTGACGCCGTAAAGAAATTCGGCAAAATATTACCCCGGTCAGGCGAAGGGCGCGCGCCGACGCCTTGACGCGCACTGCCGGTCTTTTCTTTTTCGTCGCTAACGCGTCGAGACGAAGACCTTTACTTGATATGAAACGCCGGGGGAATCCATGTCTGAGTCGTCTTCTTTCCAATACTCTAAGCCGAAACGCATCCTTCTCAAGCTCACAGGCGAGAGTTTTTGTCCCGCGAATCAACGCGGAATTTGTATGGATTCCGTGAACCGTCTGGCGGAGCAGATCGTTAAAATTGCAAAGACGGGCGTTCAAATCGCCGTCGTTATGGGAGGCGGCAATATTCTCCGCGGCGCTCAGTTTAAAGCGACAAACGGCGCCAACTCCATTAAAGAGAGAACCGCCCATTACATGGGGATGCTGGCGACGATCATGAACGGTCTTGCGCTTCTCGACGCGATCGAAGCGTTGGGGCAGCCGGCGCGCCTTGCGTCTGCGGTCGAGGCGGACAAGGTCGCCGAACCTTACGTCAGCCGTCGCGCGATTCGTCACCTTGAGAAGGGACGGGTTATGATTCTCGCCGGGGGCACGGGCAGCCCCTTCGTTACGACGGACACCGCCGCGGCGCAGCGCGCGTTAGAGCTCGAGTGCGACGTTATTCTCAAGGCGACGAAAGTGCGCGGAGTGTATAGCGCCGATCCGGAAAAGGACCCCAACGCGCAGTTTTATCCGGAACTGACGTTCGACGAGGCGCTCGGTCAGAAACTTGGCGTGATGGATTTCCAAGCGTTTGCGAAATGTCAGGGGCATAACCTTCCGATTATGATCTTTAACTTCCGAGAAGACGGCAATCTTGAGCGCGCCGTCGCGGGAGAGGTCGTCGGAACGATCATTCACGACTGACGTCAATTATCACGGCTGACATAAAAACCGCCGCGTTCGATGGAGCGCGGCGGTTTTTTAGTCTAGTTCTGCGCGACGCGACTGCGAGAAGTCCTCGGCGCGGTTCCTTCGCTACTCTATGGCAGTCGATACCAGATGTTGGAGCCCGCGCCGCAGAGAACGACGCGCCCCGTGTTGACGAGTCGCCGAAGTATCGCCGCCGCCGCCGCTTGCGTGAGACGAAGCTCCTGTTCGACGTCGGCGCGAGTGATCGTGCCGCGCGTCTCAAGCATTTGGAGCGTAAGCCGTTCGCGATCCGAAAGAAGCTGGGGAGGACGAACGGTCGTCGAAGCGCCTCCGAGAGTCGGCGACGCGACGCTTAGCGCGTCGCGAATCGTCGTCGTGCGACGCGTGCGCGCGGGAACGACGGGCTCCTGTTCGGCGAAGACAATCTCCGGCTTCGGCTCCGGGGCCTTTACGACGCGCGCTTCAACGTGTTTAACGCGCTCTTCCCGCGACGCGCGCGCGGCGTTATAGAGCGTCGTCTTGAAGAAATTCGGAGTCGCTTCGAATTTCGGGCGCGTCTGGAGTTTCGCGTAGGCTTGGAATATTTTTCTGATTCCGGTTCCGCACGATTCGACATACTCAAGGAGATAGAAAATCCTCGCCAGTCTCGGGTTGCGCGGCGCGCAGACGCCTAGGTTCAGTTCGCCGACGATCAGACCGTTTGGAAGTCCGCCGGGCGAAACGATTTCGACGCGGTCGTGATAATGCCGGGCGAGCGTCCGCGTGGGGACGCGATAATCGCGGTGAACGATCGCGTTGAGGATCGCTTCGCGCAGAATTTCGGCGGGGTAGTCGCGGAAATCGCCGCGATTTGCGCTGCTAAGTTTGTCGTTGGAACGATTGAAAACGTTGAGAAAATCAAACGCGTCGAGGTATTGACGTAGTATTGAACCGCCGAGTTCAAGGCGGTCGTGGAGTTGGTTTTCCAGCGCGCCTTCAAAGAACGCGAGTCGGATGGTCGACGGACATTGATCGGAAAGGAGCAGCGCGAGATTCGTATAGGTTCCTTCCGAGTCGAAAAGCCCTAGCTCGCGGAAATTATGTTCGCCGAATTCGACCTTTTCTTCGTCGAAAATCTTATTTGCTTGCGTGAACGTAAGCGTTTGGATCGGAGAGCGTTCACGTTCATATTCGCCGTCGCCGGATTCTTCTAACATCGCGCGCAGCTTGCGATTCGAAGGCGTGACGACGCGGCCGTTCTCCGCGATCGGGGCTCCCGCCGGAACGAGTCCGACGTCGGCGAGCCAGTACGGTCGCGAACCGCCCCTTGACACCGTCGCCACGACGACGTCGTGACCGTCGCGATTTTCGACGCGAACGTCGAGATACGGCGTCACGTCCGGTCGAACGCGATCCCGCGCAAGCGTCGCGACTCGTTCGGCGATCTCCTGCGCGTTACGCGCCCCGTAACTCCTGCCGAACTCGTCGATTCCGACATAGATTCGACCTCCGTCCGCGTTTGCGTACGCGACGATCGCGCGCAGCGCCGTGTCGTTAAATTCGCGTTGATATTCCACGTTTTTTTCTTCTGACGACATCTTTCTCTCCGAAGACGCGATCAACAGCCCTTTGTTATTCCGGAGCGAACGCTCCATATCTCGCGTTTCGTCGTCGAAAAATTTAAGTCTGACATGCGTAGGAAAGTCCACGCTAACTTGACGTTAAACCGTAGCTTCGACGGACGCGCTTACTCGATTATAGCGCCCGGCGTTCACGATTCAAGAGTTGAACGCTCCTTTGGAAAAACACGCGCTGGGAAAACGTCGGAGGAGAACCGTCGGCTTTGTTCCCTCTCGGCGCTTTCTCTCCCTTGAACGACTTCTCGTCTCTATGATATTTCAGACGCCGCGTCGTCTCGCGCTGTCCGCCGCCCCTTTAATCGTTATAATGCGAAGAAAATGGACAAGATTGTTTGTTTATGGAAGGATATTAAAGAAATTTGCTTTACAAAGGAGAGAAAAAATAGAAAATATATACCGACGAGCAACCGTGCGTCTGGCGAAGAACGTCGGGGTTAGCGACGTCGTTATTCGAAAGAATTTGCCGTGAAAATCGACGGCGACAGGATATTTTACGACATAGTCGCGCGGCTATAACGCCGCGTCATCGTAAGTTTTAGGAGTTATGAGATGAAATTCAGCGGTAGTTTTGCGGCGCGCGTCGGGGTTGTCGTCGCGCTTTTGTCGTCAGTCGTTTCGGCGTCAGCCTTTGACGACGTTTCGATCTTTCCCGGTCAAGAGTTGACCATGGGTAAGATCAGCGCTTCGGATCGTTTCGCTTCAAGCGCCGTCGCCGAGAATTATTCAGAGTGCCTTGGCTGCGCCGGCGCTCAAGAGCCGATCTCGTTCGCCACGCCGACCTACGTCGAGCCGTTCTTTACCGCGCCCGTCGTCTACGACGATTTCGCGACCTTTACGACCTTTGACGGCTTTGGATACAGCTACGTCTACGACGCCTGGGTTTCCGGAAGTCGCGTTCGCCCGGTTAGGAATTTCTTCCGTCGCGTGCGGCCCGTCCGCCGCGTTCTTTCGCGCGTTTGTAACGCCGTCAGACGCGACTTCGACTACTGCCGTCCGGCGTACGTCTGCGATCCCTGCTGGTCTTGCGCCGACGTTTGCGATCCTTGCGCGATTACCACGACCGTCTGCGATCCTTGCGCTTTCACGCCGGTTCCCGTTTCCGTCTTCGCTCCTCGTCCATGCTGCGGCTACGGATATTATCCGGGCGAAGTGAACGAACTTGATCCGAATACGGGCCTTGCAAAGAACGTTAAAAGAAATCCCGGAATTGCCGCCGCCGCCGATACGAACTCCAGTTCGAAATCCGCTCCCGCCGTCGTCTCTACGGACGACTCTGACGCCGCGAACACAAACACGAACACAAACACGAAGGACGACGCCGATCCTCTGTCTTCGACCCCTTATGATCAGTATGACAGCGTGCAGGGAATCAACGCCGCTTCCGACGCGACTGGAACCGACTTGAATCAGGAGCCCACGTTAGACAGTCAGACGCCCTCGTCGGATAAGAAATTTGAATACGTTCCGACTCCGCCTTCTAATGAAGAACTCAAAGGATCGGGGCTCATTCGTATGCTCGTTCCCGAAAACGCGGTCGTCTACGTCAACGGCTACCGTACGAAGCAAAAGGGTCGCGTGCGTTCTTTCGCCGCTCGCGAACTCGAGAAGGGTCAGAGCTACACGTTTGAAATCCGCGTCGTCGCGCTTTGCGACGGAAAACTCCGCGAGGAAGTTAAGAGCACGACGCTTGTCGCGGGCGACTCCGCCGCTCTCGCGTTCGATTTCAGAAACGAGGACGTTTACGCGCTCAATCGCTGATAAGCGTTAGTCTTAAACGAACGATAAAGGACGCGGCGTCTGTCGATAGGCGCCGCGTTCTTTTTTGTTGAAAAGAAAAACCGCGTTCCGTCGTAATTTCGAGAACGCGGTTTTCCTATTTATCGACGAATCGTCGCGCGGCGAAAATCACGCGAGTTCGGAGATCGTCTTGAAGTCGTCTTTGAGCGAGCGGTAGAGCTTCTGGTAGACGGGGAACGCCTTGTCGTAGAAACACTTAGCTTCTGGGTTCGGCTGAAGTTCGGAGACGGACGAGATCGTCGCGTCGCACGCTTCCTGAATATTGGCGTATTCGCCGCCGCCGACGGTCGCGAGGAGCGCGACGCCAAACGCGGGCCCTTCCTCTGAATTCGGCGTGACGACGCGCGCGTTGAACGCGTCCGCTTGAATCTGACGCCAGAAAGGACTCTTAGCGCCGCCGCCCGTCGCGCGAATTTCCGCGACCGGAACGTCCAGACCGCGGAAGATTTCAATCGCTTCACGCAGCGAGAAGACGACTCCCTCCATGATGGAGCGCACGACGTGTCCGCGAGTGTGCGCGAGCGTGAGCCCCACGAAACTTCCCCGCGCGTTCGGATCGGCGTGAGGCGTGCGTTCGCCGCTTAGGTAAGGGAGGAAGAAGAGCCCGTCGGCTCCGATAGGCGTTTGCGCCGCTTCGTCGCCGAGGAGCGCGTAAACGTCTTGACCCGCCGCGTCGGCGCGTTCGCGAAGTTCGCCGCACAGCGCGTTGCGGAACCATTGAAGCGAGCCCGCGGCGGAGAGCGTGACGCCCATCATATGCCATTTGCCGCGAACCGCGTGACAGAACGTGTGGACGCGCCCGAGCGGGTCGTAACGAACTTCGTCCGAGTGAACGAACGCGACCCCGCTCGTTCCGAGCGACGTCGAAAGCGCGCCCGAGCGAACGATTCCGACTCCGATCGCGCCCGCCGCGCAGTCTCCCGCGCCGCCGACCACGACGCAGTCTGTCGTGAGACCGAGCGCGTCGGCGGCGGACTGAGTTAAACGTCCGACGACGTCTTCAGACTCGCAAACGGTTGGCAGCGTCGATTCGTCAAGTCCGAGCGCGGAAAGCGTTTCTTTCGACCAGCGTCGCCCGGCGACGTCGAGAAGCAGCGTTCCGCTCGCGTCGCTTACGTCGGAGACGTACTCGCCTGTCAGACGGCGTCGAATTTCGTCCTTCGGAAGCAGAATTTTGGCGACTTTGTCGAAGTTTTCGGGCTCGTTGTTGCGTAGCCAAAGAATTTTCGGCGCGGTAAAGCCGCTCATCGCAGGATTTGCGACGAGTTTGATGAGCTGCTCGCGTCCGCCGACCGCCTCTTCGATTTCCGCGCATTCCTTGGCGGTGCGCTGGTCGTTCCAAAGGATCGCGGGGCGAATGACGGCGTCGTTCTTATCGAGGAACACGGAGCCGTGCATCTGACCGGAAAGACCGATTCCTTTAACGTCGGAACCCTTAATGTTCGCCTTTTCGAGAACTTGCGGGACGACGCGGACGACGGCGTTCCACCAGTCGTCGGGATTCTGTTCGCTCCATAGCGGACGCGGCGCGTAACATGGATATTCGCCAAGCCCTGCGCCGAGAATTTTCCCGTCCGCCGATATCGCTAGAACTTTAGTTCCCGACGTGCCGACGTCGATCCCGAGGTAAACGTTCATACCCAGCTCCTTTCTTGCGGAAACGTCAATCTCCGCAAATATGCTTTACGCCGCGCTTTTTCCGTTCAAGGGCTTGCGACGCCTTAAGCCCTTCTTCCACTGTGCCGTTTAAATATACGCGGCCCGCGTCGAAACTCAACGGCTTGACGCGTTTTCACGATTTTTTTTCGTCGCGCGGGAGGGGCGCTTCTCGTTTCGCTCCGCGCCTTCGGCTATTCAAACCCGACCGATAGTATATAATAACGACTCGATTAGGGCTCGAAGCCCTTCGTCGCGTCGCTGAGAAATTCGAGGTGGATAATGGCGATAGAAGAAACGAAGTACGTTTATCTGGACAATAACGCCACGACGCAAGTCGCGCCGGAGGCGATTGAAACGATTCACGAGTATCTCGAGAAGCAGTTCTGGAACCCGAGCTCCATGTACGAGCCGGCGCTTGCGCTCGCGCGTGAACTTGGCGACGCGCGCGCGACGGTCGCGAGATTGCTTGGAGCCCAGTTTGCCGACGAGATCGTCTTCACCTCGTGCGCGACGGAAAGCAATAACGCGGCGATTTTCGGCGCCCTTCGCGCCGCGATCAAGGCGAACCCGAAGCGTCGTCGCGTCGTCACGACGGTCGTCGAGCATCCCGCCGTAATAGAAGTTTGTCGCCGTCTCGAAAAGGACGGCTATCCCGTCGATTGGATCGGCGTCGACGAAAAAGGCGCGATCGATATCGCGGCGTTTGTTCAAGCGCTGCGCCCCGGCGAGACCGCCGTCGTTTCCGTTATGCACGCGAATAACGAGACGGGCGTCGTCTTTCCGATCGAAAAACTGTCGCGAATCGTCAAGCAGACCGATCCGAAGATCGTTTTCCACTGCGACGCGACGCAATCTGTCGGCAAGCTTCCGATCGATTTGTCTCTTGATCCCACGAGGAGCGCGGCGTCGGTTCTAGGCGCTTTTGGCGCGGTCGACATGCTCTCTTTCAGCGGACACAAAATTCACGCGCCGAAGGGCGTCGGGGTTTTATACGCGAGACGCGCGACGGCGTTCGAGCCGTGGCAACTTGGCGGTCATCAGGAGCGCGGACGGCGCGCCGGAACGGAGAACGTCCCCTATATTATGGGGCTCGCGAAGGCGCTTGAGATGGAGATCGGCGACCTTACGGAGACGGGCGAGAGGATGGCGCGACTGCGCGACAAGCTGCAGAGCGCGCTTGAAGCGAGAGTTCCCTATCTTGTCGTCAACGGCAAGAATTCGCCGCGAACGCCAAACACGCTGAACGTCGCGATTTACGGCGCGGAAGGGGAGGCGGTTCTCATGCTCATGTCGGAACGGGGCGTCTGCATTTCGAGCGGTTCGGCGTGTACGTCGGGATCTCTTGAACCGTCGCATGTCCTTTCCGCGATGAAGGTTCCGGAAGGAGCGCTGCAAGGGAATTTCCGCTTTAGTTTGAGCCGGTATACGACGGAAGACGAGATTGACCGCGCGATCGACGCGTTTGTCGAGTCGGTCGAACTTGCGCGGCGCGCGTCGTCGAAATGGGATAACGACAAGGGAAAGCCGATCGCGTAATCTTGCGTTTTGCTTTTTGGCTTTTGCTCTTGCGAAAAGAGACGTTTTGGTTAAAATGACGTCCTAGCTTGCATTAAACGGCGACGGGCTCGCGGAACCGCGCTATTCGACGCGGTTTCGATCGCGAGACGCCGCAGAAAAATTCCATAAATTTTCATTGTCTAACGGAGGCAAAATAATGAAACGCGCGAAGATTACTGTTATCGGCGCTGGCAACGTAGGAGCCACGTGCGCTCAATATTGCGCGATGGCCGGTTTGGGCGACGTCTATCTTCTCGACATCCCGGTCACCAAAGACATGCCGAAAGGCAAGGCTCTTGACATCACGGAAGCGGCGCCGGTTCTCGGTTTCTCCGGAAGCGTTCATGGCACGATCGACTACGCCGACACGGTCAACAGCGACGTCATCGTCGTGACCGCCGGCATTCCTCGTAAGCCTGGCATGAGCCGCGACGACCTCCTCGCGACGAACGCCAAGATCGTCGGCTCCGTCGGCGAACAGATCAAGGCGACCAGCCCGAACGCCGTCGTCATCGTCGTCAGCAACCCTGTCGACACGATGGTTCAGCGCATGTGCGACGTCACCGGTTTCCCGCACGAGCGCGTTATCGGTCAGGCGGGCGTTCTTGACGCGTCCCGTTTCTGCGCCTTCATCGCGATGGAACTCGGCGTCAGCGTCCAAGACGTTCACGCGATGCTCCTTGGCGGTCACGGCGACTCGATGGTTCCGCTCGCCAGCTGCGCGTCTGTTTCGGGCATCCCCGTCACGCAGCTTATTTCTAAGGAACGCCTCGACGAGATCACGCAGCGCGCTCGCGTCGGCGGCGGCGAGATCGTCAACCTCCTCGGAACCGGCTCCGCCTACTATGCGCCCGCCGCGTCGTCCATGAAGATGGTCAAGGCGATCGTTAATGACGAAAATCGCGTCCTCGCGTGCGTCGCGTACTGCGATCAGGAATATTCCGTCGGCGGTTATTACGTCGGCGTTCCGGTCGTCCTCGGCGACGGCGGCGTTAAGAAGATCGTTTCGCTCGATATGACGCTCGAAGAAAAAGCGCTCTTCGCCAAGAGCTGCGAGGCGGTTCGTACGAACGTCGCCAATATGAAGAAGGTTCTCGCCGCTCAGAACTGAGCGACTGGCGAGACGCGTTAATCGCGTTTTAATCTCTACAAAAAAGGAGCGGGCGCAAATGGGTAAAAAGACTCGTTTCGCGCTCGTTCTTTTTCTTTTTTTCGGCGTTTTTGGAAGCGTCGCGGCGATTCTTTGGCGCTTCTCGCCGACGGAAATCAACGCGCCCCCCTGCGCGTTCCACGAACTTTTCGGACTCTATTGTCCCGGTTGCGGGTCGACTCGCGCTTTACGCCGAATCCTGCGCGGCGACTTAATCGGCGCCTTTCGCTATAATCCGGCGCTGATTCTTCTTTCGCCGGTTCTTCTCTGGGGAGCGGCGTGTTTCTTTTACGATCGTTGGCGCGGTTGTTTTCCTTATCGAAAGGGTTCGCTGACGCTCGCCTACGTTTGTCTCGCGCTGGTTCTCGTCTTTGTCGTCGCGCGCAATCTTCCCTTCGAATGTTGCGATTGGCTGCGCCCGCCGGCGGGTCCATGTCCATGACGACGCGTCTATTTTTTGCTTCGACGCGGCGCTTCTCTTTCGGAAAGGACGAATCTGAGGTATAATTGGAGCGAGCCGCGACGAAGGAAGTTTTTGGCGTCGACGGCGATTTGAGACGGAAGAAAGGCGAGGAAGAAATGAACTATTGTCCGCGTTGCGGAGCGCCGGAGCAGTCTGGAGCGCGATTCTGCCCCTCTTGCGGGAGACGTTACGACTCCGCTTCCGGCCCCTCCTTCTCTTGGAAGGACGCGCTTAACTGGCGTCCGCTTGAAGCGGCGACAGAGCGCGTCTCGCGGTGGCTTGAGCCCGTGAACGACGCGATCGAGCGGTGGATTCGCCTCGGCGCCGACGCGCTCCTAGCGGAGAATTTCGCGGCGCCGTCCTATATCGTTTGGAATATTCTGGCGCTCTTTTTTTGTAGCGTTCCCTGCGGGCTGATAGGCGTCGTTTATTCGTTGCGCGTTCTGCAACTTCGTAAGAATCACGACGCGTCGCCGGTTCCCGCGTCGAAATACGCTAAAATCTGGCTCGCGCTTGCCGTCGTCTATTTTTTGCTGATTCGCGTTCCTTTTTTCCTGAAAATGAGCTAAAAGGGGAACGATCTTTGATATGGAGACGTTATTATGAGTAATTGCGCGCGTTGCGGCGCGGTTCTTTCCGAGGGAGCCGCGTTTTGTTCCGGATGCGGCGAACGCGTTGAATCGAAAGATTCGCTTCCTTTTTGCGCTCTGTGCGGGGCGCAAATTCCCGACGGCGCGAACTTCTGCGCAAGTTGCGGGGCGCCGCGCGCCGGTTCGACGCCGAATCAGTCGCCTTACGCGGTCCATTCGACGGTTGAAAAGCGCGTTTCCGATTGCCTTGCTTGGTCAATTGTTTCAACGATCATTTTCTTCCCGATAGGACTGGGCGCGCTGATTTTTTCATTGTTGTCGCGTAACGCCGCCAGCGAAGGAAACTTTTCCAGCGCGACGAGTTACGCCGAAGGCGCCCGCGTGTGGAACATCGTTCTTTGGGTCGTCGCCCTCGGCGGGTTTCTCGTCGTCGGATTCATGTTCGTCCTAACGGCGATTTTTGGCCTCTTCGCTCTTTAGTGAAGAAAACCGTGATTGCGCTTTTTCCCGCAACTGCCCGACTGGGCGCAGGCGAATCTCTGTAAGAGGAACGTTTAAAGAGAAGTTTACAGACATATGAGCAACGAGAAAATGAAGTCAAAAGTCTATTTTACCGACTTTCACTGCGTAACCGACGAAGGTCCTTGCGACAAACTAAAGCGGCTGATACGAGCCGCCGGAATCGAAGATATCGATATGGACGGGAAATTCGTCGCGATCAAGATGCATTTCGGAGAACTTGGCAACATGACCTTTCTCCGACCGAATTATGCTAAGGCGGTCGTCGATACGATCAACGCCCTCGGCGGGAAGCCGTTTCTGACCGACTGCAACACGTTGTATCCCGGCAGCAGGAAGAACGCGCTCGAACATTTATATTGCGCTTGGGAGAACGGATTTACGCCTCTGTCGGCGGGCTGTCCCGTCATTATCGCCGACGGACTCAAGGGAACGGACGATATCGAGGTTCCCGTTCGCGGCGGCGAGTATGTCAAAGAGGCGAAGATCGGCCGAGCGGTCATGGACGCCGACGTCTTTATTTCGCTAAGTCACTTCAAAGGGCACGAACTCGCCGGTTTTGGCGGCGCCATTAAAAACATCGGCATGGGGTGCGGGTCCAGAGCGGGGAAGAAGGAACAGCATAGCAACGGGAAGGCCGTCGTCGACCCTGAAGTTTGCCGAGGTTGCAAAAGATGCCTGCGCGAATGCGCCAACGGCGGTCTGGTTTTTGACGAAAAGACGCGTAAAATGACCGTCGATCAGAATAATTGCGTGGGTTGCGGACGTTGCATTGGCGCCTGCAATTTCGACGCGATCGACTTTGCGCTCGACGCCGCGATCAAAGAGTTCAACTGCCGTATGGCGGAGTATGCCAAGGCGGTCGTCGACGGAAGACCTCATTTCCATATTTCCCTCGTGTGCGACGTCTCGCCGACCTGCGACTGTCATACGGGAAACGACGTTCCGATCGTGCCGGACGTCGGAATGTTCGCGTCTTTCGATCCCCTCGCGCTGGACTGCGCTTGCGTGGACGCGTGTCTGAAGCAGACGCCTTTCCCCGATTCCCAACTGACGGAAGAAATGAAGAAACCGGGATTCTGCGATCGACACGACTATTTTGAGAACGCCAATCCAAACGCCGAATATAAGACCTGCCTTGCTCACGCGGAAAAGATCGGTCTTGGCTCTTCGGAGTACGAGCTTGTCGTTGTAAAGTAAATCGTGGGAACGCGGCGCTTAAACTCGGATTAGGGGCGATTCTGCGTTCCGGTCGACGTCGAAGCGTTTCATGTATGCTTTTTCGTGCAAGTCTTCTGAGAAATGAGGAAAACGACGATGTTTTGTAGCGGTTGCGGGAATCCGTTGAAAGAAGGCGCTAGATTCTGCGAGTTTTGCGGCGCGCCGGTCGACGACGCTAGGGCGTCGCTGGGAACCGGCGCGAACGGCTCGCCCTTTGACGCGAAGCCGTCTCCATTCGACACGCTTGGCGGTCTCAACAGCGGAACGTCGTTTCGAGAGGAACAGGACGAAGAGGCGCGCAGACGCGTCGGTTCCGATTTCATGTGGCTTAACTTCGCGTCCGTTTTTCTTTGCTGCTTTTTTCCGACGACGTTGGTTGCGGTCGGTTTTTCGATTGGCGCGCGCTCCGCGAAAGGACGCTACGATTGGCCGACCGCCGGTTCGCGTTCGGCCGTAGCCAGAACGTTGTTTTGGATTAACTTAGTTTTTGCGGTTATCTCTTATGGATTCCTCGGGGTTACCTCAATGTTGCCGTCGACAGACACGGACGGGTCGAGCGTGATCGAACGGCTGGACGGGGCGTTCGAGGACGCGTGGCGCGACGCGGAAATCGACGATTCGAGTAAGGACGCCGCCGAACAAGACGATTCGGCAAACGTCGACGATTCCAAATGATCAAGCGAGCGCTTTTGTCGAGAAAGAGAAGGGGTTGAAAGATGCGTTGTCCTAAGTGTGGCGCGGAGAATGGCGACGACTTTAAATTCTGCCAGAGTTGCGGCGCCGCGCTGCGCAATGAAGCCTCGCGGAATCCGATTCCGTCGCGTCCCGTCGATTACCTCTTCTGGAGCGTTCTCGCGACCTTTTTATGCTCGCCTTTATCGCTAATTCCGCTGGTCTCCGCGATTATGGCGCGCCGCAGTTACGCGCAAGGCCGTTTTGGATTGGCGGAACGACGCGCCGAACTTGCCCGGAAGTATTTCTGGGTAACGTTGCTTCTCGGAATCGTTATGACGAGCGTTTCCACCTACCGGAATTGGGACTTGATCGTCGATCAATACCGTCTGTATCGAGAAGCGCTTGAAATCGTGTCGGGAGAGCGGCCAAGAACGCCGACGCGC
>Ga0256407_10008327_pt1 | contig 15273 bp, 13 predicted proteins | sample RumenRJG_04DNA_FD_193489 | JGI IMG/M metagenome (GOLD analysis project Ga0256407, IMG submission 193489) | Bovine rumen microbial communities from Lethbridge, Alberta, Canada - RJG_04 | ecosystem: Host-associated > Mammals > Digestive system > Stomach > Rumen | place: Canada: Alberta...
TTGCAACTCAAAAAAAGGTGTTATTTATTTTGAAAAGTCAAATGCGAAAAATTATCTCCATATCAATGGTTTTGGGTGTTTTTTCTTTGAGCTCTTGTATCAAGGAAGAACCCATGAATGCAGAGTGTGATATAGAATCCGTATCTGTGCATGTTGATAATCCGATCAGTATTTTCCATCACGAATATGATACGCTGAAGGCCGTCGGATCGGCTTCGGATAGAATTGTTTTCCTGATCCGCTCTCAGGAGAATGTATCCCAGTTACCTTTGACATTGAATCTTACTTCGGGCGCTACCGCTTTTGTTAAAGATGCAAATGGCAACTTTTCTGAGTTCAAGAACGGTAGTCTTGTAGATTTTTCACAGGAAAGGGAACAGGTTTTCCGCGTTCTTTCCGAGGACAAGAACTGGAACAGGACATATTCAATAGTTTTTGAACATGAAATACCGGCGGAAGGTGACTTTACCCTCGGTTTCGAAGATTATACTCTTGACGCTACAGGTAAATACTACGAATGGCAGGTTCTGGATGCTAAAGTAGCGAATGTATTTACCGACGGTAAATGGAAAAACGGGAATCCCGGTTACAAGTTGAGCAAATCCTCTGCAAAACCTATGGAATATCCATCTGTTCCTGTTGTTGATGGCGGTCCCGACGGAAGTTCTTGTGTTAAACTTGAGACCAAAGATACCGGTTCTTTCGGTAGTATGGTTAATATGAGGTTGGCCAGCGGAAGTATGTTTAATGGCATCTTCGATGTCAGCAATGCGTTGAAAGATGCCCTGAAAGCTACCCGTTTCGGATCTCCTTTTGCACACAAACCTGAGAAAATGACGGTTTGGCTTAAATACGAGCCAGGTGCTGTTTTCCAGGATAGGATGGGAAAACCGATAGAGGGGATTATCGATGAACCGGATGCTTATGTGGTATTCTATCGTAATCAGGACGAGTCTGGTAACGAGGTGATGATTGACGGTAACGACATGTTTACCAATCCGCATATTGTCGGTTTAGGCCGTCTTCCCCATAATCTAAACGAGGATGGAACAGATAAACTCTGCGATACTCCAATTCATGGACTTAGCTCAACGTGGAAACTCGTAGATATACCTGTTGTTTACCAAAAGGAAGTTGATCCCGAAATCCTTGCGAACAAGGGCTATAGTCTTGCCATCAGTTTCGCAAGCAGTTGGCAGGGAGGCTATTTCCAGGGTGCAATCGGAAGTAAGTTGTTCTTGGATAATGTATCGTTTTATTGCGAAAAAGATGAGCAATGATGGTTTAGTTGACGAGTTGTTTGTTATTTGCTGCTTTTCAATGAATGCGTTAAAGAGAAAATGATGATGACAAATAAAATGAAATATATTCTTGCAGTGGTTGCCCTTTTGTCTGCAACTACAATGCAAGCTCAGGATTCCTGGGAAAAATGGGGCCCCACAAGGGGAATGAAAGGTGCGGGCGTCCTTGTCCGTGCAGGTTACACAATAGGCGGTACCACACCTTTGCCTTTACCGGAGGAAATACGTTCCATTAATGCCTTTTCGCCTAAAGGCGGCGCCACAATAGGTGTTGATGTATATAAGATGTTTTGTAAACGTTGGGGAGCCAGTATGGGATGGCATTTCTTTTACGAAGGCTTCCACACAAGTGCTGATGTTAAGAATTACAAGATGTCCCTGACAATGGATGGAAATACGATGTCAGGCTATTTTACCGGAACAGATATTACCAACACCGATATGTGGGGCATGACCATCCCTATATTGGCAACATTCAGGATATCTCCGCGTTGGAACCTGAGTTTCGGTCCCTATCTCAGCACATATTTCAAGAAGAATTTTAGCGGCGAGGTATATGATAACGAGAAAGGTGTCGGCTACCTTCGCGTTAACGATCCCACCGGTGAGAAAGTAAATATTGACAGGAATAATCCGGCTACATACGATTTTTCCGATAATATGTTCCAGTGGAATGCGGGTATGGAAGTCGGTTTCGATTGGAAGGCCTGCAAGCACATGAATGTCTTTGCCAAGTTGGATTGGGGTATGACTAATATATGGGAACCGGATTTCGATGCCGTAGCTTTCAGAATGTACCCCATTTATGCGACTATAGGATTAGCATACAGATATTAAACTTATATTTTTATGAAGAAACTTCTACTCTTTTTATCGTGTTTTATCACCGCACTGGTGATGTTTGCTCAAGGTAAAGTCTATACCGAGCAACTTGTATTAACCATTAATGGTGAAATTTCTGCACCTCAAGACGCAGGTGTTGTCGTTGTTGACAATGGTAATAACACCATTAATTTCGTGCTGAAGAATTTCTTTCTTGTTAATGGTGAGAATACTATTCCTGTTGGAAACATTAGTGTAGAGAACCTTCCAGTAAAGAAGGGTGAGGACGGCTTGGACTATATCACCTTCGATGGCAGTATCACTATTCAGCCCGGCGATATGGAAGGAGTGGATATGTGGGTCGGTCCTATGGTAGGCGAGATTCCCATGAAACTTCAGGGAAAAATGAACGAAGATAAACTCTTTGTCACCATCGACATCAACATGCAAGAGTCCCTTGGTCAGATAGTTTATGTCCAACTTGGTACAGACGACTTTGTTGATAAAGAAAAAGAAGATGCGATTAACGGCATTACAACTGTCCGTAAATCTTCTTCAGCTATCTATGATTTGAATGGCCGTAGGATTCATGCCCAATCTGCAATTCTCAATTCTCAATCGAAGAAAGGACTTTACATCGTAGGCGGAAAGAAGGTTTTGTTCTAAGCCTAATATATAATAAGGTGTAAAGTAAAGTGATGAAAGCCCTCTGTTGCATATTATTATATGCGTTGCTGCCTGTGTATTCATATGCACAGACTGACACATTAGTGCCCCAGCAGCCGGCAGAGGATTTTGTCATAGCTTCTGTATGCGTTGCAACACCGGGTGATGATATATATGCCGCTCTTGGCCACGCATGTTTGCGTTTGCAATGCCCGACGCACGGACTTGATTATGTTTACAGCTATGAGGCAGAGGATGTAAATCATAATGTAGCGCGATTCTTTGCAGGTAAACTGAAGATGGCTGTTCGGACAGTTCCTACTGAGGAATACATCGCTCAATATGTTCCGCAAGGCAGAGGAGTAAAAGAATATGTTCTGAATCTTCCGGTTCGTGTGAAGCAGCGTTTGTGGGAACAAATGGACGCGCGGTCGGAATATAGTCCTATTCCTTATGACTATATGAATAACGGATGTGCCGTTTCTGTGCTCAGTTGGTTGGAGGATGCTATTGGTAAGGACAGTCTTGAATACGGTCCCTGGCCGGAAAAATTCAATCGGTCACGAAAGGAAATGGGTGGAGATAGCATCCTGAATAGATGGAACCATATATTTGTTTGCACATTTGTAACAGGTGAGGCAAATAGCTTGGATATAGAGAACACCCGTAAGGTGATTGTTCCTACAGAACTGATAGAGGTGTTGTCAGACGCCAGTGCATTCGGAGCACCTTTGCTGTCTGGTGAATGTAATGTGTTGCTTAAACCTGCCAAAACAGTTCGTGATGCCAGTTTTACACCGCTCATGCTGTCGCTTATTGTTCTTTTGCTGTCAGTCCTTAACTTACGATTGCGCAAGGGGTGGCTCAGATGTGCTGTTCTTGTGCCATGTCTGCTGCTTGGGACATTTGTCCTGTATCTGGTTGTGCTTTCCGATTTGCCTTGTACGCAATGGAACTGGCTCGTCATACCATTCTGCCCACTGCCTTTCATCTTCTGGAAGTGGAGAAGGTATTGGGTATTGCCTTTTGCGGTAATGTGTGTCGTGTGGGTTGTGGGAATGCTAGTATATCCGCATCAGATAGTTGATGATGCTCATTTGGTGCTTGCTATTGCAATGGCAGTATGTAATGTAGAAATCAGTTTAAATCGAAATAATAAATCAAAATAATATAAACATTAACTTAGTGATTATGAAAGGAATTAGTTTTTCAAGGTTTTTGGGGCTTTTCATGGTGATGTTCGCCATGTTTAGCATGTCGGTGTTTGCAAACAACAAAGATTATTATTCCAAGACTACTGTCAAGGCAGTAGGCGAAGGTAAAGTGTATGTAAAGTACAAGGCTGCAGCAGAGGCTCCCGAGTATGCCACAGAATCTGAAGCTGTTTCGGATAAGGATAGTCAGTCTGAGGCTCCCAAACATTCTTATTTTCTGTATGCTCAGGCAAACGAAGGTTCTAAGTTTGCAGGTTGGTTTGATAATGAGGAATGTACAGGTTCTGCAATAAGCGGCAGCACAGAATACGAGGTTTCATTTACTGTGACTTCTAATACTGCAGATGAGCCAACTACCATGAATTTCTTTGCAAAATTCGTAGATTTTTCTGCACCTCTTCTGGCATGTAATATCCCCCATGTTTATTTAAACATTGATGCAGCCCCAGTCGCTAATGATGGGTTGATAATAGAGAATATTACTCCTGCGTTTGAATCCAGCAACACAGATGTTGTTACTGTAGATGCAGAAGGCAAGCTTACCCCAGTGGGGGCTGGTTCATCCACTATTACCGTTTCGGGTGAGGGTCAGTCTGTTTCTTATGTAGCTACTGTTGTCAATAATCTGACAGCTGGCGTTACACAAATTGGTAATGGCGATTTTGAAGACTGGCGTGGTGCATCAGACAGTAATCATGCCCCTGATAACTGGAATTCATTTGAGACTAATGAAGGCTCTCTCGCTTCCTTGGCTCGTGCACAGCAGGTTCAACTTGTAGAGGGTGCCCGTCCTGGCAGTAGTGGCTTTTATTGCGTTGACATTTACTCTCGTTCTGTAATGGGAGTTGTTGCTCAGGGCAATCTTACTACCGGTTGTATTAATGCTGGTGCCACTTCGGCTGCCGCAAAGGATAACTACAACTACAGCAAAACATCGGATCCTTCGAAAAGTGAGACGCTCTCCAAGATACCAACAGCTATCCGTTTCTGGGCTAAGTTCGTTCCTGCTGCTGAAAATGCGCAGCATCCCAATGCTCATGTTGAGGCTGTTGTACATGATAATTTCGATTATATTACTTACAGCCAGCCTTCTTTCGAATCGGATGAGGAAAAATCTCATGTTGTAGCAAGGGTAAGGAAGGATTTCCCTACCACCAATGGAGAATGGGTTGAGTTTACAGTTCCTTTCGAAAAGACAGCTAATGCTGTAAATGGTCAGTTGTACATTATTGTAAATTTGGCTACTAATGCTGATCCCGGTCAGGGTCAGGCAGGTGATCATCTCTACATCGATGACATTGAACTCTTGTATGAGACAGAGTATGCTCAGGCTCCTGTAGCTATGACAGATGCGAAATATGCAACTTTCTGTGCTCCTTTCGAGGTAAACGTTCCTTTTGGTATGAAGGCTTATACCGTTGATGGCGTAAAAGATGATGCATCGCTTGATATGAAAGAGGTTGAAGGTGTTATTCCTGCCAATACACCTGTTATCCTTGAGGGTAATAGCGTGACTTCTCTCACAGCTTATGGCGTTGCAGAACCCGCAACGGCTCAGGCTGGTTTGCTTACTGGTGTGTACGAAGAGACCGTGGCTCCTGTAGGTTCTTATGTACTGCAGAATTTAGAAGGTGCTGTCGGTATGTATAAGGTCACAGAGGGTACACAGCCTAAGGTTGAACCTAATCATGCTTATCTTACTGTTCCTGCTTCTAATGTGAGGGCTTACTTCTTCAGTTCAGAAAGTGCAACTGCTATTGAAAATGTCAATGTTAAAGATAATGATAACAAGGGCGCTATTTACAACATTGCAGGTCAGCGCAATAGCCGGATGCAGAAGGGTATAAACATTATTAACGGGAAAAAGGTTGCTGTAAAGTAAGTATTCGTATTACCTTTTACTACAAAACAGAAAAAGAAATGAAAAAGAAATATATAATACCAGTAACACTGGTTGATGAGGCTGAGGTTCAGAATATGATGGCTGTTTCACTTATGGATGGTCAGGCAGATGCGAACGCGGATGTCCTGACAAGAGAAAACACCAGCTGGAACATTTGGTCAGAAGATGAATAACCTTTCTGAATCAGTTGTAATTATCATAAAAAACACGGCAACCCATTTTGGCTGCCGTGTTTTTTTTATTCTCTTTTTTTCTTTTGGTTCCAGTAATCATCCAAGGTAATGCCTTCCATCTTCAGGAAACAGGAGCGGGCGGTTTGTATTGTGCCGAAACCTGCATCAACAACTTCGCCAAGGGCGGAAATCCTTTCCTTGGTAATTAAGAACTTCAGTTCCTCTATGCGATAACGGTTGATATAATCGTGTACATTATTATAACCCTGACTTCGAACACACTGAAGGATAAGGTGGCGGTTATAGCCTACGGCTTCGCATAGACGGTCGCGACCGAAAGTGTTGTCCGTCCATTCTTCCTTGTGGTTCTGCATCCAAAACTCGATGCGTTTAAATCGCAGCAAGTTAGCTTCGTTAAAGTCTTCCTTCTCGGCTTTCTCAACAATATCTTCTGTAGGCGCTTCTTCCACTTCTATCAGTGCCGGCTGTGGCAAATGAATGGCCATTTCCTCTAATGTGCGGAAAGCCAGATACATGTTTAGTAGTGTAAAGATAATGACGTATATCATTAACGCCGTAGGATTATACACAATGGAGACGGTCGTAAAAAAGACCACAGAGAATCCCAAAGCTAAGCAGTAGCCAATCTGGTAGCTTGGAATATCGGTCTTGTGAACCAGACGGCGAGGAAGCAGGAATATATTAACAATATAATAGATAGTGATGGCGAGGGTAAGGATGCGTAACAATACATCGCTGGAAAGCAGATTCTGAATCACTTCATTGAAGGTGTGCATAATAACAATCTTGCTTCCCATCAGCCTTGCCGCCGAGTAAACTGCTATCAGCGCTATGACCGGTCGGGCATATTTAACCATACGTTTGACCTGCAGGAAACCTGGCATGGGAATACTAAGGGGAAATATACTTTGAAGGTAAACACCACATAAAAGGGGCATAATCATGGCAGGATGCATGATGCCCGGCTCGCCTTCGGCTATTTGTTTGCTGATAAAGGTGACACCAGCCAGTACAAATCCGAAGATACCGTTTACCCATGTCAGACATAGATATTGTACTTTGTGGCGAGCGAAAATACCGGTCGTAGCGCTAACCATTAGGTGTGCTGTTGCGCTGCATGCCAGTATCAGAAGTATCGTGTTTGAATCCATTTTCTTTAGTTGATAGTTGACAGTTTCGCGGGCAAAGATAGCTATTTTATGCAAATCAAGGTATATTTTTCTAAAATTATTTGTCCTTTTAAGGTAAAAGATGTAATTTTGTAATTCGTAAAGGTGTAGAAGGATTTTATGTTAAAAGGCATTGTTGTACGTACGATTGTTTTCTTGCTTGTCCTGTTGGTCATATTGCCAATGGGTGCTTCTTTGCGTAAGAAACGCGTAGTGGCAAAACCTGATACGATTCCTCTTGTTGAAAAGATGCGTGACCTTGGTCGTACTGAGCGTATGAGTTGTTCTACGTTTCCGGTTAAGATTCACACCAGCGGCAGAGCCGTACAGATTCAGAGTGACCATAACCAGATTCTTCCTATCTATACCAGAGAAGGTGCTTTCTTTATGGCAGTACGCCTGAATAAAGGTGTGAACTGGCTGAACGGGCTACCTCGCGGGCATTATTTTATTAACAACCGTCCCATCACTATTAACTGAAACCATGTCGGAGCAAGAAAATACAATCCAGGAAATTGACCTTGACAAGATTATCCGCAATAAGATGGGTAAGAAGGCATGGTGTATTCCTAAGTTCGTTACAAGTTGGCTTAAACGTGTTATCCATCAGGAATTTATTAATGTGTACCTTCGTAGGGGCTATGTGGGTGTGGATTTCTGCAAGTATTGTGTGGAGTATTTGGGTGTTAAGGTTAATGTGGAAGGACGCGAGAACCTGCCCGCAGACAGCCGCTATTACACTTTTGTGAGCAATCACCCCTTAGGAGCCGTTGATGGTGTAACTTTAGGGTGGGTGATAGGTGAACATTACGAAGGCAAAATAAAATATCTGGTTAATGATCTGCTGATGAACCTGAAAGGACTGGCTCCATTGTGCGTCCCTATCAACAAATTTGGTAAAAACGGAAGGAATTTTCCGGCTATGGTGGAGAGCGCATTCTCCGGCGAGAACCACGTTATAATGTTTCCTGCGGGTCTGTGCAGTCGTAAGAATGACGAAGGTTTGATAAGGGACGTTGCCTGGAGCAAATCATTTATCACAAAATCCGTACAGCATCAGCGCGATGTTGTTCCCATACATTTTGAAGGCCGGCTAACGCCGCGTTTCTATAAGGTGGCCCGTTTCTGTAAGAAATTTCATCTGCCCAACTTTGCGCAGATTCTTTTGCCTGACGAAATGTATAAGAGTAACGGGAACGTTTATACAGTTAAGATAGGAAAGCCAATTCCATGGCAAACATTTGACAAGTCTCAAACCCCGTTGCAATGGGCACAGTGGGTGCGGAGTAAAGTTTACGAAATATGATGGAAGAGATTATTAGCAGTATTCCACGCGAGATATTGAAGGCGGAACTGACGCCTGACAAAAAGTTGCGTATGACCAATAAGAGTAGCAACGAGGTCTATGTTGTTACATGGCAGGATTCTCCTAACGTAGTAAAGGAGATTGGCCGGTTGCGCGAGATAGCTTTCCGTGCCGCTGGTGGAGGAACGGGCAAAAGCATGGACCTTGATGAGTTTGATACTTGCGAGAATCCCTACAAGCAGATTCTGGTTTGGGATCCTGAGGAAGAGGAAATAGTTGGAGGCTACAGATATATATTAGGTAAGGATTGGCAATACGACGAGGAAGGCCAACCTATTCTGGCTACCAGCCACATGTTCCGCTTCAGCGATAAATTCCTGAAGGAATATGCTCCCTGGACGATTGAATTGGGTCGCAGTTTTGTTACCCTGGAGTATCAGAGTACGTTGCGTGGCCGAAAAGGAATCTTTGCCCTTGATAATCTTTGGGATGGCTTGGGCGCCATCGTCGTAATTGAACCAACAGTCCGTTATCTGTTCGGAAAGTTTACCATGTATCCCAGCTACGATCGTATGGCACGCGATATGATACTGTATTTCCTGAAAAAGCATTTCCCCGATCCCGACAACCTGATTTTCCCCATGAAGCCTCTGCAACTGGAGCATGACACGACGGAATTCGAGAAAATCTTTGTGGAAGACGATTTCAAGGCCGATTACAGAATCCTTAACGGCGAGGTTCGTGCCCTTGGCTATAACATCCCGCCTTTGGTAAATGCCTATATGGGTTTAAGTCCCACCATGAAACTGTTTGGTACGGCTATCAACGATGGGTTTGGTGATGTAGAGGAAACAGGTATCTTGATAGCTGTTGATGAAATCTTGCAGGAGAAGCGCATGAGACATATTGATACCTTTGCAGCAGAACATCCTGAGCTAGTTAAAATTACCAGCGGTGCCAATCGTCTTTTCTATAAACCTGAATAAGAGTTGATTGTAAATCTTTAAATGGTAAATAGTAAATCGTCAAATAGTAAATTAAGATGATGAATTGGAATCAGTTGCTCTCCAACAAGCGGTTGGGGCAGGAGGGCTTGTCGAACAGATACGACGACAGAACGGAATTCCAACGCGACTACGACCGACTGATTTTCTCTGCTCCTTTCCGTCGTCTGCAAAATAAGACACAGGTGTTTCCCTTGCCGGGAAGCATATTCGTTCATAACCGTTTGACTCATAGCCTGGAGGTAAGTAGTGTGGGCCGCAGCTTAGGTAATGATGTGAGCCGGCTTTTGCTGGAGCGTCATCCTCAGTTGGTCGATACGCATTTTACCGAGTTGGGAAACATTGTCAGTGCCGCTTGCCTGGCACATGATTTGGGGAATCCTCCATTCGGACACAGTGGAGAGAATGCCATAGATACCTATTTCAGTGAGGGAGACGGCCTTTTCTTAAAGAACTATGTTTGCGGGCAGACAGGCGACTGCCTGAGTCCCAAGCAATGGGAGGACTTGATTCATTTCGAAGGAAACGCCAACGCTTTCCGCTTATTGACGCATCATTTCAATGGTCGTAGAAAAGGCGGATTTGTCATGACATACAGTACATTGGCCAGCATCGTTAAATATCCGTTTACTTCAGATTTGGCAGGAGACAGGAACAAGTTCGGCTTCTTCCGCAGCGAGGTCGAGGATTACTGCCGTATAGCTGATGAACTGGGAATCCTGAAATTGGATGCACCGGAGGGCTCCTTTAAATATGCACGCTATCCATTGGTTTATCTGGTGGAGGCTGCCGATGATATCTGTTATCAGATTATGGATATTGAAGATGCCCATAAACTGAAGTTACTGACAACGGAGCAGGTGAAGCATCTTTTCCTGGATTATTTCGACGAAAGGCAGCGCGCCCATATTGCTGAACGTATGATGACGGTAGAGGATGTGAACGAGCAGATTGTTTATCTGCGCTCTTGTGTCATTAATTGTCTTGAGCAGGAATGTGTGCGTGTCTTTGTCGAGCATGAAGATGAGTTTCTTTCAGGTACTTTCCCCGACACACTCATCAAACATATTGCTGATGTTCCCAGACATGCTTACGAAGAATGCGAGAAGGTCGCATATTCCAGCATATATCATTGCAAGGATGTTGTGGACATTGAAATAGCTGGCTACAAGGTGATTACTCAGCTGACGGATTTAATGATAAAGGCGGTAACGGAGCCGGATAAAGCTTTCTCCAAATTGCTTATCAATAGGGTCAGCTCTCAGTATCAGATTCTGGCGCCCACTCTTTACGAGCGAGTAATGGCGGTATTGGATTATATCAGTGGCATGACGGATGTCTTTGCCCTGGATTTATATAGAAAGATTAACGGCATGAGTTTGCCGGATGTGTGATAAGGTATGAAAATAAAGATAATTAATCGCAGTCATCATGCACTGCCTCAGTATGCTACCGAGCAGTCGGCAGGAGTAGATTTAAGAGCTAATTTGGAGGCTCCCATAGAGTTGAGACCGATGGAGAGACGCTTGATTCCTACGGGCCTTTTCCTCTCGTTGCCCAAGGGATTCGAAGCTCAGGTGCGTCCAAGAAGCGGACTTGCCCTGAAGCGTGGTGTAACAGTACTGAATACTCCTGGCACCATAGATGCCGACTACCGTGGCGAGGTGGGTGTTATTCTCATAAATCTTTCGTCTGATCCTTTTATTATCGAGGACGGTGAGCGCATCGCTCAGATGATTATTGCCCGTCACGAACAGGCAGAGTGGGAACAGGTAGAGGTGCTTGATGAGACAGGACGCGGAGCCGGCGGCTTCGGCCATAGCGGAGTGAAATAAAGTTTAGAGTTTAGAGATTAGGGTGAAGAGTAAACTTCTGGCAATTATACTTCTATGTAGTGGAACTTTGTTGGGACAGACAAAGTTCGACTACTTTTTTCTCGAAGCAGAGAAAACTCGTCTGTCAGGCGACTATGCTTCGGCTCTTGAATTGTATCAGCATTGCCTGGACATTAATCCCCAAGCTGCAGAAGCTGTTTACAATCTTGGCTTGATGAAGTTGTTCCTCAGACAGGACAGCTTGGAGGTGGGTATAGGCATGCTAAAGCAGGCTTGTGAATTGGACTCGTGTAACCCATGGTACTTAGAGACGTTGGCGACCATTTATTTGAATGCGCACAGGACAAGTGATGCTGTTCCATATCTGGAGAAACTGGCAAGGTTCCAGACAAAACGTACAGATGTGTTATCACAGCTTGCCAGTATCTATCGTGATGACGGGCATACCGACAAGGCTATAGAGGTGTTGAACCGCATTGAAGTACAGGAAGGAAAATCGGTTCAGTTGAGCTTGGAGAAATTCACACTTTATATGAGCAAGGAAGAGGAAGATTCTGCTTTTATGGAGTTGCAGAGCCTGTGTGATGAGTATCCTCACGACCTGAACTACCGTGTCGTTATGGCTAATCAGTATCAACAAGCAGGTTATCCGGATAAGGCCATGGAGATCTATAATTCTGTCAGACAGAAGGATGCCCATAACCTGAACCTCATACTTGCCATGATGAACTACTACAGAAGTGTCCAAGACAACGAGCGGTTTGTCCAATTGCGTGATTCTCTGTTGTTTGACGATGGCAGCTCCAACGATCTGCGCGTGGCTTTGATGAAAGACTGTATTGACGAGACTATTCAGGATTCCACCAAGCGTGATGATATGCTTCAGACTTTTGATTCTCTCTTAGCCAAGCCTCAGAAAGATGCCCAGCTTCTGATGTTGAAAGCGGCTTATCTTACTTATGTTAAAGAAAATGACGATAAGGTGGCAGAACTGATGAACAGGGTGCTGGAGGTTGAGCCCGGAAACCAGATGGCCCTCTCGCACATGCTTCAGTATTATGCTCCCAAAAATAATTTTGCAGCTATTGAGGATATTTGTCGAAAGGGCGTCAACTATCACCCCGAGGAATTGGCGTATGCTTATTATCTGGGTGTGGCATTATATCAGCAGGACAAGAGAAACGATGCTGCCGAGGTGTTCTTGCAGGGGCTACGTACAAAGACCGAGGAGGCCCGTCCTGCGCTGGTGTCTGACATGTATTCCGTTTTAGGCGATTTGTATTATCAGGAGAATAAACCTCTGGAGGCTTTTGCTGCATACGATTCTGCCCTTGTTTATAAAGACGACAATATCAGTTGCCTGAACAATTATGCTTATTACCTGAGCCTTAGAAACGAGCAACTGGATAAGGCCGAGGAGATGAGCTACCGAACCATCAAGGCGGAACCAAAGAATATTACGTATCTGGATACCTATGCTTGGATTCTGTTTATGAAGAAGGACTTTACCAATGCCAAGATTTATATGGATAGGGTAGTAAATCCGGATCTTTCCGACGAGGAACTGCTAAAGGTTGAAGACCTTCAAGGAAACCTGTTAGAACATGCCGGGGATATTTATGCCGAGTGCGGTTCCTTGGACATTGCCCTTCGCTATTGGAATCTGGCTGTACAGAAAAACGACGGAACATGCACTCCGCTGATAAAGAAGAAGATTAAGAAAAAAAAGTACATTAAGTGATAACTCCTCTAACTCCTAATAGATGACGAAAAGAATAAAGTTTTTGGTATTCCTGGCCAGTACCTTCCTTCTTGCTTCCTGTGGCAGCAAGAAAAATGTTGTTGCTGGTGGTAATCCCATGTTGGAAAAGCAACCCAGTTTAGTCGATGTCGTTCAGGCTGTTAACTCAAAGCGTGTAACAGAACCCTGCATATCTGCCAAGATGAACCTTAGCATCAGTACCTCCAAGAATAGTGCCAGGGTGGGTGGTTCATTGAGGATGAAACGCGACGATGTTATACAGATCTCGCTGGTGGCGCTGGGCTTTATGGAGGTTGGCCGGCTGGAGCTGACCCCCGACTATATGATGATGGTGGACCGTATGAACCATCAGTATGTGAAGTGCGACTACGACGAGGTGAATTTCTTCCGCGAGGCGGGAATAGATTTCTTTACGTTTCAATCGCTGTTTTGGAACGAGTTATTTGTCCTGAACAGCAAGGGAGAAGCACCCGGCAGCAACAGCTATAGCCTACAGTTCGATGCGAGTGACGTGAAGCTTGTGAACTCGCAAAACGATAACGTGGCGTTGACGTTCGTGCTGAATGCTGCTAACCAACTGGTGAGCGAGACACGTTTTTCGCGTGCCTATTCCGATAATCCTGTCGTAAAATGGCAATATTCGGAATGGACAAAGGTGGGTGAGAAAGATTTCCCTGGCATTATGAAGGTTTCATTCGACATCAATAACGATAATGTAGAGGCTCTTTTCCGTATCAGTTCCGTCAAGCCCGATTCCAGTTGGGAGACGCGTACAGAGATAAACACGAACCGCTACGCAGAAGTTTCCTTAGATGCTGCGTTCAGGAAAATCATGAGTCTGGCAAAATGATGGAAGGAGTTATCGCTTCGCTAAGGAGTTATCGCTTTGCTAAGGAGTTATCGGCCTGCGGCCTAGGAGTTATCGCTTCGCTAGGACGTTTGTTCTACACATGTTCCCCAATGACGTTCAAGAAGTCTAAAGTATCGTCTTTAACTCCTTTAACTCCTTTAACTCCTTTAACTCCTTTAGAAAAAACGGCTCTCCTTGTCATTTTCCTAATACTCCCTGTAGCAGCATTTCCCCAGAACAGTAAGAAGGTGAAGGCTTTGCAGAAGCAGAAGGCTGAGCTGCAGAATACCCTCAAGAAATCCAAGGCCGAGCTGACCAAGACCAAACAGCAAGTCAAGGCAGGACAGCAGAACATACATTTTATAGGTGTGCAGCTAAACAACAGGCTTGACCAGATTGTGGGGCTGGAAAAGGAAATCGGCGAGTTGGATTCCCTTGCCATTCAGTTGCAGGGCAGGATTCGTGAAAAGGAATTGGAACTGAAGGAAAAACGCGAGAAACTGAAACTGGCTATGCGTTATGCCCGAACCCAGAAGGGACATACTTCTTCGTTAATCTTTATTCTTTCGGCCAATGATGTAAAGGAAATGTTCCGCCGTTCCCGTTTTGCCAAGGAATATGTGACGTTTCAGCAGAACTTGGGCGAAATGATACTTAAGAAACAATCTGAACTGCTGGAAGAACAGAACAAACTCTTGGATGCAAAAAGCAAGAAGAGCAGTTTGGTTCGCGAGGTGATGTTGCAGCGTAAGGATTTAGGTGCGCAGCAGGTTCTGCAAAAAAAGAAAGTTGAAGGCTTGAAGAAGCAGGAATCTGGTTTGGCAGGAAAGATTGCCGAGCAGCAGAAGCAACTGAATGCACTCGACAAAAAGATTGATGCCCTTATAGCCTACGAAATAGAACAGGCCCGCAAAGCAGCCGAGGCAGCAGCCCGCAAGAAGGCTGCGCAAGAGGCGGCTCGCAAGAAAGCTGCCGAGGAGGCTGCCCGTAAGAAGGCTGGTAAGTCGGCCGGAAAATCTACGCCAGCTTCCAAGTCAACCAGCAGACCAACGCCTCTCAAACCCGATACATGGCTCACAGCCGAGGACCGACAACTGAACGGCACCTTCGAGCAGAACCGCGGCCGTCTGCCCGTCCCCATCACCGGCCAGTACATGATTGGCAACCGTTTTGGCACGTATAACGTTCCCGGGCTTAAGAATGTGCAGCTCGAGAATAAGGGAACCAACTATGTGGGCCGTCCCGGA
>Ga0256407_10008328_pt1 | contig 15271 bp, 15 predicted proteins | sample RumenRJG_04DNA_FD_193489 | JGI IMG/M metagenome (GOLD analysis project Ga0256407, IMG submission 193489) | Bovine rumen microbial communities from Lethbridge, Alberta, Canada - RJG_04 | ecosystem: Host-associated > Mammals > Digestive system > Stomach > Rumen | place: Canada: Alberta...
TACCGATTTTGGCTCTGGAAACATTGTTATTTAACCTGAGGCGTATCGTGCTTATCTTTTTTGCCCTGCCCATGCGAATACATGGGCAGGGTTTCTTTTTGATTCGGCTACGACATCCACGGCTGGACCACAGGTATCACCGCCACAAAATATGGGAGTCAGGAAACCATATTCTCCGAGACCCTTCGCTACGCCTCCCCGCAGAAGCCCGGCACCACGGCACGCTACGACGGCAACATCTCCGAGATCACCTTCACGTCGTACAACGGCACCCCCGCGCCTTCGTCCGACACCTACGGCTATGCATACGACGGGCTCAAGCGCCTTACGGACGCGGCCCATTATGCAGGCGCCACCGCCACACAGAGCCTGCTGAAAACCGAGAAGAACATCACCTACGACCGGGACGGGAACATCACGGGTCTTAACCGCTACGGTGCTGCCGGCCTGAGCGAGATGCTGTCCTTCACCCATGCGGGCAACCGCCTCTCCTCGGTGCAGTGCTGGGACGGCGCGAACCTCCCGCAAATAGGCACATTCACCTACGATGCCATGGGGAATCAGCTCACCGACAGCCGCAAAGGCTTGCAATTCTGCTACAATCTTGCTAACTTGCCATCGAAAGTGGAAGGCATGGCGGGAAGCGCCAATGCCGGATTGACATTGAACTACGGCTACCTGAGCGACGGGACGAAGACGTCGTCGATCGCAGGGACTGGAAGCAGTGCTGAAGGCTTGAAGTATCGCGGTGCGTTCGTGTATGAGCTGAAGGACGGGGCGGAAAGGCTGAGCAGCGTTGCGTGGAGCGACGGAAGGACGGAGTATGTGTATGCCCCGTCGTTGGTGGAGGACGGCGACGAAGTGCTGGAAGGCCCCGAGGAGTTGCTGGAGATCGACGACCTGTGGTATGTTCCCGACCATCTGGGGAACGTGCGTGCGATGGTGAATATGTCCTCCGGCGGCACGGTAGTGGAGCAGAACGATTATCTGCCCTTCGGCACGCGGCTGGCGAACCCGGCCTTTGAACAGTACAGCAACCGCTACCGCCTTGGCGGCAAGGAGGAGCAGCGCTTCGGCGGGCTGGACCTCGCCCTGAGCGACTTCGGCGCGAGGTTCTACGACACCTTCACCGCAAGGTGGACGACACGCGATCCGCTGGCAGGGAAGTACCACTCGCTGAGTCCGTATAACTACTGCCAAAATAGCCCTCTTAATAGGTTTGATCCAGATGGTAATGCCGCTCATATTGCAGCAGGTGCTATCATGGGCGCTGTTACTGGTGCTACAATAGGAGGTATTTCAGCTTTGTATCAGGGAAAGTCTGGTAGAGAGTTTTGGAGCGCTGTAGGTGGTGGAGCCGTTGAGGGTGCTATAGAAGGCGCAGTATTCGCAGCAACAGGAGGCACGGGCCTAGTTTTAAGAGGCGCAGTTGTTGGTTCATTAAGTAGCGCAGCGGGGAGCATCGCGGAACAACTGATAAGTAATGGAACTATAGAAACGGAAACAACAGTTATGGCAGGAATATCTGGCGCTGCGGCTGGTGCCATCTCATCGAGAATTACAGGTTACATAGATAACAAAAGCGCCAGTATGTTAACGGCCATTGACAATAAATATGAATCAGGAGCTACCCAAAACGCCATACGAAATGAAGTAAAATCTGAATTTAGAAACGGGGGCCGCATGTTGGGTAAAAATGGTAGAACGCAGTTAAAAGAAGCGGTCTCAGAACGAACAAAAGTTTTATCAAAAACCGATAAACTCGTTGTTGAAACAGGGGCGAAGGCTGTGGTTATTTTCCAGGAATCATCAATAGGATGGGGAATGAATAAATTAACAGAATGGATCATTGCTGTCCACTAAAAGTTGTGGACGTAGTTAAAAGTTAAAAATCAAACAACGTGGGTTCATAGAACCCGTCAAGTTCTTTGTCAATATTGAGGTTAGATTTGTTGAAGAGGTCTTCAAGAGGTGTCGTATCAGTGAGCGAGATTCCCAGAACTTGGAGCGTGTTGTAGACCGACATCTGAAGTTTCAGCTTGTGGTGGACAATGGCAACCAGGCAGTATGAGATGATCGCGGTGTAGATCTGGATGCGGACTGCGTTTTCGGAGTCTCCCCAGAACTTCTTGATTTTCAGATGCTGCTTCACCCATTTGAAGAACAGCTCAACGGACCAACGGTTTTTGTAAAGGAGGGCAACCTCTAATGCGGTGATATCCATTGCATTAGTCAAGAAAACGAAGTATCTATCCTGTTCCTCATCATAGTACTCAACGCGGCGGAGTTGCACCGGATAGTCGTTGTGGCTCTTGTACGTGGTGAGCTCGATGATGGAGTCAGACAACACGTTTTGGGGCATCCTTCTCTTCCATTTGACCGCCTTGTACTGAAGGTTCTTCTTGGCTCTCACCACGAAGAAGGCACCTGCACAATGGAACCTGTAGAGCTGCGCAAAGAAGTTGTACGCACGGTCAAAGATGTAGTAGGAACCGGACTCAACCGGTATCTCCTTCATCGCCTGGGAGTCATGGACGGATGCAGTCGTAATATGGAAAAACGCCGGCACTTGGGCCTCCACATCATAGAGAGTATGGATTTTTATCCCGCCTTTCTTCTTCCTAAACTTCGCCCAGCAGAAGACTGCAAGGCAGAGTTCAACAGTTGTAGAATCGAAGGCATAGACCGTCCCTCCAAGATTGAATATCGTCGTATCTTTCAGATTACGAGCGAGTTCCATCATGTAGTAGGCATACTCTTCGAAGATGCGGCAGTCCCGATTCTGGTTCGCTTTTGCCAAGTTGCTACGCGTCACGGAGTCCCCGAATCCGAGGAACTTAGCCTTGCCGCTATGCGCCTCCACCGCGACGATCAAATCACGCAAACTTTCACGCCGTGAGAGTTGACCGAACATAAGGACTTTGAGCTGATTCCAGCATGAGAAGACCTTTATGTAGCTGTCACCCTGATACTTAGCAACGATGCGATTAAACTTGCTCCTGTTAAGGTGCGAAGCTAATTGAGCAAAAACGAACGACTGATTATGCATAACTGTCTGATTTACAGACAAAGTTACGATTGAAAACCGTTCGCCCCTCAAACACCTCCTAACTATCTAACTATCAATATTTTCAAAGACCTATATAAAAATTTTTAGTGGACACTAATGAGAATGGATGTATAATGAAACAAGATAAAAAGACTAATTCTGAAGCAGTCATCCGCCAAAGTGATTATTATAAGATTGAAATAATAGTCTTTTTGGGGTTTACATTGCCATTTAGTATTGCAACTATTCCATTGCTACTACTAGTAAAACCGCTTTTTGTGTATATTTGTTATGGTGGACTTCTTGCATTTTTTATAAGAGATTTAATATATTATTTCAAAACCAAACAAGCAGACTCTATATTACTGATATTGAATAATGATGGCGTTTATTTAGATAATCAATATTTTTACTCTTGGGACGAGATTGAATATCTTAAAGTGCGCTATGTGGTAGTTCCTCCTCTTGATAGATTTAAGATAGCTTTTTGTGTAAAACCAAATAATAGGAAGGAGAGTCGTATTCAGTTGTCCGACAATTATTATTATTTGCTTCCTATATTTCGCCGAAAAGTACAACGAATTGTTGAAGGTGTTGGGAAACCAGATTTGTTCATATACGATATTTCTTTTTGGAAACAGTTTCGTGTAGAAAAGAATATAAGATACTATCGCGATTGATTCTTAACCCAGTTCTCCCAGGCAGTCCGCCCGGGAGAAATATTATAATCCTCGTCTTTGTACTGATTTGGGCCTGTGCAATTCACTCATGTTGTGGCGCATGGGCAACCAGCTCGCCGACAGCAGGAGGGCTTGCAAATGGAATATAAATTGCTTAACTTGCCCCGGGAGGCACGGCACATGAACGACACTGTATTATACCGTTATCTTGCTGACGGCACGAAGCTGTCGGCCCTTACAAACGTAGGTGACGGCCTGAAATACCGCGGTTCCTTGAACCTCCTCGACTTCGGTGCCCGCCACTACGCCCCTGGCATTTGCAGGTGGACGAGCATTGATAGGCTATGAAACATATGAAGATAAAAGAAATCACTGATTTTAAGAATCACAAGTATTATATCACGAGAAGTATTTCGTGGGCAATGATTTTGGCGTGTCTTCTTACACTGTTTTTGTGGCTTATAAGAGGAACTTCATTCCTTTATGAACTTCCTGCTTCAATATTCATTATTTGTTTAATAAGTATAACCCATGGAGGCACTTATGCCTTTGACACTCTAATTGACAATAAGTGGAGAGTAAAGGAGGCTAATAATTGTTTTCCGATTTATAAAGAATTGGTTTTGCTTGTTTTTTATACTGCTTTGTTTTTATTATTCTGTCCTGATAGAAGGACGTATTATCTTTTGTTATATCCGTTGGGCATGTGGATAGTACTAATAATTATAAAATATATTGAAGAATGGTGGAACAGAATATGAATGCTTAAGACATATATCATTATTCCGAAAAGTCGGTTGCTTATCCCTTTATATGGCAATTTGATTACGACAGACCACATACTGAAAGAGCAATAGAACGATTGAGAGCGGCTATATGGCCGCTCTCTTGCAATTCTGCTACAATCTTGCTAACTTGCCCTCGAAAGTGGAAGGCAGTGCCTCCTGTGACAAAATGTCAGCAAATCTTCGTATATTTGCGATGTATATGGATACACAGGAACTTCAGCGACTTAAGAATAAGTTCGACATCATAGGAAACGACGCTGCGCTGAACCACGCGCTGGAAACGGCGGTGGCGGTCGCGCCTACCGACCTTACCGTGCTGGTGAGCGGCGAGAGCGGCGTCGGCAAGGAGAACATCCCCCAGATAATTCATCAGTTCAGCCGCCGCAAGAACGGCCGCTATCTGGCGGTCAACTGCGGCGCCATCCCCGAAGGCACCATCAACGCCGAGCTGTTCGGCCACGAGAAGGGCGCCTTCACCGGGGCCGTGGGTGAGCGCAAGGGCTATTTCGAGGAGGCAAACGGCGGCACCCTCTTCCTCGACGAGATCGGCGAGCTCCCCAAGGAGACGCAGGCGATGCTGCTGCGCGTGCTGCAGAGCGGCGAGTTCATCAAGGTGGGCTCCTCGAAGGTGGAGAAGACGGACGTGCGCATAGTCGCGGCCACCAATGTGAACCTCTACACCGCCGTGCAGCAGGGCCGCTTCCGCGAGGACCTCTACTATCGCCTGAACGCCGCCCGCATCACCATGCCGTCGCTGCGTGAGCGTAAGGACGACATCTACCTGCTTTTCCGCAAGTTCACGTCGGACTTCGCACAGCGCTTCGGCCTGCGCAAGGTCAGCCTCTCCATCGACGCCATCTCCCTGCTCAAGGGCTACCGCTGGCCCGGCAACATCCGCCAGCTGAAGAACGTTGCGGAGACGGTTACCGCGCTGGAGTCGCGCCCGGCCACCCTGGAGTCGGAGCGCATCGAACTCGGCGCGCGCGAACTCGCACCCTACATCCCCGACGAGAAGGATACCCTGCTCCCGCAGATCGCATCTCCCGCAGCCACGGGCGGAAGCCTGGCGGAGGAAGACAAGCGCGTGCTGGTGAAGGCCCTGCTGGACCTCAAGGGCGAGGTGGATGCGCTGACCGAGAGGGTGAAGGCCCTCGAAGGCGGGGCGATAAGGCAGATCCCCGAGCAGGTCGGCAGCGAAAGGCTGGGCGGCAGAGAACGGATGGGCGCCGAGAATGACGACGATGCCGAATGGCAGGAGCAGAGCGAAGAACTCAGCATACGCAAGAATACCGGCGAACTCATAGAGAAGGCCCTCGAGAAGCACGGCGGCAACGTCAAGGCCGCGGCAGCCGAGCTGGGCATCTCCGAGCGCACGGTGTACCGCAAACTCGCAAAGAACAAGAAATGAAAAAAGCTCTCTACATAATCGCGGCCGTCCTCTGCCTGGCGGGATGCCGGGTGACCTACTCTTTCTCCGGCACCTCCATCGATCCGGACGTGCACACCATCTGCATCCCGACCTTCGAGTACAAGGCCCTGCGGGTGAACCCTTCGCTTGCGAACGACATCTCCGAGGAACTCCGCACGCGTTTCCGCCGCATGACCAGCCTGGAGCAGGTGGAGATGGACGGCGACCTCGAAATCATAGGCGAGATAAGCGGATACGACGTGCAGGCTTCGGCCGTCACGGCGGATGAAGTCGCCGCGCAGAACCGCCTGACCGTGGTGGTGAAGGTCGATTTCAACAATGTCAAGCATCCTGAGGACAGTTTCACCGGAAAGAGCTTTTCGGCTTATGCCGACTACGATTCCACCAATTCGCTCGACGCGGTGGAGAGCGCCCTCTGCGCCGAGATCATCGAGAAAATCATAGAAGACATCTTCAACGCAACCGTCGCACAATGGTAGAAAACGATTACATCGATCTCAAGAAACTGAACCTCGACGAACTCAACGGCGTGGTGAACCTCTATCCCTGGTTCGGCGGAGCCCGCAAAGAACTCTGCCGCAGGATGTCCGAGCTGGGCGAAGGCGCCTGGAGCGACGAGCGCTACGCCGATGCCGCACTCTACATAGGTTCGAGGCGCATCATCGCCGGGCTCGCCCACAAGGGGCACAAGGCCGACTATTCGGACATCCAGGTCAAGGAACTCCTGCGCGCGTATATAGATGAAGGTGTAGGAGAGATCAGGGACGAGGGTGCGCCCCGGCGCGTGATAGTGGTGGGAGGCGACTATTTTTCCGCCCAGCAGTATGCCGCGGTCCGGCAGGACGGCGACAACGCCTTCGGCTCCATGGCCCAGGAAAAGCCGGACGCTGCGGATGTGGCCGTCCCGAACGATGCCGAATCCGGCGACGCCATCAACGCCTTCTTTACCGAAACTCTCGCCCAAATCTATGCAGACCAGGGCTATCCGGAGCAGGCGGCACAAATTTATTCGCGCTTAAGTTTGCGATTCCCGGAAAAAAGTGCTTACTTTGCATCCCTTATCGAAAAATTAAAAAATTAGTATATGAACGCAGTATTTACAATCCTGACAGTGCTCATCGTTTTGGCGAGCCTCCTGCTTATCGGTGTAGTCCTTCTCCAGAACGGAAAGGGCGAAGGCCTTGCCAGCAATTTCGTGGCCGGCAACCAGACCTTCGGCGTGCGCCAGACAGCCGACATCCTCGAGAAGATCACCTGGGGTCTTGTAGTCTTCATCCTCGTCGTATCAATTTTCGCTTCGTTCTCCGCCCGCAGCAACAACAGCGGAATGGACATCACCAACGAACTTGATAACACCGAGGCTGCCGCACAGCCCGAGTTCCCCACCGCTCCCATCGAGCAGGCCGCTCCCACCACCGAGGCAGAGTAAGTGATTTACAAGTGATTACGTATAAAGAAGTCGCCAATCGGCGGCTTCTTTATTCGTGCTGTGCATATCGTATTTTTTCCTATATTTGTATTCCCAATACGAACAATTATGAAAATTACCAAGATTTTCGCAGTCGCCGCTCTGGTTTCGGCCCTGGCTGCCTGCAACAAGAATTCCGCACAACAGATGGCTGACGCCGCCGCCAATGTCGGCGTAAGTTGCGTCCCCGAGGTTCTCACCGTCATCAACAACGAGATCCCTGTCAGCATTACCGTCGACTATCCCGCCGCATATTTCGCCCCCGAAAGCAAACTTGCCGTGACCCCCGTCATCGTCTACGAAGGCGGCGAGGCTGCAGGCCCCGTATTCCGCTATCAGGGTTCGGCCGTCCGTGAAAACAACAAGGTGATTTCCAACGAAGGCGGCTCGGTGGTGGAGAATTTCACCATCCCCTTCGTGGAGGGCATGAAGAAGTGCTACCTCGAACTCCGCAGCGTGGCCACCTATAAAGACAAGACCATCGTCCTCCCCAGCCGCAAGGTCGCCGACGGCGTCATTCTCACCGGAAACGATTTCTCCACCCACGGCTACTATGAATACAAGGAGGACGGCTATCAGCACTCCTACACCAAGACCAGCGAGGGTCAGATCCACTACGACGTGAACTCCTCCGCGGTGAAGAACAGCGAACTCTCCGGCGTATCCTTCAGGGAATACAAGGAGGAACTCGCCGAGCTCGCCGAGAACGACCGTGCGAAGATCAAGGACGTGAAGATCATTTCCTACGCATCTCCCGAAGGCGGCGAGGAGCGCAACGCGAAGCTCTCCAAGGAGCGTTCGGACGCTGCGAAGAAGGCCTGGGGATCCGTCTCCAAGAACCTTGACGCCGGCACTCCCGACATCCAGAGCGTGGGTCAGGACTGGGAAGGCTTCCAGGAAGCCGTCGCCAAGTCCAACATTGAAGACAAGGACCTCATCCTCCGCGTGCTCTCGATGTACAACGATCCCGAGGTGCGCGAGAGCGAGATCCGCAACATGAGCCAGATCTTCACCGAACTCAAGAAGGAGGTTCTTCCCGAACTCCGCCGTTCGCGCTTCGTGACCGAGGTGGAATACGAAAACTACACCGATGCCGAGCTCCAGCGCCTTGCCGACCGCAAGCTCCTCTATCTGGTGGACGAACCCGCGGTGCTGCGCATTGCCGCCACCTCCGAGGATCCCGAACGCAAGGAACTCTTCTACAGGGCGGCAGCCGAGCGCTACAACTCCCAGGTAGGCCGCTACGACCTCGCCATCCTCAAACTCGACCAGGGCTCCCACGCCGTCACCGAAATGTATCTGCAGCAGATGAAGGACCAGAACGATCCTGATGTTCAGAACGCCCTCGGCGTCGTCGAGCTCCGCCGCGGCAACTTCGACAAGGCCGCCGAGCATTTCGAGAAGTCGGGCAACGCCTGCGCGGAAAAGAATCTCGGCATCGTGGCCCTTTCTAAGGGTGATTATCACACCGCTGCCGACAAACTTAAGGGTGCGGGAGATGTCAACGAGGCCATCGCCAACATCATGTGCGGCGAACTCGATGCCGCCGAATCGGCTCTCAAGAATGTGGAAGGAGCCAGGGCGGATTATTACCGCGCGGTCATCGCCGCCCGCAGGGGAAAGTTGAAAGAAGCGAAGAAATTGCTCGATTCGGCCTGCGAAAAAGACCCGGCGCTGCGCGAAAAAGCCCTCAAGGACATAGAATTCGTTGCATTATAAAATTTTTTCCGTATATTTGCACCCCCTTTTTTATGGGGGTGTTTTTTTTTAATTATTTATTTATGCCGACAATTCAACAATTGGTTCGCAAAGGACGTGAGACTCTCGAAGTTAAGAGCAAGTCTCGCGCATTGGATGCGTGCCCTCAGAAGCGTGGCGTCTGCGTCAGGGTGTATACAACTACCCCTAAGAAACCTAACTCAGCAATGCGTAAGGTTGCCCGTGTACGTCTCTCCAACGCTAAAGAGGTGAACGCCTACATCCCGGGCGAGGGCCACAACCTCCAGGAACACAGCATCGTGCTGGTTCGCGGCGGTCGTGTGAAAGACCTCCCCGGCGTACGTTACCACATCCTTCGCGGCGCTTTGGACACGGCTGGCGTAGAAGGCAGGACCCAGTCCCGCTCCCTCTACGGCGCCAAGAGGCCGAAGAAGTAGCCGTCGGGTGTTTAATCATTAATTTTTTCAGTTATGAGAAAAGCAAAGCCTAAGAAGAGGATTCTACTTCCTGATCCCAAGTTCCACGACATCGAGGTCACTCGTTTCGTGAACAACCTTATGTTGCAGGGGAAGAAGAGTATCGCGTATTCTATTTTTTACGATGCCATTGACATGGTAGGCGAGAAGATGAAGGATTCTGACAAGGCTCCTCTCGATATTTGGAGGCAGGCTCTCGAGAACGTGACACCTCAGATCGAGGTCAAGTCACGCCGTATCGGCGGTGCCAACTTCCAGGTGCCGACAGAGTTGCGTCCGGAGCGTAAAGTATCTCTCGCAATGAAGAATATGATACAATTCGCCCGCAAGCGTTCCGGCCACTCGATGGCAGAGAAACTCGCTGCAGAAATCGTAGCGGGTTACAACAATGAAGGTGGTGCATTCAAGCGTAAAGAGGATATGCACCGCATGGCAGAAGCCAACAAGGCATTCGCACACTTCCGTTTCTAGTTTTTGGTTAGTTAGTTAGATGGCTGGAAGGGATTTACATTTTACCCGCAATATCGGCATCATGGCGCACATCGATGCCGGCAAGACCACGACCTCGGAGCGCATCCTGTTCTACACGGGAAAGACGCACAAGATCGGGGAAGTGCACGATGGCGCCGCCACGATGGACTGGATGGTCCAGGAGCAGGAGAGGGGAATTACCATCACCTCTGCTGCCACTACCGCCTTTTGGCACTACGCCGGAAAGGTCTTTCAGATCAACCTGATAGACACTCCCGGCCACGTGGACTTCACCGTCGAGGTGGAGCGTTCGCTCCGCGTGCTCGACGGCACGATCGCCACATTCGACGCCGTAGGCAAGGTGCAGCCTCAGAGTGAGACTGTCTGGCGCCAGGCCGACAAATACGGAGTACCAAAGATTGCATACGTCAACAAGATGGACCGCGTTGGTGCGGACTTCCTCGGTTGTGTTGAGGATATCAAAAACAAACTGGGGGCCACGGCCGTACCTATAAGTCTCCCTATCGGCGGAGAAGAAACATTCGCCGGTATTGTCGACTTGATCTCACGCAAAGCGTACATCTACAATACCGGCGAAGACCTGGTAAATTATGATGTGCGCGAAGTGCCTGCAGAAATGCAGGAGGAGGTCGAAACCTGGAGAGACCGTCTCGTAGAGGCTGCGGTCGATTGTGACGACTCCCTGATGGAGAAATACTTCGAGGATCCTGCTTCCCTTACCGAGGAGGAAATCATCGCTGCGCTCCGCAAGGGCACGATCGAAATGAAGATCGTCCCTGCGACCTGCGGATCTTCCTACAAGAACAAGGGCATCCAGTTCCTCCTCGATGCGGTAGTCCGCTACCTCCCTTCTCCCTGGGACATCGGCGACACCAAGGCGACGAACACCCACAACGGGCAGGTAATTGAGCTTCAGCCCACTGCCCAGGGCCCGTTCTGCGCACTCGTGTTCAAGATTGCAACAGATCCCTATGTAGGCCGTCTGGCTTATCTCAGGGCATATTCAGGTCACCTCGACGCCGGTTCGTACGTGGTCAATTCCCGTACGGGCAAGAAGGAGCGCGTGGCCAGGCTCTATCAGATGCACTCCAACCACCAGAATCCCATCGATTTCGTGGAGGCGGGAGACATCTGCGCCGCAGTTGGATTCAAGGACCTCCGTACCGGAGACACCATCTGCGACGAGAGCCACAAGCTCGCCCTGGAAACCATGGAATTCCCCGATCCCGTTATCGGTATAGCCATCGAGCCCAAGACCCAGCAGGATCTTGACAAGCTCGGGATCGCCCTCGGAAAGTTGGCGGAGGAGGATCCTACCTTCACTGTCAAGTCCGATGCTGAGACCGGCCAGACCATCATCAGCGGAATGGGAGAACTGCACCTCGACATCATTGTCGACCGTCTGCGCCGCGAGTTCGGAGTGGACATCAATCAGGGTGCTCCCATGGTCAACTACAAAGAAGCGGTCACCACTTCCACCCAGCTTCGCGAGGTATTCAAGAAGCAGACGGGCGGACGCGGCAAGTTTGCCGATATCATTGTTGAAATTGGTCCCGCGGATCCCGGCGTCACCGGACTTCAGTTCGAGAGCGCCGTCAAGGGCGGAAACGTACCCAAGGAATTCATTCCTTCCGTGCAGAAGGGCTTCGAGTCTGCAATGGCGAACGGCGTTCTCGCCGGCTACGAAGTGCAGAGCCTCAAGGTCACCCTGCTCGACGGTTCCTACCACCCTGTGGATTCAGACCAGTTATCATTCGAACTTGCAGGCCGTATGGCATTCAGGCACGCGTGCCCGAAGTGCAATCCTGTTCTCCTGGAGCCCATCATGAGCCTCGAGGTGGTGACACCCGAAGACTATATGGGCGATATCGTGGGCGACCTCAACCGCCGCCGCGGCCAGATCGTGAACATGGACAGCACTGCCAATGGCGCAAGGATTATCAAGGCATACGTTCCTCTCGCAGAGCAGTTCGGATACGTTACGGTTCTCCGTACCCTTTCTTCCGGACGTGCGACTTCGACAATGACCTTCGACCACTACGATCCCGTTCCCGCGGCCATGGCGAAAGATATTATCGAAAAAAGTGGATACCGTCTGCCTTCAGATGACGAATAATTATTAAATTTGCAATATGAGCCAAAAAATCAGAATTAAACTCAAGTCTTTCGATCACATGCTCGTGGACAAATCCGCAGCCAAGATCGTTGAGACCGTGAAGAGCACCGGTGCGCGGGTGATCGGTCCTATTCCGCTCCCCACGAACAAGAAGATCTTCACTGTGAACCGCTCGACCTTCGTAAACAAGAAGGCCCGCGAGCAGTTCGAGCTCGATTCATACCGCAGGCTGCTCGACATCGAGGACTCCAACGGCAAGACTGTTGACGCTCTCATGAAGCTCGAGCTCCCCTCCGGTGTAGAGGTTGAGATCAAGGTCTGACGCGCCTCAAGGTCGTCAAGCCCGGCCTGATCGGGCAAACGGTCCCTTAGCTCAGTTGGTTAGAGCATCTGACTCATAATCAGGGGGTCGTAGGATCATGCCCTACAGGGACCACAAAAAGGCAGCCATTCGGCTGCCTTTTTGCGCATCATGCCGCAGCCCAGGTTTTCAACAGCCTGATGGTTTTCTTCCCAATCCGTATGCAAAACCGCCATTCCTGCATACAAACCATCCAAAAACCAACCACTTGTATGCAAAACAGGCCATTCTGCATACAAACCAGCTAAAAACCGGTCACTTGTATGCAAAAACGCCCGTTTTGCATACACACCCATCAAAACCAACGTTGCTGGATTCTACTCTGAAGTGCAACGCTTTGAAGTCTGACAGTATAACTTTACTGTCATAACCAGAAAAGCGACAGTCGCTAGGTTACAGGACCCCGTTGGAATATTGCAAACAATTATTTAATTTTAACTTTTGAAGTGTGTTGCACTTCTAATTAGAATTCACTATTTTATCACATTTGCAAATAGTAAACATTCTAAAATAACGGTCATATGAAAAAACTCTTTTTAATTACTCTCGCGTGCCTTTTGGGTAATGTCCTTTCAGCCCAGGTATTACCTGGTAGGAGTATTCCGGAAATTGGAGAGACTATTTCCATGTCTTCCGAGAAATACGAGCAGTACCAGCTAATTGCGATACAGAACAAGCTCCTTTCAAATCGAAGGACAGCGCTGTCTCTCTCGATAGCAGGTTCCGTACTGGGAACTGTTGGCGCAGTCCTATTCAATGATAACGGTGAAATTACAGACGAAGGAGCAGTTCTTGTTCTTGTAGGAGGTTTGACTGCTGCGGTTGGTGAAGTGTGGCTTCTTGTCAATGAATTTAAATTGATAGATAACAAACGGTTGTTGAACGAACGCATCATGCTTGAGCTGAATCCTTCGGGAGTAAGATTGAGGTTTTGACGTCGCTTCGCTCCGACATCTCTGCCGCCTGCGGCGGGACGAGATTCCGCTCCCTGTGGTCGCGCTATCTCGAGGTCACCGCCGGCAATCAAAGCGCAGGTGCGGAAGAACCGCTATCTGTTTACAGCCCCAACCTTACAAGTATAAACACTTGACGGCCGGGGCTATAAACAGAAATGCCGCACTTGCGTGCGGCACCTGCGTTTTGATTGCTCTGGGCGGTGGGGACGAGATTCGGGAATAGCCTTGATGGAACAGCAAACGACTATAGAAGGCAGTGTTAAACAGCAATTTAGCTAGATATAACTATAGATATAGAGTAGAGAATTTGTCACATTTCTGTCACATTATTTTGTAATTCGACATTTATTGCTTATCTTTGTCATCGAGAGGGTTTTTCTTCTTTTGATTATTTGTTCCGGTTTATCGGTTCTTCTTCTATTTCTAGTTTTCGACCCTCATTTCCTTGGTTTGTTTTTGGCTAGGTGTTTTATATGCCATGCCTAGGGTTTAACTAGATTTAGAAGATAGTAATGATTATCAAACGACAAATATCATTTGTACTTCGTCCCTACGGACGGACAAAGAAAGCATTCCAGATTCAGATTAACGTGACGTTTAATGGCCAACGTGTGCGATTTTCAACAGGAGCACAACTACTAGACAACTCCTTTTGGAATTCAGAAAGTCAAAAAGTGTTACCGGGATATCACGGTTCTAAGGGAGAGACGACCGTATCCTTGAACAACATTCTTTTGTCTCATCGTGAGGCAATGGAGTATACGTTTAAATACTTTGAAATCAACGAGATAAGCCCTTCTCTTATTGATGTTGAGTATAAATATTTAGAGCGCCTTAAGGGGAGTACTCCCAAAATAGAAGAGGAGCGGAAGCATATCGCCTGGAAGAATAAAGTGGGCTTTTTTCAGGTATTTAATATGTTTGTCGATAGTTGCGGAGTAAAGAATGCCTGGACTGTAGCGACGTACGAGAAAATGAAAGCACTTAGGGATGACCTTTCTATTTTCACCCGAAATGTAACTTTTAGTTATTTGGATGAGGCCGGGCTTACTGAATTTGTAAATTATCTTCGAGACAGAAAGCACCTTCGGACACCGCGTCGGAAGAAGTCAGAGAGAATAGAAGGAGATACAGAATATACAATTGGATTGCGAAATTCAACCATTGCAAAAAAACTGGAGTACCTTCGATGGTTCCTTAATTGGGCGACAGTGAAGGGATACAACGAGAATCTCGCCTACAAGGCCTTCCGACCAACGCTGAAGAAAACGCAGAAGAAGGTGATATATATATCTAAAGCAGAACTAGAACAGCTTCGACAGTTAAAAATACCAGAGAATATGTCTCATCTGGAAGCAGTTCGTGATGTGTTCCTTTTTTGCTGTTTTTCCGGTCTCCGCCATTCGGACGTGCTGAATCTGCGCAGATCAGATATCGGTCAAGATCACATCGATGTGACAACTGTGAAGACGGCCGATAGCCTTTCCATCGAACTGAACGCGGTAACGAGGCGAATTCTTGAAAAGTATGCTGATGTCGGTTTCCCAGAAAACAGAGCACTTCCTGTCCAGTCAAATCAAGCAATGAATCGAGATCTAAAGATCCTCTGTCGTCTTGCCGGAATCAACACAAAAATCCGGTCTATTGGACATTTTGGGTGATAGATTTCATGTCAAAAGTTAAGGTTGGACATTTGGGGTGATAGCACGGGCAACAGTCGGGCGCGAGGAGGGCCAT
>Ga0256407_10008333_pt1 | contig 15267 bp, 6 predicted proteins | sample RumenRJG_04DNA_FD_193489 | JGI IMG/M metagenome (GOLD analysis project Ga0256407, IMG submission 193489) | Bovine rumen microbial communities from Lethbridge, Alberta, Canada - RJG_04 | ecosystem: Host-associated > Mammals > Digestive system > Stomach > Rumen | place: Canada: Alberta | collected...
GAGAAGAGCTTAAATAGTTATGGTATGTTTGTCAAAACTCTTCCTATCTATTTAAATTTCTCGAAATATACTGAAATAAAAGAAGTGGTTAAAGAACTACATGATCAATATGAAGAAGATATTAAAAATTCTCTTTATGGATTTGTTGATATTTCAAGTGATTTAGGACTAAATAGTGATATCCTTTTCTCCTATCAAGGCGAATACTATTACGACTTTATTTATGAAGGCAAAGAATATCCAGTTGAATTTATTGAAACTAAATCTTTAAAAGGTAATTTCACAATAGAGTTATTTAAGAAAGAAGATAAATATTTTGCTAATATTGAATTCCGGAAAGATTTATATGATGAAGACACCATTAATCATTTCATGTCTTTATATGAACATTATCTTTTAGAAATTATTAATAAAGATAAGCTAGATGACATTCTCAAAACTAACGAAAAAGAATTAGAGATTGTTGATAGCTTTAACGACAAGCATTTAAAAGGGTATGACCTTAATATCTCTATGCTTGATATGTTTGCTAATGCTGTTAAAGATAATCCAAATAAGAAATGTATTGTTGTTGGAGAAAGATCTTATTCATATAAAGAAGTAGATGATTTATCTAATCGTTTAGCAGGCTATATTATTTCAAAAGGCTATAAGAAAGATGATGTTGCTTCGATATTAATTCACCGTAATGAATTTATCTTAATCGCTCCTTTAGGCGTCTTAAAAGCAGGACTTGTTTATCAACCATTAGATAGCTCATATCCTAAAGAAAGACTTAACTTCATGATTAAGGATAGTGGGGCTACTTTATTAATCACTGAACCTGACTTAATTGATGTCGTTGATGAATATAAAGGAGAACACCTATTTACTGAAAGAATTAAAGATTTAGAGACTTTTTCTACTAAATTACCAACTATTTCTCCTAATGATAGATTTACTTTGCTTTATACTTCTGGCTCAACTGGAGTTCCAAAAGGTGTTCAATTAATGCATGGAAATTTATCTGTTTTCTTACAATATGTTAATAAGAATTTTGAGAAGGTAGAAGCTTGGAGCGCATATGCTTCATTCGGTTTTGACGCTAATATGTACGACATGTATGGAGCCGTCACTAGTGGCGCTACATTATACGTTATTGATGAAGATATGAGATTAGACTTAAAAAAGATGAATGAATATTTTGAGGCTAATAATATTGGTCACTCATTCATGACTACTCAAGTTGGTAGACAGTTCTCTATTGATTATCAAAATAAATCATTAAAGAGATTAGTTACTGGAGGAGAAAAACTTGTACCTCTTGATCCTCCTAAAAACTTTAATATTTATAATGCTTATGGACCAACAGAATGTACAGTTTATGTTACCGATTTCTTAGTCGATAAGTATTACCATAGAATTCCAATTGGTAAGGGAATTGAAATATGTCATTTATATGTTTTAGATAAGAAAGGAAATAGATTACCTTATGGAGTTCCTGGAGAACTTTATATTGCTGGACCTCAAGTTGCTAAAGGGTATTTAAATAGAGAAGAGCAAAATAAGATTGCTTTCTTAGATAATCCTTTTGATAAGAGTGAACATTTTGATCGTATTTATAAAACAGGTGACATAGTTAGATTCTTGAAAGATGGCACTGTTGATTTTATTGGTCGTAAAGATAGCCAAGTTAAGATTAGAGGATTCAGAATCGAGCTTAGTGAAGTTGAATCCATCATTCGTAAGTACCCTGGAATTAAGGACGCTACTGTAAATAGTTACAACTCTAAAGTTGGTGGTATGTTTATTGCAGCATTTATAACAAGTGACTCTAAAGTTGATATCGATGATTTGAAAAAATTCATAGGTGATAATAAACCTAGCTATATGATTCCAGAAGTCATTATGCAACTCGACAAGATTCCTTTGAATCAAAACGGAAAGGTTAATAAGAGAGCCTTACCTACACCTGAAAAGAAAGCAGAAAACGTTGTTGCGCCTCGTGACAAAATTGAGAAAAAATTATACGAGATACTTAAAGATATTTTAGGTATGGAAGAATTTGGTGTTACTAATGACATCTACTATCTAGGTTTAACTTCTATTGCCTCAATCAAGTTTATTACTCTTATCAGTGAGACCTTAAATAAGGATTTAGATATTAAGGATTTGCATGAAGCTAAAACAATTGAAAACATTGCAAAATTACTAAAAAACGATGTAAAAACAGAAGATTTTGAAATTTTAGATAAGTATCCAATCACAAAGACTCAAGAAGGAATTTTTGTTGAATCTACATCTCATAAAGACTCAACAATTTATAATATCCCTGTTGTTTATTCCTTCTCTAAGAAAGTTGATATCGTAAAATTAACATCTGCAATTGTTAAAAGTGTTAATAATCATCCTTATCTAAAAGGGACATTATCCATGGATGATAATGGAGACATCTTCATAAATAGAAATGATAATGAAGAAGTAATTATTGAAGTTGTTGATTCTGAAAACGAAGAACCAAAATTCAATGTTAAGCCATTTAATTTACTAGGCGATCGCCTATATAGAATAAAGATATATAAAGGACCTAAGCAAAACTACTTGTTCGTTGATACACATCATATCGTGAGCGATGGAACAAGCTTAGCTGTTTTATTTGATGATATTAATAAAGCATATGAAGGACTTGAGTTAGAAAAAGAGAAACTCGATGGCTTTAATTACGCTTTATGGGAAAAGAAAGAATCTACCGAAGAAGAAATTGCTAAACAAAAGAAATATTATTCTGATCTTCTTTCTGGGGTAGATGTAAACTCAACTCCAAGAAAAGAATATAACTTACCAACTGAAGGTAAGATGATGACAAATGATTATTATCTTGATTTAGATTTAACTAAACTTGATGCATTTAATAAGAAACATCACTTATCAAATAACATATTCTTTAACGCTGTATTTAGTTACACGTTAAGCAAATTTAATGGTCTTGAAGAAAGCTTATACACCACAATTTATAACGGACGTGGGTCACTTAAATTATCTAGAAGTGTTGTAATGCTTGTCAAAACTCTTCCTGTTTATCTTAAATATAATAAAGAAGAAAAAGTATTAGATTATTTAAATGATTGTAAGAATCAAATTACATCTTCTCAAGAAAACACATTATATTCATATTCTGATTTAGTTAGTGAACATAAACTTAATATTGATGTCATGTTTGCTTACCAAGGAGATGGAATGTTATCTCATACTTTGGCAGGAGAACAAAGCGAAGCTAAGTTAATTGATTCAGAAGACGCCAAGAGTATATTTAGCGTGGATGCTAGTGAAGAAAATGGAAAGATTAAATTACATTATGAATACATGAGTAATTATTATCTTGAAGACACAACTAAGTACTTTTATCGTTTATTCAATTTAATAGCATCTGAATTCTTAAATAAAGAATATTTAAAAGATATTAACATGGTTGATTTAGAAACCATGAAAGAAATGGATAAATATAACGAAGTTGAAGACGCTCCAATAGCTAAATCATACGTTGAATTATTCGTTAAAGAAGCTTTAGCTCATCCAGATAAATTAGCAGTCGCAGCTATTGATGAAGATATTAGTTATGGTGAGCTTCATCGTAGAAGTAATTTGGTGGCTAATGAGATTATTAAAAATGGGTTAGTTAAAGATGATAAAGTAGCACTTATATTACCTCGTATTGCTAATGCATATGTAGCTACTCAAGGTGTTTTAAAAAGTGGAGCTGCTTATTTACCAATTGACCCTAATTACCCAGATGATAGAGTCAGTTATATTTTGGAAGATAGTAACGCTAAATTAGTGATTACAACTAAGAGCATATATGAACATAAACAAAGCATATTTAAAGCAAAAACCTTGCTAATCGACGATATTTTACAAAATTCTGATGATAAATATCACCCAGTAGAAATTGATCCAAAATCATTAGCGTACTGCATTTATACATCAGGCTCTACTGGTAAACCAAAGGGTGTTATGATTGAACATCACTCCCTTTGTAATTATGTAAGTTATACTGAACATAACCTTGTAAGTAGAGAGTATAAAGAATTAGGATCAGTAACCGTTTCTTTAGCCTCTTTAAGCTTTGACTTATCAGTCCAGGAACAAATGGTTCCTTTAGCTAATGGTATGAGCGTGGTTTTAGCTAGTGAAGATGAAATATTGAACCCATTAATCTTAACCAAACGTTTAGATAAATATAAGGTCGATTTCATTACAACCACTCCAAGTTATGTAAACAATGTATTAGATATTGAAGAAGTAGTTGAATCATTCAAACGTATCCGTTGTTTAGATATTGGTGCGGAAGCTCTCCCTGTATCTTTATTAAGAAAGATGAAAGAAAAAGGGCTTACGTGGGCTATTCATAATGGATACGGACCAACTGAAGCTACAGTTGCATGTACCATGGATTATGTTTCAATGGATGATACTCGAATTACGATTGGTTATCCTTTAGCTAACTACAAAGCGTTTATTGTGGATATCAATAACCAAAGATTACCATTTGGTGCGGTAGGTGAATTACTTATCGCTGGAGAAGGTGTTGCTAGAGGTTATATAAATCGTGATGATTTAACAAAAGAAAAATTTATTACATTTAATGGACTCCCTAGCTATAAAACTGGTGACCTTGCAAGACTAAATTACGATGGACGTGTCGAGTTCTTTGGCCGTAAAGATAACCAAGTTAAGCTTAGAGGTTTGAGAGTTGAATTAGATGAAATTGAAAATCAAATTAATAAATATAAAGGAATTAATAACTCAGTAGTAGTGGTTAAAGAAAACTCTACTGATGGTCAATTCCTAGTTGCTTACTTTACAAGCAAAAATGATATAGACATTGAAGATCTCAAGAAAGAAATTGGAAAATCATTAACTCCATATATGATCCCAAAAGTATTTATGAGGTTGAGCGAAATGCCTTTGACCAATAATGGTAAAGTTGATAAAAAGGCTCTACCTGAACCTGAAGTTAAGTCTTCTGAATCAAAAGGAAGAAAACCAACTACTAAGAACCAAGAGTTATTATTTAAGATTTTCTCTAAGGTTTTAGGAATTTCTAATTTCTCAATTGATGATGATTTCTTCTCTTTAGGAGGAACTTCATTAAGTGCATCTAAATTAACTATGCTCGCTATGAAAGAAGGATTAAATGTTTCTTATAGTGATGTATTTGATTATCCAACAGTTGCAGAACTTGATGCCTTCCTTAGAGCTAATGGAGTAAAGGAAGAAAAGATTGAAAATAAAGAGGAAGAAGTTTCTGTAAGAGAAGCCCTTGCTCATAACGTTATTGGAGAAGTAGATAAGATTAAATCTGACTTCAAATATAGTAGTGTACTCCTTTTAGGCTCCACTGGATTCTTAGGAATTCACTTATTAAAACAACTAATCGACGAAGAAGGAATTAGGATTATTACGCTTGTTAGAAAGGGTGATGCACCTAGTGTAGAAGATCGTTTAAAAGGTATGCTTGCATATTACTTTGAAGATCCTTTTGAAGAGGCGTTTGTAGATAGAATTAAGGCCATTGAAGGTGATGTTACTGACGATAACTTAATAGAAAAATTAAAAGATGTAAAATTCGATTTAATCATAAATTGCGCTGCAATTGTCAAACATTTTGCAAAAGATGACTCAATTGAGCGTGTAAATTATGGTGGTGTTAAAAACTTAATTGAAGTTGCTAAACACTATAAAGTAAGGCTTATTCAAACATCCACTCTTTCAATTGCTGGAGAAAATGTTAACGGCAAATTCCCACCTGAAAAACGTATACACGAAAGTGAATGTTTCTTTGGTCAAGATATCTCTAACAAATATGTCAATTCTAAGATAAAAGCTGAAGAAGCAATTTTAGAAGCTATTGAAAAAGATGGGCTTGATGGAAAGATTGTTCGTGTTGGTAACTTGATGGGTAGACAAGTTGATGGTGAATTCCAAATCAATGCCTTAACTAATAACTTTATGAATAGCTTAAAAGCGTATAAAGCTATGGGTATGTTCCCAATAGATATGGCGGATGAAACTATTGACTTCTCTCCAATTGATGAAGTTGCGAAAACTATCTTACTCTTTGCATGTACACCAAAAGAATTCACAGTTTTCCATGCTGCTAACTCACACGAAGTTGAGATGGGAAATGTAATACATGCTATGAATGAATATGGATTTAAGATTGATATGGTATCTAATGAAGAGTTCAATGGAAGACTCACAGAATTTATCTCAGATGAAACTAAGAGTGCTCAAGTTGCTTCGTTATTAAGCTATCGTAGTAGTGATGAACAACGTGTATCAACTTATATCCTTTCTGATAACAAATTCTCTATTAAGGCTTTATATAGATTAGGTTATAAGTGGCCTATCACTGAAGAAAAATATATCTATAAGATGATAGAAGCGTTAGCAACATTAGGATACTTTGACTTATGAGCTCATTAGTAAGAAACGACAAATTAATATTAAGAAAATTCTATAGTTATTTGATTAGTGGAATAATCATTGTTTTTGCTTTGCAGTTCGGTTCCTTAATGGATGGAATTGTTTTAGGAAACATGTTTAATGAAAACGCTCTAAGTGCCTCTTCATTATGTTTACCTGCTATTTATTTAATTGAGTTTCCAGCATTCGCTTTATCTACTGGAGCGCCTATTTTAATTTCAATGCTTTTAGGTAAAAGAAATGTTGAAAAAGCGAAAAAAGTCATGTCATTCTCACTTCTATTTGGATTTTTGATTAGTTTAATCTTTATTCCATTAGGTATATTCTTGAGTGATCAAATTGCTTCAGTTCTTGCTGGTAACTTCCAAGAATTAGTACCTTTAATGTCGCCTTATGTAAAGGCATTTTTACTACAAGCGCCTATCATTTCTTTAGGCATGATATTTGCAGGAATCTTAGCCGCTGATAATAATCCTAAATTAGCAGCAGCATATTATATTATTTGCAATGTTGTTCATATTGGAGCAGAAGTTATTTTTCTTGTTATCCTAAAAGATAATATGAGAATGTTTGGAGCTGGTATTTCTTTAGGCATTGGAATGGTGGTTGGATTTATTGTTGTTATTCCTTATTTATTAAGTAAGAAAAGAACCTTATCTTTCTCGTTTAGGAAGATGGGTGTTAAAGAATATTTTGTAGATTTAGTTAAGGCAAGTAGCCCAGCTGGACTTAACATTTTGTGTCTATTTGGTATGACCCTTGTCTTAAATATTGCTAATACCATGTATCTACAAAACATCAATGATTTAGTAATTTACGCAATGCTTGCAAACAGTGTATTCATTGTGGATTTAATGATACTAGGTATCCTTCAACTTCTTCCTACAGTTGTTGGGACTTTATTTGGAGAACAAGATTATTTCTCAATTAGATCAATATGCCGAAGAATTATTATTATTGGGGAAATTATTTCTCTTGTTCTATTAGCTATAGTTGCAGCATTCCCTCAACTCTTCTTCTATATATTTGGTGTTTCTTTAGATGGAATAGATGAGATGCACTTATTAGTAATTAGGATTTATTCGTTCTCATTCATATTCTATTTTTTGAATAAGTTTGTCCTAAATTATTATCCTTCAATTGGATATAACGCGGTAACATATGTGAACTTAATTGTAAGAAATATAGTTGTTGGAGCGCCTCTATTATTCGTTTTAATTATGTGTAATGGCATTATGGGTTTTGCGTATGGCTCAATAATAGTGGAGGCAGTAAGCGTAATATTAAGCTACATCTTCTTATTAATCGATTCTAAGTGTCGTCCTCATAAAGGCAAACCAATATTGATGCTTCCTAAAAGTGAAGAATATGTTAATGTACTTGATGCTTCTTTTACTGGCGAAGTAAATGAAGTAATAGACAAATTAGATGAACTAAGAAAAGAACTTTTGGAAAGTAAAATTATCAGTGAAAATACTATTGCTTTAATCTCTTTAACAATTGAAGAAATTACCACAAATATGAATAAATTCTCTAAAGGTAGTAATCATAAACCTTCTTTAATAGATATTTCTATAAAGAAAAAAAGTGATAAGATAATATTACGTATTAGAGATAATAACGTTAACTTCAATCCTACTTATGTTGGTGATGATGAATATGGTTTAGAAGGTATTACAATGCTTGAAAAAGTATCCTCATCAGTAACCTATTTAAGATTATTAAATTTGAATAACACAATTGTAGAATTTGAAATTTAAGGAGGTTTAAATGGAAATTTACAAGAATTTTAATGGAGATACTCTTGAAGTAGCTCTTACAGACAAGCTTGATACTGTTACAAGCCAAACCCTTTCAACTGAACTTGAAGAAGATATTAAAAACGCCAAAAGTGTTGTCTTTGATTTTGAAAAACTTAACTACATCTCCAGTGCGGGATTACGTTTATTAATTAGCTACCAAAAAGCACTAGGTGGAAAAGATAAAGTTACTGTAAAAAACGCTAACGCTGTTGTTAAAAATATTTTTAAAGTTACCGGATTCATTAATTTAATCACTGTTGAATAATGAAGAAAAAACGTCTTTTTGGAATTAGACTTAAGGTCTTCCTTATAACTTTTGGAATTATTTCAATCATTATTGGCTCTTCCATTCCAATAAGTTATTTTCAATTCCGAAAAAACGAAATCCAAAACCAAACCGACCTTGCCACTAAATCAATTGCCTCATTAATTAAGACTTTCAGTGAAGAATTAGTGGATGGGCTTATCACTCTAGACTACCGTGTTTATAATGAAATTCGAGATACTTACACTGGGGATTTAGTTCCAGGAACAGGTGATACTGATACTTATTTAAGTAACTTCGTAGAAAAAAGAAAACAGTACGAAGGGATGTCTATGACTCAATTTGGTACTGTTAGAGATATTATTGGAAATACATTGAAAGCTATTTTAACTCCATCTCATAGTAGTTATTTATACTTTGGTTTCTATTCTCCTCTTAGACAAGAGTTCGTTGTTTGCTTGGGTTGTACTGATGTACCAACAAGAGCCATTCCTTACAATGTGAATCAACATGTTATATCTGAAGGATTTTCATTTAAAACAGACTATAACGTTGATGAGGGATTAGTTATTAGAGGATTAATAAAAGATGATCCTTATAAAGGTGAAATATTTGTTAATGGTGGTAAGATTACTTATCAATCCGCAACAAATGAAGAAAAAGAGATACTTGATTACTGGGTAATAAGTGAAATGAGTATGTCGGTAATTAATACCGCTACTAATAGGTTTATCATTACCTATATCATTATTTCCGCAATCATTCTTGTTACCTTATTTATAGTCTTATTTATCTTACTTAACTTCTTACTGGTAAGAAGATTAAAACATATTTCAACTAGTGCTCAAGAAGCTACTGCTAATATTAGAAAAGGTAATTTTGAAGTATCAATGAATGAGATACAAAAGAAACATCCTGACGAAATTGACTTACTTCATAATGACTTATCGTACATGCAGGGTGTCCTAAAAGATTATGTTGATAACTTAAAGAACGCTATTTCTAATGAAGAAAAAATTAGAAGTGAACTAGAACTTTCTAGCCGGATTCAGACATCAAGCTTACCTCAAAAAAGTATTGTTGATAATAATTTAAGCATTAACGCAAAGATGAAGCCTGCTAAAGAAGTAGGTGGAGACTTATACGACTATTTCTACATCGATGAAAATAGATTCGCATTCTTTATTGGAGATGTCTCTGGTAAAGGTGTTCCTGCTGCATTATTCATGATGCGTGCTGAAACATTAATTAAGCACACAATCACTTCTGAGAAATCACTTGGTGAAGTTGTTAAAAAGATTAATAACATTCTTTGTGATGGTAATATTAACAATTATTTCATTACAGCGTTCATTGGTATTGCTCATATTAAAGAGAACAAACTTGAATATGTTAACTGTGGTCATGAACCTATTTTAATGAAACAAAATGGAAGCTATAACACTATTGAAGAGAAGAGTGGAATTCCTCTAGGTTTAGTCTCTGATTTTGCTTATGAATCTGACTATATTCCTTTAAAAGAAGGGGATGCTTTCTTCCTTTACACTGATGGAGTTAGTGAAGCTCAAGACAAGGATTCAAATCTCTTTGGATTAGCAAATATAAAGCATAACTTAAATATTTTAAAGGATTTGCCTATTTCTTTCTTAACTAAAGAGATGCTTAAAGTTGTCTTAGATTATGAAGAAGGACACGACCAAGATGATGATATTTGTATCGTTTCTTTCCAATATAAAATTAATTCCGTAAAGATTAAAAACAACATCGAAGAAATGGATAAAGTAGTGGACTTTGTTAACGCTACTTTAAAAGGATATCCAGAAGATTTTGTTAGTGAAATTCAAATCATACTCGACGAACTTATAAGTAATATTATTTATTATGGATATAAAGATAAAGATGAAGATATATTCATTCAAATAGCCAAGAAAGAAAAAGAAGTTACTATTTCTATCTTTGATCAAGGAGTTGAATTTAATCCATTTGGAAAAGAAGTCAAAGAAAGTGATGGTTCTAAAGTAGGTGGATTAGGTATCCATATAGTTAATAATCTCTCTTCTTCTAGAAGTTATAAAAGAGTTAAAGATACAAACATTATTGTTATTAGTAAAACTACTAACAATTAATTTTTATTGAGTTTAATTTTTACTCCTATATAATAGGGGTATATGAAAAAGAATTTTTTAGTTTTAACTGCATTATTAGCGTTAACCAGCTGTGGTAGCCAAGCCGCTAGTCTCATTCCTCAAAGCGAAGACTCCGCTATTCCAAGTGTAGCACCATCTATTGAACCTAGCATTACTCCTAGTGTTGCACCTTCAGTAGCCTCTAGTGCGGTCCCTAGCATTGAGCCTAGTGTTGAACCTTCAGTTGAACCAAGTATAGAACCTAGTGTTACTCCATCAGTAGCGCCAAGTGTAGAACCAAGTGTTGAACCTTCAATTGAACCTAGTGTTACTCCTTCGATTTTTCCAAGTGAAGATCCTAGTTTAGCGCCTTCAGTTACTAGTGAGTTACCTCCAGAAGAAGATCCTTTTTACTATGAAGATTTTTATGACCATTCAAGCGAAGTGAAAATCACTATTAAACTAACTAACGAACATGCTTCTAGGTTATGTGATTTCGGTAATCCAGATAATGTCGCAACACAAGATATATACCACCCATGTGATGTTTTAGTCACTGTAAATGGTGAAACTAGAGAATTTAAAGAAGCTGGTATTAGAATCAAAGGAAATATGTCTAGAGGAGATAGTGCAGACTTCTTTACTTCTGATGGACATATTAATGGTGGAGGACATTTTAAGATTTCCTTTAACGAAAATTTCTCTGATAATGATTTCTATACACCTACTGAAGATGAGAGTGTCTTGAAAGCTAGAAGATTTGGTAACGCTAAGAAATTTGATATTAAGTGGAACCGTAACTTCGATGAGAAGTTTACTAGGGAAGCCTATGCTTCTTCTATTCTTGAAGATAGTGGTCTAATGGCCCAAAAGATCAACTTAGCAAAAGTTAAATTTATTACTGATACAGAAGAAAGAGAATTTACTTACCAGGTATTAGAAACAATTGATGAAGAATTCTTGAAAAGAAGACTACCTAAAGCAGAAGCTAAAGGTGATTTATATAAAACAGGTTGGGTTAATTCAGATAACAATAATTTGACTTCTTCAAGCGATTATTTAATGGGTGTTGAAGATAAAGCAACAAATAAGTTCTTCGTGTATGATTTAAATACAAATAAGAAAAAATCTACACATGAATCACTAAAAAACCTTATTTCTGCATTGAATTCTGATGATAGAAGCTTATCTACAGAAGAATTAAAAGCAAAATTAGAGAGTATTATTGATATTGATTACTGGCTCAAGTTTGCCGCTATGGAATATTTAATAGGTAACCCAGATTCTTGGAGATATCACTATAACAATACTTATTTATATTTCAATTCAGGTAACGGAAAACTTTATCCAATTATGTTTGATAATGACCGATGCTTTGGTATCACTCAAGACTGGTATGTAAATACATGGTCAAGATGGCCAACTACATCAAAAACAAGTATATGGGTAGAAGGTGGAGATATGAGAAGCACTCAAGAAAATCCTCTTTATATCCGTACTATCGTAAGTAGTGATAATGAAAGATGGCCACTTGTTCAAGAATATCAAGAAAGATACGTTCAATATGTTAGCGAGTTTGCTAATAGATACATGAATGCATCTACTTATGATGCTTTTGTAAGTGACTTCTATATGACTGATGATGTCTTGGGAGATAATGTTAGTATTAATGATTATTTCTCAGGTATTCTTGGACAAATTAATGATTATTTAAATAGGGGGTAATAAAAAATGGAAAACTTTGATCAATATTTAGAACCTCATAAATATTATCAACACGCACTAAAAGACATTCATAACGAGAATGTTGAAAAGTGTTTTGAAGAATTAACTAAGAAAAGTGGTGTCAATGTTGAAGAGAATAAAGCCACCATGGACAAGTTAAGAAAAGAACAAGAGAAATTAAATAAGTTCTCAAAAGCTGTTACTAGAGCAAATGTTCTTTTAGCTTTTGCCATTATCTTTACTATTCTTTTTGAAATAGGTGGAATTATTTTGCTTATTGCTGGAATCAATAATAAGAATGGTGCTTTTATTGGAATAGGTGTCCCTCTATTAGTTTTAGGATTAGCAATTATAATTGTTTGGTTTGCAGTTTTCAAAAAGAAAAGAAAAGAAGCTAAAGATGTCAAAAATAAACAAGAAGCAGTAGTAAATCAAATTATTGGGGAAGCTAAAGGCCAAATGGCACCTTTGAACGCTATATTCACACCTGATATTCCTATAAAGATTGCTAATGAAACTTCTTCATTGATTAAGTTTGATGATTATCAAAATAATACTACCGTGAATCGATTATCTGAACAATTTGAAGATAAATTAGATACTAATATTGCTCACTCTACTCTAGTTCTTAGAAGTGGAACGGTTAACACTAACCCATTCATGCTAAGACAAGTATTAAAGATGCGTATGTTACCAGAAGTCTATACAGGTACATTGGTTATTACTTATACAAGAAGAGTTAGTGATGGTAATGGTGGAACTAAAACTGTTACAGTAACTCAAACATTAGTTGCTCACGTTACTGAACCTAAACCAAATTATTCTGTATTTACTTCTTTAAATTATTATACAGACGCAGCAAGTAAATTAAGTTTTGCTAGAACTCCTGCTGGTCTTGAGGGTAAGAGTGATAAAGAAATTGATAAAATTGCTTATAAGAAAGAAAAGGAAGAAGCAAAGAAAGCGGAGAAAGCACTCAAGAAAGGTGGAAACTACACTCAGTTCTCTAACTCTAAATTTGAAGCATATTTAAACGCTACTGGTAGAGATAACGAATTAGAATACCGTTTATTATTCACCCCTCTTGCTCAAAAGAACTTAGAATACACTTTCTCAAGCAAAGAACCATATGGGGATGATGTTTATATTGACAAGAACAAGATGGTAACTACAGTTTCTACTTCCCATGACTCTAATATGGATTATAGTGGTGGTTCTACTAACTACGTTCACTATGATTATGAACAAATTAAAAAGAACTTTATCAACTACAACAATAATTTCTATAGAGGTATTTATTTTGACTTAGTTCCATTACTTTCTATACCTTTATATTTCCAACATCAATCAGCTCCATATTTGTCTAAAGCGGATGAAAGTACTATTTCATATTATGAAGCTGAGGCTTTGATTAATACTTTTGAACCTCAACAATTTAAACCTAAAAACTGTGATACTTCAGTTATATTAAAACCTAATGTTATAGGAAAAAATTATATCGAAGTTACTGCTTATGGATATAAAGCAATACCTCGTACAACATTTGTTCCTACTTTAGGTGGGGATGGTATTATGCACCCAGTCCCTGTTCACTATTATGAATACCAACCAGTCGAAGGAAATACTATTGTTAATTTAAATAGTAAATTAGAAACTCATGGTAATCCTAGCGACAATGGTATAAATTATAAAATGTTTATAGCGAATTTAGCTAAATAAGGAGGTACATTTATGGCTAATGAATTAGATGAAACAAATCCAGTAATTAATGAAGCTGGTAGAGACATCAACGTTATTGACAAGCAACTTCCAATTAAAGTTGGTCCTGGTAGTACAGTCTTCCAAGTTATTTTATGGGTATTAGGTATTCTTCCTGGAGTAATTTTCCTTCTTGTCAAAATTGGTGCTGGTAACTACTTATCAAGATTACAACAAAAACTTCAACATGATGCTTCTCAAATTGATAACTACTTAGAGCAAAGAGTTACAATCTTAAAGAATGTTGCTGCTTTATTAAACAAATCAATCGATTTAGATAAATCAACATTCAAAGAAATTACAGCTTTAAGAAGTGGTAATAGCGCTGTTGGAGAAGGTAACTTTGAGACTGCTAACCAAGTTGATAGAGCAAATATCAAAATCAACGCTGTTATGGAAAACTATCCTGACTTAAAAGCACATAATGAAATTATGTCCGCTATGAATCAAAATAGTTACTTACAAAAAGAAATCACAGCAGCTAGAGAAGTTTATAACGATACAGTTAATCAATGGAACAGTGCAGTATATCAATGGCCTGCAAAGATGATTGTTGCGGCAAAAAGAGGATATACAACTCGTATCCCATTCATTGCTTCTAAAGAAGTTAAAGAACAAGCTAAAGAAGTTTTCTTCTAATAGTTTAGTAATCAAAGTAAACAAAAAGATAGGACACGTGCCTATCTTTTTTAGGACTCCGAACGAGAATCCTCGGTTATTCAATTGCCGAGATGAAAGAGAGACTCAGATAGCAAGATTATATTCATACTATATACGAGTTAAAAAAACGTAAAATAATATAAATATTAAGTAGGATTTTTATCTGTTATTTGATATACTATATGTAGAGGTATTTGATATGGGGAATTTGAGACGTGGAAGAACATGTGTTTTTAATATTAACTACCACATTGTGTGGTCTACTAAATATCGTCGCAAGGTATTAACTGATGATATTGAGAAAAGATTAAAAGAATTGTTGATTGATGTTGGAAAACAGAAAGGCTTCGATATTGCGGAAATTGAAGTCTGCCAAAAAGATCATGTACATGTCTTTGTCTCTGCAATTCCGAAGATATCTATTTCCTATATTGCAAAAATGATGAAAGGTATATCAGGAAGGTTA
>Ga0256407_10008334_pt1 | contig 15267 bp, 14 predicted proteins | sample RumenRJG_04DNA_FD_193489 | JGI IMG/M metagenome (GOLD analysis project Ga0256407, IMG submission 193489) | Bovine rumen microbial communities from Lethbridge, Alberta, Canada - RJG_04 | ecosystem: Host-associated > Mammals > Digestive system > Stomach > Rumen | place: Canada: Alberta...
ATATCCTCTTTTGTTATATCTTTATTGTCATCACCTAAAATATAGGTATCCTTTTTAATCAACTGAATGTTCAATGCTCCGGCTGTTGTTGCCATGGTATAACCTGAATTAGGTGACGGGCATTTTCTTGCATCTCTCATCATTACCTTATATGCATTTTTACCGTCAAGATTTAGCAGATAAGCCGAAATGACAATGAATACTCCTGCTATTCGTGAAGGGATGAAATTCAATATGTCATCTATCTTTGCAGGGACAAAACCAATGTCAATAAGCTCGTCAGTCTTGTATCCAAGCATTGCATCAAGGGTGTTTGAAATTCTGTATGCCATTGGAATCAAAAGCAGATAAAACAGCTGATTGTTTATTGGATGCAATAAAATGACAACACCAAAGAGGAAATAATAAAAGACAGGTGCAACATATGAATCCGTTATGTTTTCAGTCAGGCTTTCAATAGTGGCTGAAACGATGAAGGATTCCGTCAGCTCATCAGTGTCACGACTGACCAGGTATGATACCATTTGCCTTGCTTTGCCAATGCTTTCATCAAGCGCACATTTCACATCATCTGCGGTCTTCAACAGCATATTGACTGAAAATGTCGATGACAATAGTATTGCAAAAACAATGAAAAACAAAACGAAATTCCAACTGCAAATTAAATAAATTAAATATAATATAATAATAGACACTAGATAAACTCCAACAACAACAAACAATCCTGATATCCTGTTTTTAATTCCTATAAACATTCTTTTAAAGAAATTGATAATTGATCCCATCACAACAACAGGATGTATTCTTGTTGGAAGCTCCCCAAAAGCCATGTCTATTATCAATGATATTATCAGTGCAAATATAATAAATAAAAATAATTTTAATGATGTAATACTGCTTATTTTTGTTGTTATTATATCATTAATCAAATTATTAAAATCTATCATAGTTTAATTTATATAATTAAAAAATAAATAATTTATTATAAATTTTTAATTAAATGATGATATTATGAATCTTGAAGAAAATGTTAGACAATGGTTATCTGAAGAAGATTTGTTAAGGGAAGTCAAATATGATGAAAATGCTGATTTTCACTATATCATTGAGTTTCCAAAGGAAAATATCATGGATGTTGTAAAGCCAGAAGGTAAGGACTGCCTGATTGTTGCATGCGCTACCCAAGTTGCTCCACAACATTTGGACTTGATGAAGCAATCTGACAATAAGACTCAAAAGGATTTCATCATGGATTTGAACTTTGGTTTGAATAATTTCCTGGTTGATTTTGAGCTTCAGGTTGCACAGGACATCCTGCAGCAATTTGTCGTTACTGAACAAATATTTGAGGATGGAATTACTAAAAATGAATTTTTCAGAACCCTCAAACGTATTTTTAAGGCTAAACTTCACTGCATTTGGCTAATCGACAAAACTTTCGGATCAGTTCAAATCAACGTCACACCTTCCAACCAAAATGACATGTTCGTTTAGAGAGGGAGGGGTGTATTTCAAGTGAAACGTTTTCGTTGATATTGTAAGACTGAAGGGGTCTATTTCAACTGTAACACTTGAAATTTATCTTTTATTTTTTTACTTGTTTTGCTGATTTGACATGTTAATATTCCTTTTTTTCACAATAGTAGTGCAATCATTGATTTTTTACACTTGAAATATATGTCTTCATTTTTGGCTTTTCGACAAAATATGTTACACTTGAAACGGACCTCTCTGTCTTTGTGATAAATCGTGATAAATTTTTTGATGTTGATGTTCATTGAGTGATTTGGCGGGTGTGAATTCATATTTTTTAGAGATAATTACACTTGAAATCATTATCTTATATTTGAAATAACACTATTTCACATTTAAAAATTAAACTTCAAAAATCGAATATTTTTTTATTATAAAACTTAATATTCATTAATTTTTTATTTTAACGATAAATAATTATTTTTATTTAATTTAACTTAATTTAATCAAATTAAATTCATGACATTTTTCAATTGTTAATACAATTTTCATAGCTTGTAATAAAAAGCTTTATTTATTAGCTATTTAATAATAATAACACTGGAAATTATACTCATGACATTTTTGTTATTTACTTATTTTTTTAGGTGGGAAAGATGGCGAATATTTTTGAGGATGAAGAACTTATTTCAAACAGAAGGAAAAATCATATATTTAAAAACAAAAAACCGTTGGATCACAGATTTTTGCCTGAAAAGTTAGTGCACAGGGACGTGCAAATCAGGGAAATTGCTAGAAACTGGGTTGATGTTTTGGATAATGTCACTCCATCCAATGTTACTTTATACGGTAAGACAGGAACAGGAAAAACAGCTGCATCTAAATTTGCACGTGAACAGCTGATGGAAGTTGCAGACAACGAAAACATCTTCGTAAAAATAGAATATATCAGATGCACGGACTTCACCACAGAATATCAGGTTATTGCAGAGTTATGTAACAGGCTCGGACGTGATGTTCCAAATCGTGGATGGACCAAGGCGGAAGTTGTTAATGCATTCAGAAGCTTATTCAGAACAAACGCCTATGGAAAAAAGCTGCAGCTGATTGTTATTTTGGACGAAATCGACATATTGCTTGATAAGGATGGTGACGGGATATTATACACATTAACCAGAACAGACAATGTTGCAGTCCTGTCAATCAGTAACTATCTTGACTTTAAAAATTTAATCAAATCAAGGGTTACAAGCAGTCTAAACGACAAGGAAATTGTATTTCCACCTTATGGAGCGGATCAATTGTCAGACATTTTATCCGAAAGGGCTGAATTGTCATTCAATGATGATGTATTAAATGGCGATGTCATTCCGCTATGTTCTGCAATGGCCGCTAAAGAGGAAGGTGATGCAAGATATGCATTGGACCTTTTAAAGAATGCTGGTGAATTGGCTTTTGATGAAGCCAGTGAAAAAGTGACAAGCGATCATGTAAAAAGAGCTAAGGAAAGAATAGAACACAATAAAGTCAGTGAAATCTTATCCACCCTTCCGCTTCAGCAGCAAAGGCTTTTGTTAGCCATATTAACATTGACAAAACAAAAAGAGGAAATAACATCCGGAAAACTTTATGAGTCATACACTGAGATTTCCAAAAAGGATGCTGTGACTTACAGAAGGATATTTGATTTCATAAATGAGCTTGAATTGCTCGGTATAATTTCTACAAACACAGTTTCACGTGGTCGTGGAAAAGGTAGAACTAATATAATTAAACTTCAATGTGATGAAACTTTACTTGAAACAGCTCTTTACTCTATTTAGGGTTGTTTTTAATTAAAGTTTTTAAAATCGCCATCCTAACCGGTACTGCATTTGCTGCTTGTTTGAAATATTTGTTATATTTGGTATCGTCAACATCACCGGCGATTTCATCAATTCTTGGCAGTGGATGCATTACAATCAAATCCTTGCCTTCCAACATTTTTTTGTTGATGATATATGCGCCTTTTATTTTTAAATAATCATCAATGTCGACAAAACGCTCTTTTTGGATTCTGGTTACATACAGCACGTCAACTTCATCGATAATATCCTCAATGCTGTCCACTTCCACATATTCAACATTTGTTTTGTTTAAGTCGTGCAGAATCTCCTGAGGCATTCTGAGTTCCTGAGGGGATACAAGATAAATTTTAATGTTATTGAATAAGGTTAAGGATTGGGCTAGTGAATGCACAGTACGGCCGAATTTCAAATCTCCAATCAAGGCGATATTTAAATTGTCGATTGATCCGATTTCATCTCTTATGGTGTATAGGTCGAGCAGTGTCTGTGTAGGATGCTGTCCTGCACCGTCACCGGCATTTATGACAGGAACATCTACTAGGTCTGATATGAATTTTGATACTCCCTCAAGCTCGTGTCTGATTACAAGCGCATCGCTGTATGCTTCAAACATTTTGGCGGTATCTGCAATGCTTTCACCTTTTGAAACAGAACTTGAGTCGCTGCTTGCAAATCCAATGCATTGCCCATTGAAACGTTTCATCGCAGTTTCAAAGGATATTCTTGTTCTTGTTGATGGTTCAAAAAACATCAAACCTAATACTTTTCCTTTTAATTCATCTGAAATCGCTTTGGATTGAGCGATATCTTCTAATGTGGAAGCTTCATCAAGAATATATTCTATGTCTTCTCTTTCAAAGTCTTTAATTGAAATAATGTTTTTCAGTTTGAAAATTTTAACCACCTTTTTAGATTATTCTTTCAATTGGCACAACGAGAATATCACGGGCACCGGCATTTCTCAAATCATTGACAAGTTCAAAAACCTCTTTTTCATCAATCACCGCTTGCACGGCAACAGTCTTTTTATCGGATAATACTTCAGATATTGTCAGGCCACCCATTGATGGCATCACTTCTTTTACTTTATTCAAATCGCTTTCATCAACGTTCATCATGATCAGTTTCTTTCTGTCTGCATCAAGCACGCCTTTTATGCTTGTGCTTACAGCTTCAATCAATTCCCTTTTCTCTTTTAGGCTGTCATGATTTGCGATGAGCTTAATGGAACTTTCCAGTATTATATCAATGATTTCCAAATGATTCATTTTAAGAGTAGTTCCTGTACTTGTAAGGTCTGTTATCAAGTCTGCAATGCCTATGAAAGGAGCCGCTTCGGTTGATCCGCTCAATTTGACGATTTTCAAATCCAAACCTTTTTCCTGCAAATATTTTTTTGTTAAGACAGGAAATTCGGTAGCCACTTTCATGTCTTCTGTGATGTCATTTATTGAATTGATGTTTGATTCTTCAGGAGCCGCCAGGACCAGTTTTGTCTGTCCGAATCTTAGGTCAAGCAGTTCACATACATCCGCTTCATTTTCCCTTATCAAATCCACACCTGTTATTCCAATGTCAGCCACACCGTCATTGACAAATTCAGGTATGTCGGATGCTCTTGCAAACATAACTTCTATATTTTCGTTGAATGTTTTTGAAATTAGTTTACGATTGCTTTTATCGATTAATCCAAGTCCTGCCTTTTCCAAGATGTTTATAGATGGTTCACTGATTCTTCCTTTTGAAGGAACCGCAATTTTAATTTTCATCATATCTTCTCAAAATTTTTTTTATCTGATAATATTATTTAAATATTGTTATTAATAATCTTTATTGATTTATAATAAATATTACTACTTTTATTTTTAAGAATTTGGAAATTTTTATCATCGATTTTTAAATCATGGCATAATTTAGCGAAATATTTAAATATTAAGATATATTATATCTTATTTAACTTATTATTAGTTGATAATAATAAGTTTTAACAGAATTTATGTGAGGTGAAAATTATGTCTGAAATACCAAAAGCTCCTATCGCAAGAATCATCAAAGAATCTGGTGCAGAAAGAGTTAGCGAAGATGCAAAAGCTGCATTAGCTGACTACTTAGAAGAAGTAGCTCGTGATGTTGCTAAAGAAGCAAACAATGTTGCAAAAATCGCAAAACGTAAAACTGTTAAAGCAGATGATATTAAATTAGCTATCAAAAACTTATAAATATTTTTAGCTAACTTTTTTTTATTTTTTTTAAGGTGTTATCATGAATAATACTATTTTGATTAAAAACGCATTAATTTTAAACCCGAATAATTTTGAAAACAAAAAGCAATGCTTATTAATTAAAGACGATTTAATCGCTGAAATTTCCGATGAAATCGACGACAGCAATGCTGATAAGATAATCGATGCGGAAGGCAAAATACTACTTCCGGGATTAATCAACACTCACACTCATTTGTCAATGACATTATTCAGAGGCCTTGCCGATGACTTGAGCCTTGACAGTTGGCTGAACGATCATATATGGCCGATGGAAGCAAATCTCAATGGTGATTACTGTTATATTGGCGCCCTTTTGGGAGCTGTTGAGTTAATAAAATCAGGAACAACAACATTTTCTGACATGTACTTCTACATGGAAGATGTTGCCCGTGCAGTTGATGATGCTGGAATCAGGGCAGTCCTGTCATATGGAATGATAGACTTTAGCGATGCCGAAAGGAGAGAAGCTGAAATTAAGGAAAACATGGCGCTATATGATGCCTGCAATGGAATGGCTGACGGAAGAATCAAGGTATTTTTCGGTCCACACTCCCCATATACAGCTTCAGAGGAACTCCTCGTTAAAGTACGTGAACTGGCTGATGAGCATAACATTGGAATTCATATACATGTTTCTGAAACCCAGAAGGAAATCAATGACAGTTTGGATGAAAGAGGCATAAGGCCATTTGAATACTTGGAAAAAATCGGATTTTTAGGTCCGGATGTTGTTGCTGCACACTGTGTATGGTTAAGTGATGAGGAAATCGAAATAATCAAAAAGCATGGTGTAAAAGTGTCACACAACCCTTGCAGTAACATGAAATTGGCTTCAGGTGTTTCTCCGGTTTCAAAACTGATTGAAAATGATATCTGTGTTTCCATAGGTACCGATGGGGCTTCTTCAAACAACAATCTTGACTTGATTGAAGAGTTGAAGACTGCCAGTTTGCTTCAAAAGGTTTCAACCTTGGATCCTAAGGTATTGACTTCCGATGAAGCCATTGAAATGGCAACCATTAAGGGTGCCGAAGCTTTGGGATTAGGCGATGAGATAGGTTCTATTGAAGTCGGTAAAAAGGCAGACATTATTTTAATAGACACCAACAGTGCCAATATGGTTCCGGACAGTTCATCTTTGTCCTCCAATGTAATTTATTCCGCTAACGGTTCAAATGTAGACACTACCATTTGTAACGGTAAAATATTAATGGAAAATAAGAAATTGACTACTTTGGATGAGGATGAAATATATGCTAAAGCCAAACAGGCCATAAAAGAATTAAAAGAAGCTATCTAGCTTCAAATTCTATTTTATTTTTATTTATTATTATACTCTTTTTCCATTCATCCTTAGTTTCAGGAAAATCGCTTCTGAAGTGTGCACCACGGCTTTCTCTGCGTATGATCGCTGATTTAACAGTTAAGATACAGATTTCAATCATGTTTATAACTTCAAGGGCGGTTACTAAATCAGTATTGTATTGTTTTTTGTCGCTGACATCAAGGTTAACGAGTTCCTTCTGCATTTCCAGAAGCTCGCCTAATGCTTCGTTAAGGGTTTTTTCTTCACGGACTATTGCAACCTTTTCCCACATCAGGTTTTTGATTCTGTTTTTGAATTCCTTCGGTTTTATGGACCCTTTTTTAATTAGGCCTTCAATTCTTGAGGCTTCTTCACGAACCATTTCCTCATTGCTTTTGAGTTCACTTTTCTTTGCGGCCTTTGATGCGCTCACACCGGCAATCCTACCGAACACCTGGGTATCAGCCAGTGCATTGCCGCCCAAACGGTTCGCTCCATGGACTCCGCCGCAGACTTCTCCGGCTCCAAAGAGGTTGTCCAGGGAACTTGATGCATCAGTGTTTATTTTCAGCCCTCCCATAAAGTGGTGTGCGGTCGGTGCCACTTCTATCGGACCGTGTTTGATGTCCACTCCAACATTTTCAAACTGCAGAACCATTGTTTCGAGCTTTTCATCTATATAATCGTCATCCAGGTGTGAAATGTCCAGATATACTCCGCCGTTTTCGGTTCCTCGTCCTTCAATGATTTCCTGATAGATTGATCTTGCAACTACATCACGTGTAGCGAGCTCCATCTTTTCAGGGGCATATTTGCTCATGAATCTTTCGCCTTCGCTGTTTATGAGCTTTCCGCCTTCGGCCCTTACGGCTTCGGTTACAAGAACTCCCTTTTTGGATTCGGGTGCCACCATTCCTGTCGGGTGGAACTGAACCTGTTCCATATCAACAAGGTTTGCTCCGGCACGGTAGGATATTGCATAACCGTCTCCGTTTTTTTGGAAGGTATTGGATGTTACAGGGTACAGTTGTCCGGCTCCTCCGCTTGCAAGGATGGTTGCTTTTGCCTTGAAGTATATCAGGCTTGAATCTTTCAGGTTCAGGCCGGTTGCGCCTATAACCTGATTGCCGTCAGTGACAAGGGATGTAATCATTACCTCATCGATGCATTCTATATCTCTTCTGATGATCTCCTCTTTAAGGGCATTCAACAGCTCCGCTCCTGTTCTGTCTCCCTGATAGCAGGTTCTTCTGAAGCTTTGACCTCCGAATGGTCTCTGGTCTATTTCACCAGATTCCTGTCTGTCGAACAGTGCGCCGTAGTTTTCAAGGTCAACCAATCTTTTTGGTGACTCACTGACGAGTATTTCGACCAGTTTCTTGTCGTTTAGATAGCTTCCACCTTTTAGAGTGTCGTTAAAGTGAGCGTCTATGGAATCATCCTTATCGACGGTTTTGAATACCGCATTGTATCCTCCTTCCGCCATTCCTGTACAGCCTGACCTGAATGACAATCCTTTTGATACTATGATTGCATTTAGGCCCGCATCGTCAACTTCGATAGCCGCTCTTGAACCTGCTCCTCCGGATCCAATTATTAACACATCTGTAGAGATAGTTTTTATTTCCATTTCGATTACCCTGTAAAATTTTATTATAGTATTACTATATTCTTCATTGTTAAAAATATTTATTAATCAAAAAAAATTAAATGTATAGTGTCGAATCTATATTTCTTAAAGCAAATTTAAAACATTTATTTGATGCTTTGATTAAATTGAAAATATAGTTTAAAATTTTGATACTTATTTAATTTGATATCATTTAATTTGAGGTTATTTAATGAAAATCGATGGTGAAGTTAAGGCCGGTTTGGGAAAGGGCGCATTTTTCATATCACAGGAATTCTACTCAAACGAGTTCAGGAAAAATTTGGGTTTCGTTCCATATCCCGGAACATTGAATGTTGTTGTCAGCGACGAGTATCTTGATGAAATCAATGAAATCAAGGATAACTGTCAAAACATAATCAAGCCGGGTGAAGGATTCGGGGCCGTTAAATACATTGAAGCCGTATTAAACGATGAAGTTAAAGGGGCAATAGTCTTTCCGGCCAAAACGGTTCATGACATGAACTATCTTGAGTTCATCGCCGAAGTCCGATTGAGGGATGAGCTGGGCCTTGAAGACGGCGATATTGTAACTTTTGAATTTGAACCATAAAGTATTTTATACATGATGAATATATTTTTTAATACGTTCTCGGGGCGGGGTGCAATTCCCCACCGGTGGTGATTTTGATAAAATAAGTCCACGAGCACAAAAAACGTGTTGATTTGGTGAGATTCCAAAACCGACGGTGATAGTCCGGATGGAAGAGAAGATAATAGTTATTTAGTTATTTTTAGCCCTGGTTCTAGTATATAAGGAGATATTACTATGAATCAAGAAACAGATTTAGATAAAGCTTTAGAAGCTATAAGAAATGGTCAATTTGTACTTGTTTTTGACGATGACGACAGGGAAGGGGAAGTCGACATGATCATCGCTTCCGAATTCGTAACCCCCAAATCAATTGCAACAATGAGAAATGACGCAGGCGGTTTAATCTGCAATTGCCTTCACGATGATTTCTGTGATGCGATTCATTTGCCGTTTATGGTGGACATCATGAAAGCCGCAACTGAAAAATATCCGGAACTTGCAAAACTTGCACCAACAGACATTCCATACGATGAAAGATCATCATTTTCAGTTTGGGCAAACCACAGAAAATCTTTCACAGGCGTAACAGACCATGACAGAGCAATGACAATATCTGAAATGGCCATAATGATGAAAGAAGAAAGATTTGATGAGTTCGGTGCAACATTCAGGTCTCCTGGTCACGTATGTCTTTTAAGAGGAGCAGAAGGACTTGTTAAAAACAGGCAAGGACATACAGAAATAGGTCTTGCATTATGTGAGCTTGCAGGCGTTACTCCTGTCTGTGTAGTGTGCGAAATGATGGATGGTGAAACCGGTCAGGCAACATCAGTGGCTGATGCCCGCAAATACGCCGAAGAAAACGGACTGGTTTTACTTAGAGGCGAAGACATCATTAATGAATACTTAAAAGAATAGTTAAGGTGTTTCTTCACACTTTTTAACTATATAATTCGCAATGAATTCCATTATCTGATTATATTTGTAGGAATTATAAATGCTGAATGAGACGTATCTTCCGTCTCTCATTTTAATTTCTAAACCGTTTTTTACTTCTTTTGATTTGTTTATTGCAGCTATTTTTTTCCAGTTGATTCTAAGGTTTTTGCTTTTCAGGGCATTTTCAATGTGGATTCCGTCATCCTTGAACTTAACGATTCTAACGATTCTGCGGTTTTTGTCGCTTGCAATTTGAATGTTGCCGTTTTCGTCAAAGACATAGTCAGGTATCAGGCATGTTGCCTTCCAACCCTGTTTCATTTTCTTCATAACATGTGCTCTGTCTTTTTTGGTTAGTTTAACGCCTTTTTCAGGACTCAAATTAAGTGCCATTAAATCACCTTGCTTTTGATTTCATCAAATGTGTAGATTTTTTCAAACTCGACTTCACGGGCCATTTTTATTATTAAATCAATATCCAGATTGCTTTCAATCAGATCCATTGCATGTGAAGTGAACAGCTCGTATCTTATTTCAACTTCAGGAATGAATCCGCGCATGTCTGCTGACTTTAGCTTTGGAAGCTTTAAAACGTTTTCGACCTTTGTGTTGTTCTTGATGTAAGGAACCACCTGGTCGAATATATCATCATTGTAGACTTTGTTTAAAAGAATCGCTTCTACTGAAACTCCGAATCTTTCAAGCATGTTTGCATGTGAAACCAGATCAACGGCGGCCGATTCTATTCCACCCTTGTTAACGCCTGAAGCAAGTATCATCGGAATGTTTGAGGACATTGCAATTTCTGCTGCTGAAAACGGAACCTTTTCGTTCAATAAACCTGTAAACACGCTCATTACACCCTCGATAAGCACTATATCATAGTCTGATGAGTTGAGTTTCGCTACAGTAGATTCGATGTCGCTCCATCCTAAATGCCCTATTTTTATTGATGCGAACTCTTCCATTTTGCCTTTTGTCAGGTAAAGCCCGGGTATTATGTCACGCACATCAGGACCTACCTTTAAAAGGGCCACTTTATATCCCCTTTTTCTTAGGGCGCCGGCAAGACCGGTTACAATGAACGTCTTTCCGCTGTCAGATCCATTGCTTCCAATCATAAGGTATTTAGGTCTTTTGTTTGGTTCAATTTCAGGTATTCTTATTCCGGTGTTTATTCCGACTTCGCTTTGAAGGAATTTTTTGACTTGCCTGTTTCTATTGTAAATCTCATCGGTATCTGTAGCGTCTATCTGTTCTAATAAATTTTCTACAATAATGGGATTTTCATCCAGAATGCCGTGAATCATGGTTCCGATAACATTGCCGTCATCGTTGCATGCACCTGAAAAGATGTTATAGTCACCCTTTTCGTTGGTGTCGCCGTAATTCATCCTTTGAACTTTTGAATAGAACAGCGGTTTTGCATCCCCTTCAACCTTACCATAGGTATGGGTGTGAAAGCCGTCAACGTCTTCAGTCTGTCCCTTTACGAGAAATGAGTTGTCAAACACCTTTGCCTTCACACGGTCGCTTGTAATCAATGGTGAGAAATTAACATCGATTATTCCAAGACCGTCCTTAACAATCGGCACGGGGGATTTTCTTCCGATGTCTATTTGATTGGACAATAGCTGAAAGCCCGCACATATTCCGATGATAGGTTTTCCGGCTTTTGCCATCTTTTTAATTTCCGTGTTAAGCCCCATGTTAATGTCATTTGATTCAATCAGTGTTCCGCCTGGAATGATTAATGCATCAAGTTCATCAGAAGCCTTATTACCGTTTACAAGTCCGTTTTCCTTAACGATGTCGGTTGGCAAGTTTCCAAAATCCTCAAATCCCGGAACCGCTCCATTGATATAGGCAAGTCCAATTTTTGTCATAAAAATACCTCTTGATATTCTATTGTATTTTTATATATAATAAAATTTTAGAGGTGCATTTCAAGTGTAAAAAAGTTCGTAAAAAAAAAGAGTTTATTGAGTGTTTTCGAAAACACTCATAGCTTTGATAATTTTTTCGTCATCCAATGGTTTAGCCTGAATCTGCAATCCTACAGGAATGCCGTCGACTTCACCTGCTGGTATGCTTGCTGCTGGAATACCTGCCAGGTTTGCAATTACTGTCAATACGTCGTATGCATACATTTCCATTGGCTCCAATTCAGCGCCGATTTCGTGAGGGAGCTTAGGAACGGTTGGTCCTACAATCAAATCGACATTTTCAAGCATTGAGGTGATTTCAGCTCTGATTACTGATCTCGCCTTTAAAGCTTGCTTGTAGTATTTGCCGCTGAATTCAGCTTCTGCAATATGTGAACCGATTTTGATTCTTCTTAAAACCTCTTCTCCACACACTTCTTCGATTCTTGAACCGTAATCTCTTCCGTCGTATTTTCTTGTTGCTGAGAAGAATTCAACATAGTTGATTAGGTAGTAGGTTGGCAGACATAAGTCAATGTAGTCGAAACTCACTTCCACAAGCTCTGCACCTGCATCTACTAACTTTTGAATAGCTTTGTTGACGGTTTTGTTGATTTCGTCATCTGTAACATCAATGAACTCCTGACACACGGCTATTTTCATGCCTTCTAAAGATTTGTCTTCAAGCACTTCGGTAAAGTCAGGTTTTTCCCAGTCAAGTGTGGTACATTCGGTTTCGTCATATTTTGCAATTGTATTTAATGCGACTGCAATACCGCTTACATCGTTTGCCAGCGGTCCGATTTGGTCCAGACTCATGGATAAGTCTAAAAGACCCTGTCTTGAAACGGCACCGTAAGTAGGTTTGAATCCGACAACACCACAGTGTGATGCAGGGTTTCTGATGGATCCGCCTGTGTCGGAACCGATTGAAATGTCACACATTTCAGCTGCAATTGCCGCTGCACATCCTCCTGATGAACCGCCAGGGATTCTTCCCATTGCAGCAGGGTTTTGGGTAGGTCCGTAGTAGGAAGTTTCAGTTGAACTTCCTGCTGCGAATTCATCCATATTTAAAATACCGATGATTATTCCATCTTCCTTAAGGATTTCATCAACAACGGTAGCATTGTAGCTTCCGTAGTAGTCTTCCAGGGTTTTGGAAGCTGCGGAAATAATCAGATCTTCAACATTAATGTTTGCTTTTATACCGAATACCAAACCAGCTAAAGCGCCGACATCTTCGCCGTTAGCGATTTTTTCATCAATGGCTTCTGCTTGCTTTAATGCATTTTCATAGTTTAATTCAATAAATGCATTAATTTCTTCGTTATTTTCATCGATAACTTTAATGAAGCCTTCTACATTTTCTTTAGCTGTCATTTCTCCATTTTTAATGGAGTTTAACTTTTCAATAACGTTCATTAAAACACCTTAAATGTAATCGTAAATTATAATATTATTACTTTATTTTTCAATGTTTATATACTTGTTTTTTTTCTAAAAGAAAAATTGTTTTCACTTCGTAAAATTGCTTTAAGCTTGTAAAATTGCTTTGATTTATAACTTAATCATTTATATACTTTATAATTTAATAATATTTTGTAAAATGTATTTTAAAATTAAATTAGTGATTTTTATGAATTTTTTTAGTAAAATTAAAGTCAAATTTCAAAATTTACTTCCGTTTAATGAAATGGATCCGATTAAAAATTTTGATTTTGATGAAGAAAACATTGGCGAAAGTGAATATAAAGATAATATTGTTTTATTTCAAAAAGAGGTTGAAAATCATTCTGAATTGAAAGAAATTCTTTGGATTGGAATATATCATTGTTTAAATACCTTTAAATTTGAAAATGAATGTTTAACTGTTTTGAATAATAACTTTGAGTTAATTGTTGATTTGTTGCCTGGAGATGATAGAATGGTTTCTGTTCCAAATTTTGTGAAAAAAGAATATAAAAAAGGAAATATTTTAGCTACTTTTCATAATCATTTTGAAGGGGCGATTATCCCATCTATTAATGATTTCAACAATTCTATTCTTCCTAAACTTAAATTTACTGTTATTACTTCAAAAAACTTAATCGGTATCATTATTAATGATAATTATGAATTAAATCCTAAAATTTTTCAACGCTTAATCAATGATTTTAAATTATTTGAAGTTTATTTGAATTTTTGTTTTTCTAATGATGAATTTGATAAGATTAAACTACTTGAAAATTCATTTGAAGGAGAAGAATTTAAAAGGCAAAGAGAATTTCTTTTTGATAATTATGTTGCTCAAAACATTGAAAGATTCGTAGTTGAATTCAATTCCAGAATGGAAAAATTTAATGTATACTTTTTATATATAAAATTATAGGGAGGATTTTAATATGTTTGATGAATTAAATTCTTTTGATGATGAATTTACTATTAATGTTGTAGAAATTCTTTTACATTCGTATAGAAATGAGAAAAAGTCAATTGAAGATAAAATAACTTATGAAAAACATATTAAAGAGTTATATCCTAAAGAATTCACAGATTTTTTAGAATATAAACAAAAGGTCGAAATGAGAACCCCTAATTTAAAGCAAATTTATTTTGACTGGCTAGATGGAAAAATTAAAAAACTAAACTTTGATTATTTTAGTCCGGAAGGTTTAGATTTAACATTCATGTAAATTGGTACTATGAAAAAGGCTGTCGTATTTGATAACTCAGGAACATTGATCGAAAGGTTTAGGGTCATTAAGGATGTTATAAACGGTAATATATTCACCGATATCAATTCACTTGATTTGATCGACCAGGCCGATGCCCTGGCCTTGGTGGTTCTTCAGTTCAATACCAATAAGCTTCTAAAATTGGATTCAGACACATTGATTTCTGATGTCATCAAGGAATATGACATCGATTTCGACATTAGCTTTTCAACAAATCCGGTTTCCAAAGCTGAGGTCAAGGAGATTCTTGACAACGAAAAGTCAACCACAATTTCAGACATTACCGATGGTTTTGACATATTACGGGAAAAGATTTCCCATATGGAGCTGTGCAACGGATCCGCTCTCATTGTTGACATGGATTTGGGTGTTGTTGCATATACAATCACCTCAGCAGGCAAGTTTTTCCCAAAGGTATTTGAAACCGTCGAAACGTTGAAATCCCGTGGCATTGAAATATATATAGCTTCAGGAGACAGAAAGGGAGCCATCAACAGGCTTGCCAATATGCTTGATGTTCCAGAGGACAATGCCTTCGGCACCGTTTCAACCCGTGGAAAGTGTGAAGTGGTATCCATCCTCAAGGACAGTG
>Ga0256407_10008335_pt1 | contig 15266 bp, 9 predicted proteins | sample RumenRJG_04DNA_FD_193489 | JGI IMG/M metagenome (GOLD analysis project Ga0256407, IMG submission 193489) | Bovine rumen microbial communities from Lethbridge, Alberta, Canada - RJG_04 | ecosystem: Host-associated > Mammals > Digestive system > Stomach > Rumen | place: Canada: Alberta | collected...
TTTCTCAAAAAGTGCAATTCTGTCCATTGCACTTTTTGAGACTGTTTTTCACATCTATTATCTCATGATTTTTTCAGTTTTGAAAGAGGGGTGGTTGTTGAGCGGTTACTTTTAAACAAAAGTGTTGTAAAACGTCGAATTGGGTGCTATAATAATTGTGTATATTTACCTTCAAAAAGCGGAGATCGATTATGGAATTCATCGATAACAAAAACAAGACACTTCTTGATGACTTAAGAATTGAAATAAATAGCGGCAGCAAGATTTATATAACTGCCGCATGCTTTTCTGTCTACGCATACCAAGCACTAAAGCTCGAACTCAGTCAAATAGATGAGCTCCGTTTTATTTTCAACTCTCCGTCTTTTATTTCAGAACAGGCTCCGAAGGAAAAGCGTGAGTTTTATATTCCACGCATCAACCGTGAACGCAGCCTTTACGGTACTGAATTTGAACTAAAACTTCGTAATGAGTTGACTCAAAAAGCGATTGCAAAAGAATGTGCAGACTGGATCAGAAGCAAAGCGACCTTCAAATCAAATATTACTAATGAAAACATGCCCGGATTTATGTGCGTAAATGATAAATCCTACGCTCCGATCAACGACTTTACCACGGTTGAGTTGGGGTGCGAGCGCGGCAATAATGCGTACAAAATGATTATGAAAAATGAGGCACCCTTCTCAAAAAGCTTTCTCGATATTTTCAATGAGCTATGGAAGGATAAATCGCGCTTGCAGGACGTTACGGATGAGGTGCTCAACAGCGTTTCAACCATGTACAGCGAAAATCCGCCTGAATTCATCTACTATGTAACTCTTTATAATATCTTTAGTGAGTTCCTCGACGATATTTCCGAAGATGTTTTGCCAAACGACGCTGTCGGTTTCAAGCAGACTAAAATCTGGAATATGCTGTATAATTTCCAAAAGGACGCTGTTCTTGCCATTATCAACAAGCTCGAAAAATATAACGGTTGTATTTTAGCGGACAGTGTTGGTCTGGGCAAAACTTTTACCGCGTTGGCGGTTATTAAGTACTATGAAAACCGCAACAAGTCTGTTCTGGTACTTTGCCCGAAAAAGCTGAGCAATAACTGGAATACCTATAAAACAAATTATAAAAACAACCCTATTTTGGAGGACAGACTACGCTATGACGTCCTATACCACACAGATTTAAACCGCACAAAGGGCAAATCCAATGGTATAGATTTATCCCGTTTGAATTGGGCAAATTACGATTTGGTTGTCATTGATGAGTCCCATAATTTCCGCAACGGCGGAAAACTGACCGAGGATGAAGACAGCGACGAAAACCAAAAGCAGAACCGTTACCTCAAGCTGCTGAACAATGTTATCCGCAAAGGTGTTAAAACAAAAGTTTTGATGCTGTCGGCAACGCCTGTCAACAATAAGTTCCTCGATTTAAAAAATCAGCTCCAGCTTGCTTATGAGGGCGATTCAAGATTGATAAACGGCAAGCTCAACACAACCCGTTCTATTGATGAAATTTTCCGCAGCGCGCAAAAGGAGTTTACAAAATGGAGCAAGGGCAGTCCGCAGGAACGCACCACAGAAAACCTCCTGAATCATCTTGACTATGATTTCTTTGAAGTGCTTGACAGCGTTACCATCGCGCGTTCACGCAAGCATATTCAGCAGTATTACAACACAGAAGAAATCGGCAGTTTTCCCACCCGCTTGCCACCGATCTCAAAGTCACCTCACCTTACCGATTTAAGAGAAGCCATTACATACGACCAAATCTTCTCAGAGCTGATGAAGCTGACGCTCTGTATATATACGCCATCTCATTTCATCAAAGAAAGCAAGCGTGAAAAATACGCCGAGCTGTATGACGACACAAAGTATTCTCAGGGCTTTACGCAGGCAAACCGTGAGCGCGGTATTCGTCGCCTGACCGCTATCAATTTGATGAAGCGAATGGAAAGCTCTGCATTTTCCTTCAACCTGACCTTGATACGCGTTAAAGAGTTGATAGATTCAACGCTTGAAACGATACGGCAGTTTGAGCAAAATCGCAGTGCATCCATTAACCTCACGGATATAACAAATATCCACGAAAGCGAGTTTGACGAGGACGATCTCAATACGGATGATATCTTTTCTGTCGGCAGAAAGGTAAAAATCCAACTTGAGGATATGGATGTCAAGTCATGGAAAAGAGGGCTTGAAAAAGACCGCGACACTCTTGAATTGCTGACATTGATGGTGGCGGATATCACTCCTGAATATGATAACAAATTGCAGGAGCTGTTAAAGCTTCTCTCCGAAAAAGTGACGCATCCGATCAATCCCGGCAATCAAAAGGTTATTATTTTTACTGCCTTTGCCGATACCGCAAAGTATCTCTACGAAAATGTCAGCAAATACATGAAGCGTAATTTCAAGCTCGACACGGCGGTCATCACCGGTTCCATCAATGGGCGTTCAACGATTCCTTCACTTTCCAATGATCTCAATACCGTCCTCACTTGCTTTTCTCCTATGTCAAAGGATAAGCAGCTTTTGTTTCCCGAATTTCGTCAAGAGGTTGATATTCTGATTGCCACCGACTGTATTTCCGAGGGACAAAATTTGCAGGACTGCGATTACCTGATCAATTACGATATTCACTGGAATCCGGTGCGAATCATTCAGCGGTTCGGAAGAATCGACCGTATCGGCAGCACCAATCAATACATTCAGCTCGTCAATTTCTGGCCGGACGTCACGCTTGATGAATACATTGATCTCAAGGCAAAGGTTGAAACGAAAATGAAAATTGTCGATATGACCGCAACCGGTGACGACAATCTGTTAAGCGATGATGAAAAATCCGACCTTGAATATCGAAAAGAGCAGCTAAAACGGCTGCAAACGGAAGTAGTAGATATTGAAGATATGTCAAGCGGTATTTCCATAATGGATTTGGGTTTGAATGAGTTCCGCACGGATTTAGTGGAATACGTCAAGAATCATCCCAATCTCGATCGTGTGCCGTTTGGAATGAATACGGTTGTAGCTGCTGACGGAAATGCACCGGCAGGAGTGATTTACGTTCTGAAAAACCGCACGGGAGAAGTTAACACTGACAGACAAAACCGCTTGCATCCCTTTTATCTGGTTTATGTTTCAGACAGCGGCGAAGTGATTTGCGACCATCTCAGTCCGAAAGCGACGCTTGATAAGATCCGCTATCTATGCAAAGGCAAAACACAGCCCAACCAAAAGCTCTGTGCTGCCTTCAACAAAGAGACAAACGACGGCAGAAATATGAAAAAATACTCCGTGTTGCTTTCCGACGCGATCAATTCCATTATTGATGTCAAAGAGGAAAGCGATATCGACAGCCTGTTCAGCGCAGGAGGAACAAGCCTCGGCAATGTGCAGATAAAGGGCTTGGATGATTTTGAATTGATTGATTTTATAGTGGTGAGGTAGATGTTCCCAAAATCAACAGAATTTAATAAAAGAATCCCAAAGACAAAGTTTTACGAGCATATTGAACTGGGCAGGAAAATCAAAGACAGCTTTGTGCAGGATATTGATTCGATTATCTGGGCAAACAAAATCGCGCCGTCAACGGTGAATATTGCCGCGGGCGAAAAGGTGACGGAGATCCAGGTTTTTCGTATTATCTTGAAACAGTCCGATTTTAATAAAGACGTATTGAAAACCATCGACGAACAGATACCGTACCACATTCTTTTTATTGTCTGTTATCGTGACAAAGAGCAGGCGTGGATCGGCTATAAAGAGCAGAGCGGCAGCGAAAGCCGCGCGTTTAAGGTGGATAGCTACTACCATACCGCATGGCAGAAGCCCGAAGAAATGGAACTTGCCATTGAGGGCTTGAACATGGACGCGGTGTACGAAAGCTTTGTCAAGCAAATATCCGCCTCAACTGCACCGATTCAGTGGGATGACGACTTGTCCGCAAAGGAAAATACCGCAAAAATTGAGGAGAGAAAAAAGCTCCAAAAGCAGATTGAAAAGCTGGAACGACAACTAAGAAAAGAAACGCAGCCGAGGAAAAAGTTTGAGATATACCAGAAGTTGCAAAAACTAAAAAACAAGTTGAATAGGGAGAAATGATATATGAATTTTGATACAATCTGGAAAATTGCACTGGCTGTTGTTGGAGCAGCAGGGGGTTACGGTGCATTGGTTCTTTTAGGAATAAAGTTTTCCGCAAGTTTAATCGCTGATAGATTAGAGAAGAAATATGAATTGAAATTGAGTAAAGAATTAGAAAAATACAAATCTAAACTTGAAAATAAGACGTATATTACTAAAACCAGATTTGATACGGAATTTAATATTTATAGGGAGCTTTCTCAATCGTTTTTTGAATTGGACTTGTGGATTAATACATTAATACCGCCTGGATTAAATAATAGATTGGCAGACAGTTGTAAGCAAAACGAAGTAGATAATAGGAATTATCAGAATTCTGTTGATGCTATATTGAAGGCACAGAATACACTATATCAAAACTATCCATTTATCTCTGAGCAATTTACTGACCAATATAAGGAATTGATTTCACTTGCACGAACTCAGACATATGAATTTGAACAAAGGTGGAATGTACTTAATTTTGATCCCCAAAAAGATAAATTAGATAAAGAAGCATACAAACGAAGTCAAGAAATACATAAAAAACTTATAGATTTGAATACAAGCATTCGAGATTATTTAGATTCACTTGAGGTCATTGAATAAATTTTAAACGTTTGCACTATTCTATCAAAGGAGAATTTAAGATATGATGAACTATATCAAATGATGTTGTTGGCATATTTGATGTTAGATAATGTTGACAGAAAAAAACGTTTTGATAATTTGAAAAAAGATATTGAGGGAGCAGGAAATGGACAAGCTGAAGATGATGAGTAAGGATAAAACGCAGGAGAATTTTGAGATATTGCAGCGGTTGTTTCCGAACGCTGTCACCGAGACGATTGTAAACGGTGAGGTAGTGCGTGCGATTGACAAGGATATTTTGCAGCAGGAGATTAACGCGACGGTGGTGGATGGCAGAGAGGAACGCTATCAGTTCACTTGGCCGGACAAAAAGCGCGCGATCGTTTCGGCAAATGCGCCGATCAACAAATCCCTGCGTCCGTGCCGCGAGGAGAGTGTGGACTTTGACAATACCGAGAATCTCTATATCGAGGGCGATAATCTGGAAGTGCTAAAGCTGTTGCAGGAAACCTATCTCGGCAAAATCAAAATGATATACATTGACCCGCCCTACAACACCGGTCACGATTTTGTGTATAACGATAAATTCAGCGTCAGCGCCGACGAATGGGATGAAATGAGCGGCGAGCTGGACGAATACGGCAACCGCCTCACCCAAAACACCGAAAGCAACGGACGCTTCCACACCGACTGGCTGAATATGATCTATCCGCGCTTGAAAATAGCAAGGGATTTATTGTCGGATGACGGCGTGATTTTTATAAGCATTGACAACAATGAGGTATCAAACGCAGAAAATATTTGCGAAGAAATTTTTGGTAAAGCAAATCGCTTAGGAATAATTTCTAACATTAATAATCCCAAAGGACGTTCAGATGATAAATTCATAGCAACAGCACACGAATACATTCTTATCTATTCCAAGAATATAACACATGTTTTTTGGCGTGGATTCAAGCCAACAAAAGAAATAACTAAGAGGTACAACAAGACTGATGAGTTAGGGAAAAAATATCGTGAGATAGATTTGCGAAAAACTGGAGAAAACGATTTAAGGGAAGATAGACCGAATCTGTTTTATTATTTTTACTATAATGAAGAAACTGGAGATTTTTTCCCTGATGCAGAAGATTTAATAATAGATGGTTACATTCAAATAAAACCAGTAAGAGAAGATGGAAAAGAGGGCAATTGGAGATGGGGATTAGAGAATTCAAAAAAGCAGATTGAATTATTACTCCCGAAATTTATGCCAACAAGAAAAATTTGGGGTGTAATGCAAAAAGACTATTTGGATGGAAGAGGTTTAGTGAAGCCTACGAGTTCATGGACATTTAAAGATGTAAACAGCGAGAGAGGAACAGAAGAATTTATCGGTCTTGGGTTTGACAAAAAAGTGTTTGCAAAACCTAAACCTTTAGGAACAATAGGTCGATGTATAACTTTATGTTCTGACAAATCAGATGTAATACTTGATTTCTTTTCTGGTTCAGCTACAACTGCACACGCAGTTATGCGTCAAAATGCATATGAATTTTTAGAAAACAAAGTGGGCAACCGTAAATTTATCATGGTACAATTACCGGAAAAGACCGATGAAAAATCCGAGGCTTACAAAGCCGGATATCAAAACATTTGCGAAATAGGCAAAGAACGTATCCGCCGAGCAGGAAGTCGAATAAAAGAAGAATTAAGATTAGCTGCTCCGATAGAAAAAGCGCAAAAAGAAACAGGTTTAGCTGCTGCATTAATTGATGAAGAAGCAGAAAAATATGGAGAAGAAGTCGCTAACCGTTTAGACATCGGTTTCCGTGTCCTCAAACTCGATTCCTCCAATATGAAGGACGTTTACTACAATCCCGCCGACTTTTCAAAAAATCTGCTCGATACCACCATCGACAACATCAAGGAAGACCGCACACCCGAGGACTTGCTCTTTCAGGTCATGCTTGATTTGGGTGTGCTCCTGTCAAGCAAAATCGAGGAAACCGAAATAGCCGGCAAAAAGGTGTTCAACGTTGCCGACGGCTTCCTGATCGCGTGCTTTGACAACGACGTAAACGAGGAAGTCATCACCGCCGTCGCCAAACAGCAACCGATCTACTTCGTCATGCGCGACAGCTCCCTTTCCACCGACACCACCGCCACGAACTTTGACCAGATTTTTGAAACTTATAGTCCGGATACAGTTAGGAAGGTGATTTGAGCAATGCACAATTCACAATGCACAATACACAATGCATAATTAATTGGAGGATAAGTTTGTGGAAAACCGTAATGTGATACTTGAAAAAAGCAAGGCATTTGCCATCAGAATCGTAAGATTATATCAATATCTTTGCAATGAGAAAAAGGAATTTGTTTTGTCAAAGCAAGTGTTGCGAAGTGGCACGAGTATCGGAGCAAATGTCAGAGAAGCGATAAGAGGACAAAGCAAGCCTGATTTTCTTTCAAAAATGAATATTGCACTGAAAGAAGCGTCTGAAACGGAATATTGGTTAGAATTATTATACGAAACAGATTATATAGATAAAAAGCAATATGAAAGTATTGGAAATGACTGTTCAGAGATCAACAAAATCCTAATTGCTATCGTTAAAACAGGGAGGCAAGATTCATAATTCACTTTTCACATCACAATAATTGTGCATTGTAAATTGAGCATTGACAATTGTGCATTGTGAATTGTGCATTGTGAATTGAAAAGATATGAAATTCAATTACAAAATCCAACAATATCAAACCGACGCGGTGGACGCTGTTGTGCAGGTCTTCCGCGGTCAGGGGTATTATGACAGAATTACATATAACCGCGATTTAGGTACGCTCGATACGCAGCATCAACAGCTCAGCCTTGACGAAATGGACGACGAATACGACACCGGCTATAAAAATGAGGTTATCGAACTGAGTGACAATCAGCTGTTGCAAAATATTCGCAAGATACAGCAAACAAATAACATCAAGGAATCTTCTGCCCTGGTGAATGACCTCGGAAGATGTAGTCTTGATATCGAGATGGAAACCGGTACTGGTAAAACGTATGTCTATATCAAGACCATGTTTGAGTTGAACAAGCGTTACGGCTGGAGCAAGTTTATTGTTGTCGTGCCGAGTATCGCGATCCGTGAGGGCGTAAAAAAGTCCTTTGAGACTATGGAAAGCCACTTCATGGAGCACTATGGCAAAAAAGCGCGGTTCTTTGTCTACAACAGCTCTAATTTGAATCAGCTCGACAGCTTTTCCGCCAACAGCGGCATTAACGTCATGATCATCAATACGCAAGCATTTGCAACCTCGCTGAAAGAGGGCGCGAGAAATAAAGAGAGCCGAATTATTTACTCCAAACGCGACGAGTTCGGTTCACGCCGTCCGATTGACGTCATCAAGGCAAACCGCCCGATTCTGATTCTTGACGAACCCCAAAAGATGGGCGGAGCTGTCACACAAAAGGCGTTGAAAAACTTTAATCCGCTGTTTGCGCTGAACTATTCTGCCACCCACGAAAAACAGCACAACCTTGTTTATGTGCTCGACGCGCTGGAAGCATTTAATAAACGTCTTGTCAAGAAAATAGAGGTCAAGGGCTTTGAGGTCAAAAACTTCCGCGGCACCGACAGTTATCTTTATTTGGAACAGATCGTGCTGTCTCCCAACAAACCTCCACGAGCCAAGATCGAACTTGAAATCAATTACGGCAAATCGATCAACCGCGAAACCCGAATCTTGGATAGGTATGATAGTCTTTATAACGAGTCCAAGGAAATGGAACAATATCGAGGATATGTTATCGACGATATCGACCCGTTCAGAGGAAGCGTACTTTTTACCAACGGCGAGGAAATCTTCACGGGTGAGGTTGTCGGCGATGTGTCCGAAAACGATATGCGCCGTATTCAAATCCGAGAAACGATTCTCTCGCACTTTGAAAAAGAAGAAACCCTGTTTGATATGGGTATCAAAACGCTGTCACTGTTTTTTATCGACGAGGTTGCCAAATACCGTCAATATGATGAAAACGGCGAAGAGGTTTTAGGCGAATACGGCAGGATGTTCGAGCAGGAATATCTCAGTGTATTGAATGAATACACACGCCTGGAGCAAACGCCGTATCAGCGGTACCTGAAAAGAATGTGCGGCGTTCCTTCTGAGGTGCATAAGGGCTATTTCAGTATAGATAAAAAAGGTCATGCTGTTGACAGCAAACTCAAACGCAACAGCGAATTTTCGGATGATATTTCTGCTTATGATTTGATTTTGAAAAATAAAGAGCGGCTGCTCAGCTTTGACGAGCCGACGCGCTTTATCTTCTCACATTCTGCGTTGCGTGAGGGCTGGGATAACCCGAATGTTTTTCAGATTTGCACGTTAAAGCACTCCAATAAAGAAACCGCCAAACGACAAGAGGTGGGCAGAGGCTTGCGCCTTTGCGTCAACCAAAGCGGCAACCGAATGGATATCCAGAGTCTCGGTGAACAGGTAAATGATATCAATGTGCTGACAGTTATCGCCAGCGAGAGTTATAAAACTTTTGTCAAGGACTTGCAATCTGACATCAAGAGCGTGCTCTACGACAGACCGACAACCGCTACAAATGAATACTTTAAGGGCAAGTATGTTCAAGTGGACGGCGAGCCGGTTATGCTTGACGATGCTGCTGCCAATGACATTGAATTCTATTTAATTCAAAACGGTTATGTAGATATGAGCCGCAAGGTGACGGATAAGTACCGCGCTGACGTAAAGCTAAACACGCTTGCGCCGTTGCCTTTGGATTTGCAGCCTATGGCAGATGGTATTCACCAACTGATACAGGCAGTCTATGATGACAGCGTGCTGGAAGATATGTTCATCAACGGACGCGAAACGAAAGTGAAAGACAATCCGCTGAACGACAACTTTTATAAGAAAGAATTCCAAGCGTTGTGGAAGGAGATCAATCACAAGTACGCATATCAGGTAGACTTTGACAGCGACGAGTTGATTCGCAAAGCAATCAAGCATATTGATGAGAAACTGTTCGTTTCCGAGTTGCAATATACCGCGACTATCGGAAGCCAGAAATCAGAAATGAATCAATATGAAATCGAACGCGGCGCATCCTTTGGCTCGGTCAAGTCGAGCACCAAATCGCTGCGTCATACAGAGGTCAGCCAAGTCAAATATGATTTGATCGGCAAAATCGCAAAGGGAACCGTTCTTACCCGCAAAACCGTTGCGACAATCCTCAAGGGTATCCGTGAGGATAAGCTCTATATGTACAAAAACAATCCCGAGGAATTCATCAAGAAAGTTATTCGTTTGATCAATGAAGAAAAGGCGACCATGATTGTGGAGCACGTTTCCTATAATACGATTGCGGGCGAATATGACAGCGATATTTTCACGGCGGAAAAGAACACGCAGGGCTTTGATAAGGCGTATAAAGCAGAAAAGGCGATCCAGGATTACATTTTTACCGACGGCACTGCCGACAAGAGTATAGAGCGCAGATTTGCTGAGGATTTGGATTCTGCAAAAGAAGTATGCGTTTATGCTAAGCTGCCGAAGGGTTTCCATATTCCTACGCCTGTTGGCAATTACTCTCCTGACTGGGCGATCGCTTTTTACGAGGGAACAGTTAAGCATATTTTCTTTGTCGCAGAAACAAAAGGAACAATGGAAAGCTTGAATCTCAGACCAATCGAACAGGCTAAAATTTCATGTGCAAAGAAGCTGTTTAATGAAATGTCAACAAGCAAGGTGAAGTATCATGATGTGGACAGCTATCAGAGCTTACTGGATGTGATGAAGACTTTGTGAGTTGTTCAAAATTTGCTATGCATAAACAAAGATAAAACTCAAATCATTTTTGCTTGATAATCACGGCACAGCGAAAATGATTGAATAAAACTATTTCTATACAACACAAATACAAATGAAAAATGATGTTGCCCCCATCACTGAGCCAAAAACGCTTTATCCAAAAACTCGATGAAATCCTGCCAGTGTCCAGAATAATGAAATACGTTTAAAGAAAGCGAGTATATGATGAGCATAACGCATAGAAATCATTATGTGCCTCAGTTTTATTTAAAAAACTGGAGCCAAGATGGGAACAAGCTATGGGTTTACAGTTTGCTTGTCCCACATTCCAAGGTGCATCTTTGGGAAGAAAAATCAATTGAATATCTTGCTGTCTGGAATGATTTCTATACGCGTAACAATGGAGAAAAAGAGGTTGATGATTTTGAAAGGTGGTTTAATCAAGAATTTGAAACACCGACTAAGCCAATTATTCAAAAACTCCTAGAAGGAAAAACTATTTTCAGGAAAGAAGAGATACTACTTACTCATTATGTGATGGCACAAGATTTGCGGGTTCCTGCAAGGGTGAATTTCATTCTTGATGAAGCAAAAAAATCAGTAAAGAATTTTATGGATTCATTTTCTTTTGAGAACGTAAAGGAAGAAGATATTCTCAAATCGCGTCATGATGAGAATAACGATATCCTTCCGATTAGTGTTCATTTAGATAAAGAAAAGCAAGAAGTTGAAATGACTACTTTTGTAGGGAAAGGTGTGTATCTGTATGCATTAAAGTACTTGCTTACATCAACTGTAAAAAAAGTTGAACATTATAGATGGCACGTTATCCATGCAGCTGATGGGATTTCTTTTCCAACGTCAGATGATCCTGTAATTCTATTGAACTATTATAATAAAAATAACTATGATTTTAAAGGTGGCTGGGGCGTCAAACACGTAAATATCATTATGCCACTTTCACCAAAGTGTTTGTTGCTTTCAGAAATCGGCACAAAAGCAACAGTAAGGCAATTTGATTACTCAAAAGAATGGAGCGAGTTTTTTAGAAGAATCATAATCGAACACGCTTACAGGTATGTATATGCAGATTCAAAGCAAAAGGGAATGCTGAGCATCAATCCGCGTCGAGTAAATGAAAAACTATATAAAGAAGAACGAAAAACAATGAACGATTGGCACGAATATAACACGAAAGCTGAGAGAGAGTTAATGAAATAATAAAAGCAGGATACTTATCAGCAAGAGTTATTATTTTCACGTTTATGATATGTAAAAACTACACGATCACTTTATTCGATTCTGAGTTAGAAAACGAAGCGTTGCCGGATAGCTATAGAGATTTAAGAAAAAACATATAAAACAGGGAGATTCTTATCAAAAAATGTTATATGATTATCATTTGTAATCAAAACAGAAAGAATTGCGAGTATTCGATAATTGATAAAGAACCAAAAGATAGTAACACAGAAAAATTGTGTCTTATACTTTTGTAATTTGGAAGAAAAAGAAATGCCCTAAATCAAAAGAGTTGCTTCATAAAGTGTATTATTAAACAATTATTTCAAGAGGTTAATTATAATGTATTCTCCATTTTCAGATAAAAAAGGAAGACCGTTACCTATCGAAAAAATAAAATATCAGCATCTTGAACAACTTGCAGATTGCGACGAAGGGCACCATGTTGAGTATAAACTTCTACTAGAAGATGGTGGCAGAGCGCAGTTAGCTAAAGAAATCACTTCTTTTGCTAACTGTGAAGGTGGATGGCTCATAGTCGGAATAGATGATAAAACGAAGGAAATAAAGCCTGTTGATAAAAAGGACTACAGCCAGAGAATTGGCAAGATTGCAACTCGCATATCCCCAATGCCAGAGTTTAGCACACGATTCCTATCTTCCCCTGACGATAAAAATCGCGGCGTTTTAGTTGTATATGTTTACGAGGGAAGGAACGCTCCGTACATCTGTAACGGTAGTATTTATGTTCGTAGTGGAAGCAGCAAAGAACCAATCAAAGCTGCTGATAGGGGAAATATTGAGTATTTATACAACAGATCAAAAAGCTACAATAAAGAAATAGAAAACTTTTGCAAAAGAGACTATCATTTTCCATATAACCATAAAAGTATCTTTCAGGAAAAAGTCACATATCCTATAGCAACTATTTTTTTAAAAAACACTAGCTTAAAACAGAAGTCCTTTTTAAATCGGTATTCTAACAGAGATCAACTCATTGAGTTTGTAAAATCAAAATTTGATATTTTCGAGAGCATTAGTTATTCAATGAACTCAATTATATTTATGCAAAAACCGGTTTTGCCTGGAAAAAATGCGGGAACATACGTTTTTGAATTGTATTACGATTGGTCATGTAAAATTCTTGTTCCTTTCGGCTCAATGACCGATGAGGACAAGCTAAAGGCAAAGCGTGTTTTGCATGATTTAGATATTTCTGATGAGGATTTTAATAGCTTACCTTTAGTAAATGGAGGCACTATCTTTAATTTATTGATTTCAGGAATGATTATATTCGAAGAAATTGCTGGACAATTCCACTTAAAAGAAAAAGACTATGTATACTGTTTTGAATTAGAAAACGCTTGTGAAACATGTGCTTTCTTTGATAGTTCAAAATATATAGAGTACATAAAAGAGTATGGTTTGCCCTATGCGCATAAGGAGAAAAATAAAAGTGGTATCCGTTGGTTAAAAGATTATCAAAAAATGCATTTTAAGGATCTAAGATATTCATTTATTGCAGATGATTTAGGTTCGTGTTTTGGGTTTAGAAGTGATAAAATTTTTGATATATGGTATGAGTCAAACAAAAGATATTTGGTATGATTCTAGGAGGCAAGTTGTCTTCTTTGAATATGTATTCTGTTGATTCTGTCAAATCAAAAATGAGTTTTCGAGAAATCTAGCCAACCAATAAATAGTAGTTATGTAACAAGCTAAATAATCAGGCGTGCGTCTTAGCGGCGCACGCCTTTTGTTATTTGGTATGTGGTTTGTGGGTGTTCCGGGTTGCGGAAATTTTATCGACTGGCTGCGCGGCAAGATGATCTGCGTTGGCGGTGTCGGTGTTGCGGATGCTGACGTAATAGGTCGCTTCATTGAAATTCTTTCCGTAGGCGGCTTTGAGCTTGGCTTGGGCGGATTGTTCTTTTGCAAGGCGGAGCTTTAGGCGGGCGCGCATGAATTCGGCGGGGTTGAAGGACTTGGCTCTTTCGCGGTAAACCTTATATTGACTCAACAGTTTCAGCAGTTTGGAGCTGTTCTCCGAGGTTGCTTTTTCCATTGTGGAGAGGGTGGATTCTATCTTTGCAATCTCGCTCTGCACCTTTGGAATGTCTTTATCGTCGGCGCATTTTAGCTCGTTCAGCAAACGCAGCTTTTCGGATCTCAGTTCTTCGATTTCCTCGGTCAGCTTTGCGATTTGCCGGGACAGATCACGCTGAATGGTTATACGCAGGACGGGAGTGGACTTCTTTTTATTTTGAAGTTCCTTCCGTTCCTTTTTCTTTTCAGTGATTTGCTCGGCGACAGCAGTGTATTGAGCTAAGGTTGCTTTCGTAGATTGAATGTGGCGCTTTGTCTTTTGTCCGATGGCGCTGCCGGCTTGGAGATGATAGCGGATGACGATCATCTTCTCACGCAGCGTTTCCATCGCTTCTGCAAGGGCAGGAATGGTGTTTTTGACGGTCTGCGTGATTTTTCTCATGGCAGCCTTTAGCTCGCGGAGAAGGGCGTTATCCGCCTTTATTTGGCGGTTGATGGCACAGCGATCGGCGACAAATCCTTTTCGCTCAATGGTTCGGGCGACGTAGCCCTCGTGGATCGTCGGCTGTTCGTCAAGCCCTCTGGCGGCATGGCTGCGGTGGTCGATGTGCGCGTCGGCGCGGTTTGCTTCATCGAGGAATTTGTTTGTGATCTGTGCCCACTGTTCACGCCATACGACAAGCTGCTCGTCGCTGTTCCAACGTGCGGCGATCGGATTCTGCCGCCCGAAACGCGTACTTTTGGGATATTTGTTGACACGCTCATAGCCGCGTTTTCCCGCTTCCGACGGCGGCATATACACTTTCTTCTTGCCGACGAAATACTGATATTGCTTCTCCCAACCTTCCAATTTTGCGGACAGGAATTCCGAAGAAGTGAAGCCTTTTTCTTCGCCGTTTTTGACACAGAGATATTCTTTTTCGGTCTTGTTTTGCCATTTGCCTTTGTCGTCCAGCGGTCTGACGGTCAGCAAAATATGCGCGTGGGGATTGTGACCGTCGGTATCGTGAATGGCGACATCGGCACACATTCCTTCTGCAACAAAATTTTCTTGAATATACTCCGTCAGCAGTTTTATCCACCGCGTTTTGTCAAGCTCAACCGGCAGGGCGACGACCAATTCGCGCGCGAGTCGGCTGTCTTTGGATTTCTCGGCAGCTTCAACCGCGTTCCACAAAATGTTTCTGTCCTTCCATTCGGGCGGCGCGTTTTTCGGCAGAAAAACCTGTTGCCAAACAAGCCCTCTTTTTCGCGTAAAGTCATGTGTCACGCCGTCATATTCGTTGTGGATTTCAGAGCAACTCATATATGCGGCGGCTGCAACCGCGCTTCGCCCTGAGCCGCGACTGACGGCTTTTGCTTCTAAATGATAAATCGCCATAACAACAGTCCTTTCAAAAATAGGCTTTCAATAAGCCGTAAACCCTCGGAGAGCGCACGGCTGCCGCCAAGGCAGTACCACCG
>Ga0256407_10008336_pt1 | contig 15264 bp, 11 predicted proteins | sample RumenRJG_04DNA_FD_193489 | JGI IMG/M metagenome (GOLD analysis project Ga0256407, IMG submission 193489) | Bovine rumen microbial communities from Lethbridge, Alberta, Canada - RJG_04 | ecosystem: Host-associated > Mammals > Digestive system > Stomach > Rumen | place: Canada: Alberta...
TTCTTATTATCAATTTTTTGTTCCATAATATTTAGGAATATTAATTCAATTATAAATTTTAAAGTATGAATATTATTACTGAAAGATAAATTTATATATTATTTAGGATTTATTTTAATATTATTTCTATTAATGAAAAATTTAAATGTCTATTTTCATAAATAATAAAATAATTTATAAAAAATTGAGAATAAAATATGTGATTATAATAATAAAGTCATATATATATTTAAAAATAAATTGTGGTTTTTTATTAATATTGGTGTGAGAAAAAGCTACTTAAAAAATAAAAAATGTAAAAAATGTAATAATAATATTAAAGAAAATCAACAGGTCATTTATCATTTTTATTTATTTAATATAAAAGGAAATCCTATTTTCCAATAATTATTAAACAATTATTTATAAGAAATGTTATATTAAATTTAGAAAAATTAAAATTTTATCTTTGATAATATTAATATTGTTTTTTATAATTAATAATACTTTTTAGTTAATTTTATATAATTTATATTTAAAAAATCAAAATAATATATTTCCTAAAAATGCTTCTCCTCTATATAAAACAATTTACATATTTAATAATATTGATTTAACTTGATTGAAAATACTCCTATATAAAAAAATTATAAATATCTTTAAATTATAGTAATCTTTATATTATATAATTGAGTAGAATTTTTCTTTGAAAATATCACCATTTTTTAATTTATGAATAAACTTAACTAAACTCTTATGATTTTTTTCAAATATTTTTCTGTGTTTATTATTACATCCTTTCAAATAATCATCTAATTCCCAAGATTTAATATTATTAATTTTTCTTCCTTCTTTCCAATAACACAACTTATAATTATTATCATTCAATTTAATACCAATACCTGAAGTTTTACCATTTTCCCAAAATCCAATATAAGCATCACATTTATCAAAATTCCAAACAAAAATTCCAAAACCATCTTTAACTCCCATATTATATTCTCCAATATAATATTTTTCATCAGGCCATAAATATTCCCCATAACCATGAAAAATATTATCTTTAAATTGTCCAACATAAATAGATTCATTACTATATTTTATAAAAGCATAACCATTTAATTTATCATCAATCCATTCACCATAACTTGTAGTACCATCTTTATGAATAAAAACACCTAAACCATTTTTTTTTGAATTTAAAAATTCACCTTTATAAATAGTTTCTTCTTCAACATTAATTCTAATTCCATATCCATTTATTTTATTTTTATACCAACTATCACTTTCAGTTTTTACTGAATCATAAACATAATATCCATATCCTTTAGGAATATTATCTATGTAATTACCATAAAAAATTGCTTTTTCTGAACCTTGATTATTTTTAAAAATTGCATATCCATTTATTTTTGAATCTGTAAATATTGTACTTAATGTACTTCCATCATCCCATTTTATCATTCCAAAACCATTTTTTGTTTTATCTATATCTTTTTTACCATAATATTTAAAATTACAATTTTTTTTTAATTGAAAATAACCTTTTATTTCTGTTTCTTCTTTTAATTCTAATCCTGCATACATTATTTCTTGTGTATTTTTTAATTGAAATGATTTTGGATTTTGTACAGTTAATTGTCTATAAATAAAACGAGTTTCATCTATTGCATTTATTTCATTTTCATTATCATCATTTGTGTTTTCAGTTTTATATTTTAATAAATTTAAATTTGAATTAAATTTAATAGTATCTAATCTGTTATATAATTCTTTTTCATTTTCTTTGATTTCTTTTAAACTTTCTATTAAATTTAAATGAAATACTTTTTCAATTTTATTTATACTTTTTGTTGTTTCTTCTTTACTTCTTATTATATCATTTGCTATATATGAATTTGCTCTAAATCCTTTATATTCTGATTGAAATTTTTCTGCTTTTATAATTCTTAATTCGTAATTATTTTCTAATTCAAGATTTTCAGTTTTTATTTTATGAAATTTACTTTTTGAAAATTGTGATTTTTGTTTATTTGAATTATTCACATTTTTTTCATCATTTTCATTTACTTCTGTATTTAAATTATTCTGTATAATACTTGAATTATAATTTGATATTGAATTTGAGCATTCTGTATAATGATATTTATTTTTTGTTTTTTCATTATTATCATTTGAATTAGATATTATAGTATTTTTTGTTACATTTGAATCTGACTCTTTTATATTTATGTTACATACTTTTCTACAATCAAATTCAACTATATTTCCCATTTTTAATATGATTTATGTTTTTTTAGTTTAAACTTTCACAAATGATTTTTTTTCAATTATAATATTTAATAAATATTAAATAAATTAAAGGAAAAATCATTATTTATAGATAAAAATAATTCTTTCATTTTATAATTTTAACTTTTACTCCTACTATAAATTTTATATAATAATTTTTTTTTCGAATTCATTTTTCGAAAAAATTTTTCTTTTTATTTATTAATACTAATTATTAATTGTCAATTTTTGATTTTGAATATTATCATCTTCTTCTTTTACATCAGTTTCTAAAATTGAAGAATTATACATTCCTTGAATCATAGGAATATTCGTACCATGTTTTAATGCAAATTTATTTTTACCTTTTTTCTCAGTAAATATATAGTCAGGAATAATTTTTTGTTTATAATTTTTCCCAGTTATAATTTTATATTTTAACATTAAATCATTTTTTTCTTTTCTAACTTTATCTCTTTCTAATCTCAAAACAAACATTTCATATTCAATATCTTCTTTAGTTTCTGTACATCCCATAATAGATAAAATTTATAATTAAACAAAATTAAAATATAAAATATTTAAAAATTTTAATTCCTACTCTATATTATGATTATTTATTTTCATTTTCATAATATTTAAATTTCTTACAATTATCTTCAAATTCATTTTCAGGAATATGAATTTGTTTATAATCTAAATTAAGTATATATTTAGTAGCACTTTCAGCTTGAGTCAAATTATATCCATTATTACCTAATAATTCATTAGAATTTAGAAAACATTTAATAAATCGAATTGTCCAAATTAATCTCTTAGGTTGACATAAAATTATTGCATATATAACTAATGGTAAAAAATCTGCAGCATCTGGATCTTTTTTATTAATTGAAAAAAGATATAATGAATTAATTAATTGTACTCCTTTTCCAAATTCATTTAATTTTTCTCCTGGAGTTCTATAATTATCCATATTTTTCATATGATTTACTATTATTTGGAAAATTTTTTTTTCAAAAACATTTTCTTGTATTAATAAATGTTTTATTGGATCAATCCATCCTAATTCTCTACATTTTCTATTAAAATCTATATCAATTTGAATTGGATTTTGTAAATAATTTTTATTACATACTCTTTTTAATATATAATTCCATATTATTTTAGATTGAGAATCAATTTCTTCTTTTAATTCATTTATTTTTTTATTTATTTCTTCTACTTCATGTGATGATTCACATTTATTTAAATCATTTTCTAATTTATTATAATTTGGATAAAAATAATATTTTAGTTCTTCTTTTATTAATGATATATAATATTCTAATACTTCTCTTGCTTTTGAATATCCATTTCTATTTACATCAATATTAATTATATCTGAATTAATAAATGGATAATTTGAAAATTTTTCAGCAAATTCATTAATTGTTAAACATTTATATTTATTTTTAATATTATCTTCTAAATGCAATAAGATATCTTTATCACTTTTATATTCATTTTTTGAATTTTTTTCATATTTTTCTCCATTATCTTTTACACATATTAATTCATAATTTTGTTTAAATTCACCTTGATTTAGAGGAATATTTTTTTCTTTTTTTTGTTTTTCTTCAACAAGTTCATATTTTGAAGCTAATAAAACAGGAAAATTTCTCTTTTCTATAAATAATTCTGTTTTAATATTCTTTTCTGTAGATTTAATATTTTTTAATTCTTCTTTTGAAATTTTAATTTTATGATCAATTAAAAAGAATTTAGTAGTAATTTGAATAGTTAAAAAATCATTTAATCTATTTAATTTTTTCATTGTAGATTTAAATTCTTCAACAATTTCATCATGTAATTTTTGAAAATCATTATTTTTATATTCTTGAGGAATATTTTTTAAATTATTAATAATAAAAGTACTATACCAACAAAGAGGAACATTACTATTAAATGGAAGAATAATATTATTATAATAACTATTTAAATATTTATCAATTGCTTCAAAACAATTTTCTGTTTTATAATTTCCTGTTACCCATTCCCAATGAGGAAGAATTTCAAAATGTGTTAATAAATAACATATTGAATATTTTATTTCATTTAAACAATTTGATGTTTTATTTAAAAATAATGGTTTTAATTCATTTTTTTTTTTTAATAATTCACTAACTTCAGGAGGATATTTATCATTCATAATTACATAATAATCTTGTTCTTCTTTCCCATTTTGACATTGGAAAAAATCTTTAAATTCAAATAATTTTTCAGAACTTTCTTTAAATGATTTATTATCAGTTGTATATTTATATAATTCATTATCATGAATTTTATTTATTATTAATAATAATTGTTCAATATTAAAACATATACTTTGATGTTGCATAAAATCTTTTTTATTTTCTGCAAAATAATCATAAGTAATTAATTCAGGATCTTTTTCTTCAGTATTTAAAACATATAAATCATTTTCATAAAATAATTCTGTAAGACGTTTTAATTTATAAGGTAATTCTAATTTTGTAATTTTATTTACAAATTCATCAATTTTTTGAATATTTTCAATAATATATTGATTAAATATTGTAAATTGAGGTGATGTGTCACTTGTAAATAATTCTGCTCTAGTAAATTTTTTAAGTACTAAATAAATATTATATAAATTTTTCCTAGTTGACATTGATATTATTGAATTATATCCTGTTTCATTTATATCTGGATTTAATAATACTGGTAAAATTAATTTTTCAAAAAAAAATGCTCCTACAAAAATATCTCTTTCTAAATTTGATATAAATTTAAATTTTTGTTTAATTAAAACAAAAATAATTTTACAAACTATTTTAATTGAATATGGTATTATTGTTTCATTTTCTAAATTATGAAATAAATCTTCAATAAAATCAATAATCATAGTATATGCAGTGTAATATTGATTAAAATCTTCATTTGAAAATTGATTTATTTTTTTATTTAAATTATCATAAAAATTATGATTAGAAAATAAACTTGAATTTTTTGAAGTTTTAGAATATCTCAAATGCTTAAGTAATAATTCTCTTTGTGTAATATCAGTTTTATCTTGAAATAATTTTCTCATTTCATATTCATTTAAATAATAATTTAATAATTTAGAAAAAGATTCATTTTTCCCTAATGGATTATCCATCAAATGTTTCATTTGATTATTTATATTTTCTGTTCTTCTTAAATCATCATTAATATTTCCACCTCTTGTATAAAAAATACTTTGTGTAATTTTATCATTATAAAATATTGATTGTGATAATTTATAATCATTTTTTATTTCTTGATTTTTATTTTTTTTTTTAATATCATTTAATATATCTAAAGAATGATAATTACAACTAATATCATTTATTTTTCTTATTAAACTATTTAATACTACATTAATATAACATTTAATTTCATATCTATTTGATAATTCATATAAAAATTTAGAAATAAATGAATCATCTAAGAAAGAATTTATTGAAGGTGTATTTAATTTATCAATTTCTTTTTCTAAAAGTAAATAAATAATATATAACATTTCTTCTTGTTCAGTTGATTCCATATAAAAATTTTCATAAAAGAAATGACATAAAAATGGTATCATTATATTATGTTCATTTTCTGTTAAAGAATCAATGAAATGTAACATTAAATTATTATTATATCTTAATTCAAATAATATATTTGAAATATCTTCATAATAAGAAATATTATTTACTCCATCTATAATTTTAATTTTTTTTACAGTGAAATCTTTATTTCCAGTTAAAAAAATTTTACTATTATTTTGAGTTATTTGTTTAATAATTATTTTATTTTTATAAATTTTATGAATTTTAGATGAAAATTGTTCTAATGTTTCATTTCTTAATGTATTTACAGATGATTCTAAAGAAGTTTTAATTTGTAAAAGTGATTTTAAATTAGCCCATTTAGAATTAAAGTTAGTTTGATATTTTTTAATATTTCCTTCAAATACACTTTGTCTAACAGGAATCATTTGTGACTCATTATATATTTCACTTTGATAAAGAGGACTTGTAATATTCATTAAAAATATATATAAATAAAATATAAAAAAAATTTAATAACTATTAAAAATTTAAAAAATAAATAAAAACCCAAAAAAAAATTTTTATTTAAAATCTCCATAAATTTCCTTCAACTTACTTTCAAGTTCCAAAACACATTTATCCAAATCATTATTAACAATCTTAAAATTAAAAAAAGGTTCTTCATTAATTCTCCTTAACTCTTCCTTAGCAGTATTTAACCTTCCTTGAATAACATCTTCACTTTCAGTTCCTCTTCCTTTTAATCTCTCTTCTAAAACACTTTCACTTTCAGGTACAATTGCAACGAAAGTTGCAGGAATTTTTAATTTATAAACAGCATTAGCACCATTAATATCAATAATTACATACATTATTTTATCTAATTTTTCTGCTTTTTCTAATTCCATTTTTGATAAACCATAATAATTATTATTATAAAAATTATTTTCTACTAATCCACCTTCATCTTTTAATTTTAAAAATTCTTCTTGGGTAACATAATAGTAATTTACTCCTTCTACTTCACCTGGACGCTTTTGTCTTGTTGTATGTGTTGTTCCTTTTTTAAAGGAATTTGGGTGTTTTTCAAATAATTTTTGCATTACTGTGTCTTTTCCTACTCCTGATGGACCTACTACTACTAAAACTGGGTTTTTTGGCTTTTTATTTTTTTCGGGTACAGCGTTACCTGAACTACATCCCATTTTTTTTTATTATTTTTGTTTAATTATTTTCGTTTTTTTTTTTTTATTTTTTAATTTGAAAAAATGTATTTTTTTTATTATTTGGTTTTTATATTTTGTTGTATAATTCATAAAGGGAAAAGTGATATTATAGGAGGAAATCCAGAAGGAATTTGTCCATTAACAATTACTCAAATATATGGTGATCCAAATAGTATATATTTACCAACAGGAGAAATATCAAATAATTTTAAAGAAAATACAGAATCAATTTTTATTTCAGAAGAAAATGTATTATTAGATAAATTTTTCATAACAGAAACAATAAAAGAAAATACAACATTTAATTCAATAAGCATAATAATATCATCTGATAATGAAACATTACTTAAACCAACATATTCAATATATCAATTAGATTTAGTATCAAGTAATACTACAAAAGTAAATTCATTAGAAATAACATATAATTGTGAAAGATTACAAATGGGAGAAACAAAAATAAGATTAAAATTTAAACCTGATAAATGTAAAGAATTTGAAATGATATGGAAAAAAAAATGTAAAGGTGATTTATATGGAAAACCTCCAATAATAAATTTAGCATTTTCAACAAGTGATGTATTTTATACTTTAATAGAAAATGGTAATATTCCTTTATTTTATGATTATTTTTTCAATAAAGAAAGAAGTTTAAATACTGAAGGAGATAATATAATTATAAATGATAATATTAAATTTATTATTTCTTTAGCTGATAATACACTTGATCCTATTCCTTATAAAATGAACCCTATTAAATTAAATCCTAATAATGATCAAATTGTTTCTAATATTATTAAAGGGGATATTGGAAATTTTGGTGGACAATTAAATAATATTTATCAAGAATTTTATATTCTTTTTTCTTGTAAAATGAAGAAAGATATGAAAAGTGATTATAAATTAAATTATGAATTGGAATTTAGTTTTGATAATGGACAGAAAATTACTGTTTATTTTAATAAAATTTGTAAAGTACCTAGAATTAATTATTTTTTAGGATATTTATATTTGATTTATTATACTTTTTTAGTTAGTTTTATTATAATTTTTGCACTTTTAATTATCTTTTTTTATGGCTCGAGAGATGAAGATTTTACAAGTAGTGATTTTATTTTTAATATAAAACAAAAATTTTTTGTACCTATAATTGAAAAAATGGGATTAAATCAATATTTTCAATTAAATAAATCAAATAAAAAAGAAGAAAGTGGTGATATTGGAATAAGTAATCAAATAACAAAAAATAAAAATGATAATGAAATTCAAATGGATAATGGGGATGAAGAAGAAGTTTTAAGTATTAAATTTAGTACAGAAAATAATAATGAGAATAATGATGATAATCAATATGGAGGATTATAAAATAAATAAAATAAAATATATTAATTTTTTATATTTTTTTAAATAATTAATAATTAATGAATTCTAATCTTTTTCTTAATCAAACTCAATCTATTTTTAATAATAAATTATACAAGAAAAATTTATTGAAAAATAATTCAAAAGAGAATAAAAGTTTTTTTTCAGTTTCACATAAAAAATTCATATCAGGAGATAAAAATTTAAAAATATCAGTTGATTTACCAAACAATTTAAAATTATTAATTCCTAATAATAATAAATTTTTATTAAATCATACTGAGGAAAATTTAGAAAAAAAGAATCAAATTCATCATAAATCAGTTTTCAGTCAAGATAACTTATTATATCCATTTAATAATTATATTAATTATAGAACAAGAAATTCTAATTTAAATCCTTATTCTACTGAAAAAAAAAATAATATTAAAAAAAGAAATAATTATTCAATGAGATTAAAAAATAAAAATCCAAGAGAAACTTTTTATTCAAGTAATATAAGTCCAAATGTAAGTAATGCTTTTTTAAATATTATTACAAAAAATGATAGTAAAAAATTTATTGTTGATAATAATAAATTGATAATAAAAGAAGATGAAAAAGTTGATTATGATAATCATAAAAAAATCGATAGAAAAAAATTTTTAGGATTACTTGAATCAAATATTTATAAAAATCAAAATATATATGAAAAACCTTTTAAATTAAATAAAAATAATAGAAGATTAAATTTAGATTTTCATTTAGATTCTCCAGAAGAACTTCATTTTTTTATAATTAATAAAATTCAAAAAGTCAAAAATTTAAATAATAATATAAATTAATTTAAAAAATAAAAACCTAAATCTAATCAATAACCCCACTACAAAAAAAAAAATAAAAAAATTATTCCACTTTCCAAACAAAAGACATAAGAATAATTCCAACAAAATAAACAAAATAAGAAATATACCCAATAACACAAACTTTCCTTCTAATATTAAACTTCAAAACAATTCCACTAATAAGTAATTGTAAAACATCAAAAACGACTAAAGTTAAAGCAACTTTAATAATCATAGAATCAAAAATATTAAATTCAGTACTATTACCATCCTTTAAGCATCCTTGAATAAGACAAACACCAAAGCCACAAAGTAATCCAAAAACAGGACCACCAATAGCACCACTTAAAGCCATTTCACCATAACCACTAATAGCAAGTGAACATACTACAATAAAATCTGGTGTTGCATTACCAAAAGCAATTATTGTCATTATTAAAAATGTATCTGGAACTTTAACTGGTAATAAAACTTGAATTCCAGTTATCATATTCATTAGAATACTTGATGATGTATATAACCAGAGAACTGATGTTAGAAATGCAGGGATTAAAAATCCCCAAGTACAATTTGGTAAGGAACCACGATAAGTTTTTCTATTTATTATGTAACATAATATTATCATTATTGTGTAATATATTATTATTAGAATTAAGTTTTCTTTGTAGAGATTGTATAATTTTAAAGAGATTGTTAAGAAAATACTTATTGATATTGGCCAAAAGGTAAATAAGGTTTTGTTCCAGAGGGATTGTTCAAAAGGAGGGATTGTTAATTTACGAGCTGAGTCCATTATGGAATCAATTAGTATTGTTTTTATTTTTTCAAATAAATTTTTTTTTTCCCAGGGTTTTTCAGAAAGATACATATGGAGGAACATTATTTTTAATTTGGAATAGTTTGCTACATTTATGTTACTTTCGTTGAAATTTATTGATTGTCTTATACTTCCACTTAATGCTCGAGATGCTGCTTTTTTTACCATGAATAAATTCTGCATTACTGCATCGATATCCCAATTTTTTTTTTTTGATTTTGAACTTTTACTTTTCTCTTCATCATTAGAAAGTTCATCAATATGTTTTGCATCATCATTAATACTATTTTCATTTGTTTTTTCCTCATCATCACTTTTTTTTTCTGTTTGAGAATTATTATCATAAAGAAGATTTTCTTCATTATCATCATAAATTTTAGTAACAAAATCTTCATTCAAATCTTCATTTATATTATACATAAATTCATCTAAATCTTTTTTTGAAAGTTTTTCCATTAAAACACAAATTCCAACATAAACAAAGTATAGAGACAAAAAAATAATAGCTTGATATAATTTAACTTCTTTATTCAAACCATAAAAACCAACTACACTTAATCCAATTAAATAAGTAGTTAAATCCCTTACAAAATTTACTCCAATAACTTTAACACCTTTTCCAAGAAAAATAACAGTAGACATTATCATACCTAAAATTAAATTACCACCACCTAATAAAGAACAAAATGAAGTTTTAACTCCTGATTCAGCACCAGCTAAAATAGCAACAATAACATCACAAGCCATATTACCTAAAGCAATTAAAGTTAAACCTGCTAAATTTTGACTAAAATGTAATTTTTCTGCTATTAAACTTAATACTTTTGCTAAATAATAATGTCCTGTTGTTGCTGCAAAGTAAAAACAAAGAAACATTATTATAAATAATAATGGAAGAGATATAAATGTATTATTTATATAACAAAAATGAAGAGCTAAGATATTAAAATATTTTCCATCACAATTTGTACGAGCATGCTCACATTTAGTTATGTTTGCTGATATATTGTGGAAGTTGTCCCAAGTACAATGTTTGTGTTCTTTTGTTTCATTGAGAAATCTTAGTAGGAAAGAAATTGTGTAATTTGTTAGATGTCTTTTATCAAACATTTATTTAAATATTTGATTACAATTATTTATTACTAAAAATAATTTAATTATTTATTTGAATTAAAAATATTTTTTCAACAAAATAAATTATTAATTAGAATTAAAAATATTTTTTAAATAATGGAAAATAGACATAGGAATGATAAAGAAAGAGAGAGAGATAAAAATAGGGAAAGAGAAAGTGAAAGAGGAAGAGAAAAAGATAGAGATAGAGATAGAGATAGAGAAAGAGATAGAGAAAGAGATAGAGAAAGAGAAAGAGAAAGAGATAGAGAAAGAGAAAGAGAAAGAGAAAGAGGAAGAGATAGAAGAGATAAAGACCGTTCTCGTAATCGCCGTCATTACAGATCTCGTTCTCGTCGTCATTCAAGATCTCGTTCTCATCGTCATTCATCCTATAAAAGGTAAAATAAAACAATATAACAACAATATATAGTTCCCATCGTCCTCATTATTCACATCGACATCATAAATCCCATCATCGACGTCACAAATCCCCTTCAAAAACTGAATCTCCTCCAAAACCAATAGACCCAAAATACCAAATCCAATCAGGTTTCACAGATGCACCAACAAATCAAACATTAATAAACCCTCCCCATACTCAAATCATATTCCCAGAAACCCTTCCCCCTCCAATACAAATCCAACTTCCTCAATCCCCTCCTCAAAAAAATCTTCCTCAAATAACAAATCCAAATTTAGTCCAATCCTTAGCTCTTCTTCCAACAGCATCAAAAACAGATCGTAAATTATACATAGGAAACCTTCCATCAGGTTTAAATCAACAATCCTTAATTCAATTATTAAACAATACAATTCTAACAGTAAAAAAAGAAGGTTTTGCTCCTGGAGAACCAATAGTTTCTGCATGGATAAGTTCAGATGGTCATTATGCATTTGTAGAATTTCGTTCAGCTGAAGAAGCAAATTTGGGTTTTATATTAAATGGTGTTAATGTAATGGGTAAACCTTTAAAAGTAGGAAGACCAAAAACTTATCAAGGTTTAATGACAATGGGTGAGGAGAATTTATTAAGTAATACAGTTGCTTCTGTTTTAATTAATGGTATTATGAATGCTCCTTTAAAAGGAGAAAAAATTACTTTTTGTACTAAGGTACTTTGCTTTAAAGGAATTGTTAAAGATTTAAATATTGAAAAGGAAGATGTTTATAATGAAATTGGAAATGATATTAAATTAGAATGTGAGAAATATGGGAAAGTTTGTGAAATTTTTATGCCTAGGAAAGATGTTGAGGAAAATGATGTTGCTGGAATGGGAAATGCTTATGTACTTTTTAATAGTGTTGATGATGCTAAGAATGCTAGAAAGAATTTGTGTTGTAGGAGGTTTAATAATAAATTGGTTAGGATTATTTATTGTGAAGAAGAGAAGTTTGAAAAAAAAAATTTTGAAGATGTTGTTAATGATGAGAATAATGTAAATGAAGGGTTTTGATTGTTATATTAATTAGTTTTTAATTTTTTATTTTGTTTTAATTAATATATTTTTAAATTTATTATTATGTGTTTTGGTTGTAGAATGAGAGTTATTTTTATAATTTTTTATTATTTGTTAAAAAAATATCTTCCTTTTGAAAAGGATTTTATGTGAATAAAATTTTGTAAAAATCATATTTATGTTATTTTTAATAAAATTAACTGAATTATCTTTAATTCTAAAACTTTTTATATTATTTACATTAAGTTTATTTCATACAATATATATTAGAAAAATTACAAATAACCTAAATATATATATTTATATATATCAAAAACAGTTTTACTCCTAATAATTAATAATAAAATTAACTCAAATGTTTATTGATTTTCTAAATCAGAAAAATATTTTTCAATAATTTGAAAACTATTAGGTCTTGAATTATAATTTTTTATTAAACACTCATTTATAATATTACCCAATAATTCAAAATCATAATTTTCAAAAGGAATATTAATATTAATATTTTCTTTACAAATTCGTTCCTTGATTAATTTACTACTTTCATCTTGAAAAGGTGTTCTCCCAAAAATTAAATAAAACAAAGTAACTCCAAAACTCCAAAGATCAACTTTTTCATTATAATAATTTTCCATTATTATTTCAGGAGATTTAAAAGTAAGTGAACCATATGGTTCTTTTGTATATTCATTTTTCCCTAAAATTCTAGAAAGACCAAAATCAATTAATTTAATTTGATTTTTATTATTAATTAAAATATTAGTATGTTTAATATCTCTATGTAAAATTCCATATGAATGAATATAATTTAAAGCATTTAAAATTTGATATGAGATTGATATTAATAAATCTGATTTTATAGTCAAATTATTAAATAAATGTTTTTCATAAAATCCTTTTAAATCAGTTCCATTTACATATTCTGATATTAAATATATAAATTCGGAATTTTCATAATAATTATATGCTTTTGCTATATTTTGATTTGGGAATTTTTTTAAAAAAAGAAATATACTTTTTTCCCACATCATTATTTTATATTCATCTTCATCAAGTCCTTTTTGTATTTTATTAATAATTTTAGCACAAAATAATTTTTTTGTATTATTTATTGTTCTTGTACAAAGTTGACATATTCCAAATTTTCCATTTCCAATTTGTTTATTTGTCATTATGTAATCATTATTTATTTCTTTTATATTATTTTCATTATTATATATTTCTTTAAATTGATTCATTAATTGTAATGTTTCAACATAAAGCTCAATTGATGCTCTAAAATTTCCATAAGTTGATACTAAATGAATTGAATAAAAAAATATTCCATTTAATGTAGTTATTCCTTTAATTTCTAAATAAGTTGAATTTAAAAAAATAAAATGTGAATATATAAATTCTTGATTTTCAACATCAAATTCAAATACAAAAATTATATTTTTAATTATTTTTAATTTTACTTTTTCTAAAGTATTATTTTCATCAAATGTAAATAATATAATTTCATTTTTATTTTGTTCAGTTTTATTTTTATTAAAATAATTTTTATAAGTAACTAAATTTGGTTTTTGAAAAGAAAGAGCTCTTTGTTTAACTTCTTCTTTAATTTCACTTCTACTCATAAAAAATTTTTCTAATTTATTATGAAAACTTACATTGATACTTTCTGATTTTTTTAAATTTTTATATCCATCTGATGAAGATGAAGAATTATTTTTCTTTAAATCAATTCTTTCTTGTTTTTTATCTTTAGTAAAAATAATTATTTGTTCTTTATCTAAATTATTCATTGTATTTGAAATATCATTTTCAAAATTTTTAAGTTCATTTAAATCATCATCATTATTTTCTTCTTCATCTGTTTTTGAAATTTCATTTTCTTCTAAAAATTCATTTTTTTTTCTTTCATCTGGATAATCTAAAGCAATATAATCTAATAATTTATTTGATATTTTATTTTTATATTCATTAATTGGTTCATTTATTATTTGTTCTTCAACAGCATGATTTATAAGTTTTAATTCTTGAAAATATTCTATTTGTTTATATGTAAAAAATTTATTTTGATGAATTATATATTTGAAAAGATATATTAAATCTTTATTATAATATAAACATTTTTTAATAAATTTATTAAACATTAAATCTTTTTTTCCTTTGAAAAAATTATCTATTAATTCATTTAATTTATTTACTGTTTTATTAGAATGTTTTATACTATGTAAATTTATAAAAAATAATTTGGTATCATCAATAGTTATAAAATTTTTTTTATTAAAATCAAGAATATTAAATAAAAATAATGATAATTCTTCTTCATTCCCATAATATAAATTATAAATTCCATTAACAAACTGATATTTTTTTAAATATGGTAAATTTTCTTGATTAATTGCATTATAAATTTTTTCGCAACAAAAAAGAGGTATTTCTAGAATTTCTTGTAAAATATAATATGAAATTTTATTTTTACTAAATAATCTCATTCTTACACTTTTATATATTTCACTAAAAAATTCCTTAATTAAGTTCGAATTTAAGTTATTTGGTATTATTAAATTTTCATTTAAATTATTCAACATTATTTTTTTTTATATTATAAATATCAAAAAAATTAAAAAAAAAATTAAAAAAAAAAAAAAATAAATTTTTTTT
>Ga0256407_10008338_pt1 | contig 15261 bp, 19 predicted proteins | sample RumenRJG_04DNA_FD_193489 | JGI IMG/M metagenome (GOLD analysis project Ga0256407, IMG submission 193489) | Bovine rumen microbial communities from Lethbridge, Alberta, Canada - RJG_04 | ecosystem: Host-associated > Mammals > Digestive system > Stomach > Rumen | place: Canada: Alberta...
TCCGAGGACGGAGGACTGGGAGGATACCCGCCGCCGCATCTTCGACTCCTATAAGCAGGAGTTTAAGGCGTGGGAGTGCGAGGACAACCCCGGGCTGGTCGTGGAGTTCTACGAGCTCCAGGATAAGCTGAATGTGATTTTCTATTTTAATTGTGAGTGACTATGAAGAGATTTGAGGTGGACGTGGACATCACCATGTCGTGCCGTATTGAGGTGGATGCGGAGAGTGAGGAGCAGGCCAAGACTATCGTTGGCAACTGGATAGGCGACGACCCCTGGCAGTACGTCAGGGATGGACACTACATGAGCCACGAGTTCGAGGCCGTCAGAGAGAGCGAGGATGATCCTGACGAGGAATGGGATGACCTGCGGGATGCGTTGGCCTATGTCCGTGAGCAGTTGGGACCCGACAGGGTGGCGGTGGTCAAGGCACAGGTGAATGTGTGCTACGAGCAGCGCCGGCCCATCGAGACGGACTATGACGACACGGTGCATGACCTGCTGGAAGAGTGGGGCGAGGACAACGACTACGGAGAGGAGTGGTGGTCGCCGCACTGCGAGTTCTGCGACATCATCGTGAAGATTTGAGTATTATCCCGCAGCGGCTTCGACCTGTGCTTTGATGCGACTGCGGGAGCTATTTGCAAATCATAACTTGTAAATTTTTGAGATGTGACGGGCTGGCCTGTCGGGAGACACGCCGGTCCTTTTGGTTTAGACAGAAGAACAAAAGGACATAAATGTTTTACGACTATGGCATATTTATTTTCACAGCTGAACAAGTTGGGCGACAAGTTTATGGCGGTGTTCGGCATCGGCTTCAAGCCGTTCTACGACGGGCTGATGTCCGTATTGCAGAAGCAACTGTGCATCGACATCGTGAAGTTCGACGAGTGGCTGCACGAGAAGCACGGTAACTATGAGGATGCGGGGCAGAGCATGGACGACTGCATCCGTGAGCACTATGGAGAAAAGGGAGTGAAACTAATCAATGAAGTGACAGATATGGGAGATTTTAAACTGACGGATGGCGTCGTGAGCCTGACAGGGCTTACGACGGTGGCAGACCGCACGGTGTGCAAGGAGACAGTGACATATCGCCCTCACGGCAGATGCTGGGACGGCGAGGATGTGAACGCAATCGTTTACGACCTGATGATTATCGCCTGCTACGACATGATGACGGTGGGCATGGTGTTGTACGGTGGCGAATATACGGCGGCTGAGATGGCGGGTAAGATCGGCTACCTGCATCAGTATGTGGAAGGCGGGGACTATAAGGCCATAAAGATTGAGACCAAGACGTTCTGCTGCACGTATTCTTCTGGCGAGGCATTTGCCCAGATGGCAGAGTGGGAGGGCGTGATGAACATGCAGCCGAAGAAGTGCCACCGCTTTACCGCGGAGGGCAAGGAACTGCCGAAGGGTGCGAAGATAGAACCCTATAAGCGGTGTTGCGGTTATAAGCCTACGACTATCTCGCTGGCGGCTGAGAATACCCGCATCGCCAAGAAGTTGGAGGTGCTGGGTGCTATGGCTAAGAGTCTGACAAGCGAGGGTATGCGGAAGGCACTGAGTGTGATTGCCGCTGCCTCTCGGTGGAGCAAGGCTACCTATGAGGTGCGTGATATGGCGAAAAAGGCTATGATGTGGAAGCTGCAGAGCGACTACGGAAGGGTGCCGACCAGTCAGCCTGTGTGCTTCACTGCTAAGGACTTTGAGCACGGGCCTGAGGTATGGAAGAAGGTGGATGTGGCTTATACGGAGGAACTGGACCGGCACTTCAAGCAGATGCTGACCGATAGCCCTGTCCCCGAGTGGCCCAAGCAGGGCGACGTGGTGCAGTTCAAGAACCGCGAGAAGATGCAGAAGAAGTATCAGGGCAAGTTCCTCTGCGAGGGAGTCGTGGCAAGCCTCTCTACCTACGGCGACCGCATCGAGTGGCGTGCCAGCGTGAGGGTGAAGAAGTACGACAACGAGTATTTCCTGCCTGGTCAGCTGGAGCCTGCGCCTGAGAAGCCTAAGGTCAAGACTGCGAGTAAGCGAGGGAAGAATGGAGCTGGCTCCAATTCTTCCGAGCGTGAGCAGGCTCGACCGAATGTCAAGGCAGATGTGAAACCTCATCCGGCAGCCGTCAGCCCTCAGACATCTAACGAGCTCACGCTGGCCGAGCGGCTGCGCCAAGCATTGTTGAAACTTAATGCGGCGTAACTTCACGACTACGAATTACACGAATTACACGGATTTTTTAACAAACAAAAAAATAAAATTATGAGACTATCAGACACAATCAGCAAGATGATGAATGACGCAAGGGAGCGTATCATCGAGACAATGAGAGCACGCGACATCAAGGTAGTGAACCTCGTGATGACGCAGGAGGAGTATGCCAAGGAGAACGGTTTCGACAACGCAGAGGATGCAGAGGATGACTATAATGACTACATGAGCAACGACGCACCGTGGGTCATCAACTTTGACAAGTGGGGGAACGGGCACGACTATGCAGCCATGAGCGTGGAACTGGTGGACGGTGAGCACCCGAAGTTCAAACTGAACTGCCATTACACTGAGAACGGCAACGACTGGTTTTATGACTACGACCTGGCCGTACTTTCCATGGCAAACGTCTATGAGCGTATGCTGGAGGAGCTGGAGATCAAGGACGAGCCGGAGAAGGTATGGGTGTTGTTTGACGAGAGTTTGTACGACTATGAATTGCAGGCCCGTCGCATCATGGTGTTCAAGAGTGAGGACGAAGCTCGAAAGAAGTTTAAGGAGTTTGCCGACGAGAGCCGTAAGACCGCCGAGGATAAAGGCTGGGAGATTGGCAGTGACAACGATGACTTCTTCGAGGCCTATCCCGAAGGATCGTGGGGTACGAGCCATGAGACGGTGGAACTTAGTGAGACAACATTCAGCGAATCAATTTGGTGTCACGATTAAACAATTACGACTATGGCAAAGATAATTAGACATGACTACGGCGCAATACATGAGGCGCTGAACAAGATAATTGTGGCAGAGGTGAAGGCGGCGCTCAGTCTGCTGCCTGAGCAGGAGATGGAAGGGCCGAGCCTGTGCCGCATTGTGGTGAGCGACGGCGACGATTACGAGCCAAAGGACGTGGCAGTTGACCGTATATGGCTGCATAAGGACAGGCTCTATTTCTACGGTCACATCATGCCGCTGCCCGATGACGGCAATATCGAGCCTGACGAGTTCGAGGGCGGAGAGGGTGACGAAGAGACTACAGAGACGGACTGGTTAGACATCACGGACTTCGGCTATCTCATTGACCAGATAGCGGAGAAAGTGGAGGGTGAGCATGATGTCCGAATGAAAGAGCCGGGCAACCTCTTCTATTCCGAGAGAAAGATATACGACAAGGTTAGGTGGATAGGGCCCGACGGCGTCAAGGTTGAGACGGTTATTTCCGGCATCCTTGCAGAACAGGAGCCCGATGAGCCTACTGAGATTATTTACACGACAAATCTGCTGCTGGGCAACAAACTCCACACAGCCTATTTGACAGAGAGTGCTATTTTGAAGGACTAAAACGATTACGACTATGGCAAACATGTGCAACTTTCGCTACAAAATATTGCGGATACGAAAAATTATCCGTATATTTGCGGCGTAAAACTTCTAAAGAGCGAATTATGGAACAGTTATTTGAACCAACGAGAGTGAACACACCCGACGCTATGCCCATCCCCAAGACGGGACATGTCGGGTATGTACACATTGAAAACCCCTACGATTATGCAACACTCAACCCCACGTGGACTGACGTGGACATGGACGAAGGAGAGGCTGACTGCTGAGACCTTCGGCGGTCCAGCAGAAGAGTTGGTGATGAACTGCAAGGTTGGCTGGTATGAGAACGGTATATGGCGCAAGGAGCCCGTCCGGGCATTATGGGACACGGGTACGTCGATGACCATCGTCTCTCCGGCTGTGGCGAACAAGCTGCGGTTGCCAAGCCTTGAAGACACTGTCACGCTGAACGGCGTGAAAAGCCAGAGCGAGGCCAACGTCTATGCCGCACGGGTTATTCTGCCAAACGGCAAGGCATACGGACCTATTGCGGTGGCGGTGCAGGAACTGCCATCGACAGACGTGCTGATAGGCATGGACGTTATCAGTGCCGGCACGTTCACCATTCGGAGGAAGGCGGACGGCGGAACGCTGTTCACCTTCGATCTGAACCTCTAAGAATTTTTATATTGCACTTATACCTCACAATAGGGATCCCCCTGTTGTGAGGTTTTTGTTTATGGACAGAATCAAAAACATTACGGTTATGAGAATCGAGAAGTTTGGAAACTGGCTGGCCTTCGATACGGAGGATGTTCAGTATAGCGACATGATGACATTGGGTAAGCCTGGCGACTATACGTACAGATGCAAGGCGAAGTTGGTGCGTGAGTATTACGGCCACCTCTACGAGAAGCAGCGCAGGGTGTCTGTTGGTGTCGGCTATTGCTTCGGCAAGACGCTGGCTGAACTGGAACAGAACTGCATTAAGGCTATTGAAAAGGCATGGCTGAGACATCACCAGCCATGCACCGCAAGGACATACGCTGATGTGATGTGGATGTAGAATAAGAAAAAACAAAAACAACAAAACAATATGAGCAATTTACAGAGACTGCGCGATAATATCGCGGCTATTGAGTGTGCCCTGAAGGGCGAGAACAATGTGGAAGTACTTAACAAGTACACTGGCTTCGGGGGGCTGGGATTTATCTTGAACCCCATCGAGGACAAGACGAAGTGGAACAAGACGGATGCTGTCTGCTATGAGGATACCGTGAAGTTGCATGAGCTGCTGCGTGAGAACAGCGCGGACGAGAAGCAATATAAGAAGTGGGTGGCAAGCCTGAAGGCGAGCACGCTGACGGCGTTCTATACGCCGGATGGGGTGGTGAACGCCATTAACGCTGCGCTGTATGCAGGCGGTGTTGTGAACATCGAAAATTTCCTCGATCCTGCTGCTGGCATGGGTGTGTTTATGAAGTTGGGAAGCGGTGCCAAGCGCTCAACCGCTTTCGAGAAGGATATCCTGACGGCGGCTATGCTGAAAGCGAAACATGACGGGGAAACAGTCAAGCACACGTTCGTCTGTTGCGACGGTTTCGAGCACTTCCCGGATGATGAACTGGGGATGTATGACCTCGTGAGTACGAATGTTCCGTTCGGTGACATCAGCGTGTTCGATGATGCGTATAGCAATTCGGCACTGCAGGTGCGTCGGGATGCGGCGAAGATGATCCACCGGTATTATGTGCTGAAGGGTCTGGACTGTCTGAGAGAGGGCGGTATCCTGGCGTATATCATTACCTCGAACTATATCAACCATGACACGGAGCAGCTGCGGTATGCACTCGGCCAGGCGCATTTGATTGGGGCGTACCGACTGGCTAATAACCTGTTCAAGGAGAACGGCACGGAGGTTGGCACGGACTTGCTGGTGCTGCAGAAGGACTCGAAGCGCGGACCGCTGACTGAGGATGAAGAAGCCATCTGCGAGAAGCTGATGGCTTCGGGTTGCCCGACGAGCAGGTACTTCGTTCGTCAGAGAGACCATATCATTGCTACCGACGCGGCTATTGATACCGACGCATACGGAAAGAAGGCGGTGGTGTATTCGCATAAGGACGGCGTGAAAGGGATTGCGGAGCAGCTGGGCAAGGTGCTGAGCAAGGACATGGCGGAGCGGTGCGACACGGGGCTGTTTGAGAGGGGTGCTAAACCCGACGGGAAAACGTCGGGAGTTGTGGACGTGGCACCGGTGACTATCACTGTGGAGAACACGGAGAGCAAGCCGAAGAAGAGCGGCAAGCGCATGACGAAGCAGGAAACGGAGCTAACCGTGATACATGGCTGCTATCTTACGCTGTATGAGAACGAGATGACTACCAAGACGGAGGACAGCGAGAGCCGCAAGAACCTGAATGCGCTTTATGATGAGTATGTGGATAAGTACGGTCGGCTGAACATCAACAGCAAGGAGATGGCCCGCAGGCTGAACATGGCTGATGTGCTGGCGCTGGAGGTGAAGGACGACGGCGGCAAGTGGGTGAAGGCTGACATCATGCTGCGCCCTGTGGCTTTCTCGACGGAAGAGCAGGAGGCGGGCGCGATGACGGCGCACGAGGCGCTGGCAGCGAGCCTGAATGAGTATGGCAAGCCGGTGATGAGCTATATCGCCGGGCTGTGCGGTATGGATGCCGAGGAACTTATCAAGGCGCTGGAAGGCGAGGTGTTCTGGAACCCGCTCAATGGGGAGTGGGAAGTGAAGGCGCGGTTTATCTCGGGCAATGTGATTGAGAAGATCGGGAGAATTGAAGGATTGAAGAATGGAATCCAGTCCCATGATCCTCGCATCGCGGCGAGCCTCGAAGCGCTGAAGGCTGCCATCCCTGCCCCTATCCCTTTCGAGCAGCTGGACTTCAACCTGGGTGAGCGATGGGTGGATGCAAGCGTGTATGAGAAGTTTGCGAGTGACTTCTTTTCGATGCCGGATGACAGGGTGACGATTAAGGTGCGCTATCAGAGCGTGATTGACCAGTATTCGGTGGCTTGTATGTCATCGGCCAATGAGCGCATCCGTAGCCAGTTTGCCGTGGAGAGTGAGTGCTCGAACCGCATTGACGGTGTGGAACTGCTGACACATGCTTTGCACAACACGACCCCGAAGCTGATGCGCTACAAGAGAGACCGTCGCGGCATGATCCTGATGAAGGAGAAGAGCAACGGCGACTACGAGGAAATGAAGGAGGAGGACCCCGAGGCCGAGCAGTTGGCGAATGACAAGATTGAGGAAATCCGTCAGGGCTATATCGACTGGCTGCTGCGTCAGCCGAAGGACGTGCAGGACAAGATGGAGCGCGAGTACAACCGCCGCTATAACTGCATCGTGAAACCCCAGTATGACGGCTCGCACCAGACATTTCCCGGACTGAACTACGAGGGGCTGGCTGAGAAGTACGGCGTGAAGAGCCTGTATCAGAGCCAGAAGGACTGCATCTGGATGCTCCTTCAGAACGGCGGTGGCATCTGCGACCACGAGGTAGGCAGTGGCAAGACGCTCATCATGTGTATTGCTGCCCACGAGATGAAGCGGTTGGGCATCTGCCACAAGCCGATGATTATCGGTATGAAGGCAAACGTGAGTGCCATCGCCGAGACCTACAGCACCGCCTATCCCGATGCGAAGATCCTCTTTGCAAAGGAGGCTGACTATTCTTCCAGCAACCGCGTGGATTTCTTCAACCGCATGAAGAACAACGACTATGACTGCATCATCATGAGTCACGACCAGTTTGGCAAGATTCCCCAGAGCGACGCTATTCAGGAGGAACTGCTTGATGATGAGCTGGACCAGCTGGAGGATGCGCTGAACGCTCTCGACAGTGCTGAGGGTTATGAGGTGACAAAGAAGATGCGCCGTGGCTTGGAGCAGCGCAAGAAGAACCTCGAAACGAAGTTGGAGAACCTGCAGGACAAGATGAACAAGACGAAGGACGCGGTGGTCGATTTTGACATGATGGGCATCGACATGATCTTTGTCGATGAGAGCCATGTGTTCAAAAACCTGGGCTTCACCACCCGTCAGGACCGTGTGGCTGGCATCGGCAATACGGAGGGCTCGCAGCGAGCCTTTAACCTGCTGATGGCTATACGCACCATTCAGAAGAAGACGCGCCGTGATCTCGGTGCTGTATTCCTGAGTGGTACCACGGTGACGAACTCGCTGACGGAACTCTACTCCCTGTTCCGCTATCTGCGTCCGAAGGCATTGGAGAAGATGGGCATCACCTGCTTCGATGCCTGGGCGGCTATCTTCACCCGCAAGAGTCAGGAGTGGGAGTTCGGTATCACGAACAACATCCAACTCAAAGAGCGCTTCCGCTACTTTATCAAGGTGCCTGAGCTGGCTATGATGTACAACGAAATCACCGACTTCCGCACGGCTGATGACGTAGGACTGGACCGTCCGAAGATGAACCGCATGCTGCTGAAGCTCCAGCCCACTCCCGACCAGGAGGCGTATATCAAAATCCTCATGGAGTTTGCCGAGACGGGCAACTTCGCGCTCATCGGCAAGGTGGTGAACGAGAAGCAGGAGAAGGCGAAGATGCTCTACGCTACCGACCTGGCCCGCAAGATGTCGCTCGACATGCGAGAGATTGACCCCATGTATGGCGACCACCCGGGCAACAAGGCGACACAGTGCGCCGTACTGCTGAAGCGTTACTACGATGCGTTCAATGCCGTGAAGGGTGTGCAGCTGGTGTTCTGCGACCTGAGTGCATGGAAGGGCAAGGACACCTGGAGTGTCTATGGCGAGATCAAGAACAAGCTCGTGGATATGGGTGTTTCCCCGACGGAGGTTCGTTTTATTCAGGAGGCCAGCAGCGACAAGGTGAAGCAGGCGATGATTCAGCAGGCCAACGAGGGAAAGATCCGCGTGCTGTTCGGAAGCACACAGACCCTCGGAACGGGAGTCAACGTGCAAGACCGCATCGTGGCTATCCATGAGCTCGACACCCCCTGGCGACCCTCCGACATGGAGCAGCGAGAGGGTAGGGGAGTCAGAAAAGGCAACTGGGTAGCCAAGCAGTATGCTGGCAACAAGGTAGATGTCATCATCTATGCCGTTGAGCGCTCGCTGGATGCCTACAAGTTCCATCTGCTGCACTGCAAGCAGGTGTTTATCTCGCAACTCAAACGTGGTCAGCTGACTGTCCGTACTCTCGACGAGGGCGACATGGACGAGAAGAGCGGCATGAACTTCGCCGAGTATATGGCGGTGCTCAGTGGTAACACCGACCTGCTGGAGCGTGCCAAGCTGGAGAAGAAGATTGCCGCTATGGAGAGCGCGAAGAAGCTCTTTTATAGAGACCAGTCGAAGCGTGAGCAGAAACTGAAGGAGCTGGAGGCAGAGGTGAGGAACCTGGAGCGCGACATCCCCGACGTTCAGGGCGACCTCGACCGCTACAATGCAGCCAAGGAGCACGACGAGTTCGGACAGGTGGTTAATACCTTCCGGCTGAACGGCTGTTCGGTGCCCGACGGAATGGTCGTCGGCTCTATGGACTGGGCGAAGCACGTAGGCAAGGCACTCCTGGAACTGGACCGCGACACCGACACCAACGGGCAGTACCTGACCATCGGCTCGATCTACGGATTTGAGGTGCTGATGCGTACCGACGTGGCCGGCACGATGCTGGATGGCTCGCAGAGGAAGTACAACGTATATTTCGTGAAAGGCAGCCGTATCATGTACCGACTGGATAATCCCGCCCTCGATCACCGCTCTGCATCCACGGCAGTGGCCTATCCGCTGAACGTGCTGCAGACGAAGCTCGCCTTCGACCTCGACCTGTGGACGCGCCGGCTGGCAGACCGCCAGAAGAGCATCGAGCAGCTGAAGTCGATAGCCACCGAGGAGTGGGGTAAGGACGATGAACTGAAAGCCCTGAAGCAGCAGCTCTCCGACCTCGACCGACGCATCAAGCAGCAACTCGACAAGGAGGACAGCAAGCAGCAGCAGGCACAGCAGACCGCCGACGACGACCTGCTGCCCGTGAAGTTCACGAAGGAAGGGCGCTATCACAAGGCGATCTGGAATCGTGAGGTGTTCAATCTGGTGAGCGGCGAAGAGATGCGCAAGATCATTCGCGACCTGCCCGGCTACGGCTACCTCTCCGACACCGAGTGGAGCGGCGGCCAGCGCGTGCCTCTCGAGGAAATCGAGGTGGAGTTCGACCGCTGCAAGAACTGCGCAGACTTCATCGAGCAGGTCGAGAAGATGCAGAAGGAACGCATGAAAGACCGCCAGTGGCTCACCGCCAAGTCCCGTGAGGACACCGGTGGCGATGTCCTGACTATCGAGAACGCCGCCATCTTTGCCGCGAGGAAACAGCTCGCGGCACTGGCAGCGTGACTTTAAGACCACTAATTTCACGAATTATTAAAACGAATACGAACTATGAAGTACGAAGTAAGCATTACGAGAATCGGCTATGCACACAGACGCTTTGAGGTGGAAGCCGACAGCGAACTGGAAGCACAGGAGAAGGCAATAGACATGGCAGGCAACTATGATTTCTCAGAGGGCGATGCCGAGTATGAGTGTGAAGGTGCTACGCCTATTGTATAATGAATTAAAACGAATACGGATATGGCAAACTGGAAAGAGCGAATCAATGTCGAGGTGCTGTTGCCCTTCGACACACCCAACTGCACGACATCGTGGTACTGGGTGATGTTCTCCATCGCATTGGATGAGACGTGGTATCATGAAGATGCCTGGTTCTATAACGCTGGCGATTACGTCAATAACGCCCCGTTCAGGTTGAACATCTGCGGCAAGGCCAATCTGAAGAGTCTATACACAGACCCGAAGCGCGGCACCGTGGCAGACATCGACTACACCACCCATAAGTTGATGGCCTGCCGTGCCTACAGCGATACGACCGACCCACGCAACAGCAAGACGGAGCACTTCAAGGTGCGCTACGTGAGCCGTGACGTGGAGCTGAGCGACAATGACCGCCGTTCCATGCGACTGCATAGCATCGACTATGGCGGCGGCAGGATTGAGAGACGAGACAGATAACAAGAGTTACAAGAAATTTACAAGAAACGAACTATGGCACAGGAAAAGAAATGGAAAGTAAGCGTCGGCTTTGCTGACGAGACACCCGCCGACGGCGAGCGCATACTGAAGGATGTCAAGACACTGGTGGAGCACGATCGCATGCAGGGAGCCTTCGGCAAGCAGCCCCGCTACTGGTACGGCATCAAGGACGCCGATACGGACGGCATCACATCGGTCATGGTGGAAGTGCGCCGACGAGTGAAGAACAAACTGCTGAAGCGCACAGAGATCAAGACCACCTACCGCACACTGCGGATGAAGATAGATATACTCAACCGCCGCTGGCGCACAATTATGACCGCCTCCGGCCTGCCTGTGTATGTGGCAGAGGTGGCGTAAACGAGAAGAAATTACATTCTGACCCCGCTTTTTGTGAGAATCCTGCAAAATCGGGAGCTAAAAACAAAACAAATCAAATTTAAACTTTACGAATATGACAACAACAGCGAATTATATTGTGAAGGCCGTGGTTGACGGCGAAGTATTCATCTTCCTGTACGACGAGGCAGGCGATGCCTGGGAAGCACTGGAGCAGTTCTGGCACGAGGACTATCCCGAAGTGCTGATAGACAAGGGCGGGCTGTTCCCCATCGACGTGATCGCCATGGACGGCGGCAAGGGCATCCGTAAGTACGAGTTCATGTTCAATGCCGGTGTGTTCCACGCCTTCTTCGACCACGGACACAAGGCCAGTGGCCCCTACACCCTCGACGAGTTCGCCAAGGACATCGAGCACAAGACGGAGACCGCCGTGACCGAGGCTTCTGCCTCCGTTCAGTTTACTGCGGTATCTCCGCAGTCCCCCACCGACCTCCGCGCCCTGATGGACCGCTGGGCAGGCTTCTGTTACAACCACCCGTCCTTCGACGAGGTAATCCTCTGGATGGTGGGCGGCTCACGGCAGCACTACCTCTACCAGCACTTCTGCTCGAAGTTCTCTCACCTATGCGATGTCTGCCACAACGACACGATGGGAGTATGGATAAAGTTCTACAGAGAACTCGACAGCAAGTGGGCCGAGCGCCTGCTGGACTATGTGTACAACGTATGGAAGCACGACAAGCAGTAATCACGACGAGAGAGAAATAACTAACATTTTTAACCCACTAAAAACAAAACGCGAATATGATTGAGAATTGGGTGATGGCATTCTTCGCCTGGCTGTGGTTTATTCAGTGGTGTTATAAGAAGTAAGCCTCTTTAAGTGAAGAATGAAGAATGAAGAGTGAAGAATGCTGTGCGTAAGCGAGAGCCATCCAAGCTCGCTTGAAGATGGCCGAGCGAGAGCAGCATCGGCAAAGCCAATTTGCTACCGCTCTTCGGCAATTATCAACCCCCGAAATTAAAACATCAAACGAACTATGGCAAAAGAACTTAGACTGACAACACGACAGATTCTCGACCTGAAATACAAGGTCGAGAATCCTGTGCTGAAGCAGTGGAGCATGAAGCACGGCATTATCGACTGCATGACGAAGATACAAGCCTGTCTGCGCTCCGGCTTCGGCTACTTAGGCGACCAGCGCATCGACCGCCACTTCATCAATCAACTCAGCCCGGGCGACCGCACCATCTACAACGGCGTCACGGCATGGATAGACAGCCAAAATTAAAACATCAAACGACTATGCAATTTGGACTCAACTGGAACGACGGCTATGAGGTGGCGGTGCTGATGCCGGACGAGCGAGGACTCGTCCGCTGGCACCCGCTGCGGAACTTCGGCGACAGGCAGGGCGACGCCAAGATATTCAAGTACGTGGACTGCCCCCGCCTGACCGACACTCAAATACGGATGCTCGCCAAACGCTTCGACCGCAGCGTGAAGTACGAGCGCATCAATGAAAGAAAATTTGTAAGACAACAAAACAAGTAAGCGACTATGTGGAACTATTTTTTCTTGGACAATGGAGGGAAAGAAATGACTCTCTCCAACGGCAGGAAGTGGCGCAGGACGGTACGTGAGCAACATCATTGTGACACTATCGAGGAAGCAGTTGTCAAAGCAAAGCAACTGACGTTCGGTGAGCGTATAGAAATATTTGCAAGGTTTGGCTGGCATTCTCCTAAAGTCATTGTTGAACCGGACGGAAGCATCCATAATAGCTTAGGAAACCCAGTGTGCTTGTATGATACAGACGGAAACAGACTTTGAAGCAATGAACACCATCCAAGCCCTCACCCTGCGCACGAAGGACGGACGGGAACTGCGAACACTCGCATGGTTCCCGACCGACGCCGTGCGCCAGGACTTCTACGAGAAGGCCGCCAAGCGCGGCTTGACCGTGACCTCTATAAGTGAAGAGTGAAGAGTGAAAAGTGAAAAATTTGCTACCGCTCTGCAATCTCTCGAAAAATATTATTAACTTTGCAACCGCTAAACGGAACAATTAAAAACTACACGAATATGAGTACACTGAGAGAACAAGCCAAGGCGTATGTAAACGCAATGAGTGACGACGAGCTGGAAAGCATGATCGTCAGAGCACATGAAACCAACAGCCACAAGTGGGTGGAGTGCATGCCCGACGGCACTATCCACGAGACAGAGGAAGCCACTAACAACACGACCCACTGGATTGACTACCCGCACAAGGCGGTGGCCACCATCTACAACATCGCAGACGAATACTCCGGAGCATGCAACTGCGATACCTGCACAATGTATAGGCAACTTATAGAATGCGACGAGGAAGAGTGGGTGGAGCGATGGGGACAGGACGCCCTGGACTATTGCAAGACCTACACCCTCGAACAGGCTTTGCTGGACGACGCTCGCGAGGCAGGCATCAGCAGCGAAACCATCCGCGAACAGATGCTCGACGCCATCAACGAGATAGAGCACGGCTACTTTAACGACGAAGACGCATGAAACGACACGCATACATCCAACTCTTGTTGCTGGCGATATTCCTGGCGGTGGTGATGGTGTTCCACCTCCATGTTATTGCTATGTTCGGCGTCAGTACGCTTCGCGTCGTGCACGTCGCCGTCACCCTCGTCTGCATGGCCGCCACCGCCGCCATGTATGTCTATGTGAGAAAGAGATTGAAGAATTAAAAAACGAAACGAATATGAAAACCAAGATATACGCACCGCTCCGATATTCGGGGCGGTTTTTTGTTAACCCTATCAATATATGAGAGACCAGGCCGTGAGGCTGCAACGCTCTTCCGAAGCCGGCGGGATCACGGGCGCCAGTCGGCGGATCAGCGAGTGCCCGACTCACAATTTTTTTAACCCTTAAAAACTTCAAGAACTATGAAGAAAAGTTTTCTGATTCTGGCCACAATGGCCACAGTGATGATGACAGCCTGCACCACCGACGGCGCAGACGAGTGCCTAACCGTAGAAGTGACACCTCCGGCAGATCCGCAGCAGGTGACACTGGCGTTCACCATCTTCGAGCAGGAGCCGATGACGCGCGGCGCCACGACACGGACTGCCACTGGCGTAGCCGACTACTGCACAAGGCTCGACGTCTGGATAGTGAGCGAAGGCGAGACGGTGAGCGAGGCACACCAGGCATCGGGCGACGCGGGATTCGGAACGGTGCAGGCGACGCTCGACCGCCGCAGGACATACACGCTCTATGCCGTGGGACACAAATGTACGGGGGCGGCGACGCTGACGGATGGCGTGGTCGTATTCCCCGACGAGAAACTGACACACTCGATGGTTTATACCACCACGTTCACGCCCGGCGAGACGGCGACGATCAACTGCCAGATGCAGCGCGTAGTGGGGCAGATACGGCTGGTGACTACCGATGCCGTGCCAGAGGACTGCAAACGCCTGGAGTTCCGCTTTCGCTGCAACGACCGGTGGAACATGGAAACCGCCGCCGCCGAACACCCGACGGACAAGACCGTGGCGATCAACCTCGGCACGCTGGAGAGCGACGGCACGGCGATAGTGAACCTCTTCGTGATGCCCGCAAACCTGACGGACACAGATCATATCACCATCACCGTGACGCCGCAGGACGCACAGGGCGAGGCGGTGAGGTCGCCCAGAGAGTTGACGGATGTGCCAGTCAAGGCGGGCTGTCGCACGGTGTGTCGCGGCGCTCTCTTCGCTATCCAGTCATCCGCGATCTCGTTCACGGCGGAAGACTGGCAGACGTTTGACACGGTGGAGTTCTGAACGACCATTCCCGTGACCTCACGGAAATGGTAAACTAAACAAAAGGGCCGCTATCCATCACGGACGGCGGCTCTTGACAACAATAAACTATAAAAAATTACTACTAACCTAAAATAAATCATGAAAAAACTCCTGTTTGGTAGGCCGCTGCCCCGCGTGTTTATGATGAAAGTATTGTGCTGGTATATTGTCGGCTCAGGTCATAGGCGCAAGCGCTCCGCCGCCCGCTTAACCGTGGTTATACGGCAGGCTGCTCGCCGTCTATCTGCTCGTCGATGTCGTGATCCATCTGTATATGCCTACCCATCTTGCCGCGCAGCAGCTCGTCGGGATCCAGCTCCTTGTAGCCGCCCGCCACGGTGAGCTTGCACACCATGACGATACAGATGCTGCCTACGAGGATGTGCGTATATACGTCGGGCCACCAGTCGTAGAGCGTG
>Ga0256407_10008339_pt1 | contig 15260 bp, 12 predicted proteins | sample RumenRJG_04DNA_FD_193489 | JGI IMG/M metagenome (GOLD analysis project Ga0256407, IMG submission 193489) | Bovine rumen microbial communities from Lethbridge, Alberta, Canada - RJG_04 | ecosystem: Host-associated > Mammals > Digestive system > Stomach > Rumen | place: Canada: Alberta...
TGCTGAAAATAATAAAAAGTTTGTTGAAAATAAAAAAATTCCTCTTGAAAAAATTCATTTAAGAAATAGAGATGATATTAATACTCCTGCTCCTCAAAAAATAAATTTGTATGAAAAAGAACTTTTAAATCTTTTATTATTAGGAGGATTAGCTGGATTAGGGGGATTAAAATAATTATTATTTTAATGTTATTTAATAGTAAAATATATGTAATTGTTTTTAAAATTCTTTTTTTAATTTATTTTTTAAATAATTTAAAATTAATTTTTTAGTATTTAAAAATATTTATTTTCAAATCAATATTTTAATTTGAAAAAAAATGTTTCAAAATTCCCAAAATTATAATCAAAATAATCAATCTCAAAATAATAACAATTCAAATGAAAATCAATATTTAACAACAAGATTAATAAATAATATTTCAAATCAACAATTTAACTCTTATCTTGCAAATAATTTTGATACAAATAATTTAATGAATTTAAAAAATACAATAATAAATTTAAATTTACCAAATCCTGAATCAATACCAAGACCAGCAATAGGAAAATTTACTTTTTTAACAAAATTAATAGAACAATATTATAATTTTGATTCAAATAAAAAAACATTAATGAAGAATAAATATTCATTATTATCTCAAGATATATTTAAATATAGAAGTATAAGAGGAGATGGAAATTGTTTTTATAGAGCAGTAATTTTTTCTTTTATAGAACAAATTATTTTATTTAATGAAATTAATATGTTTAAAAATTTAATTATTGATATTAAAAATTGTTTTAATGATTATTATTTAAGAAATTTTAGAAGTGATTTAATTCAAAAAATATTAGTTTTATGTTATATTGCTTTAAATAAAGGAAAAATTGAACAATCATATGAAATATTTGTTAAAGCTATTGTAAATAATAGTCAATTTGATCAAGCATTAATTATGTATTTGAGATTTTGTATTTTTAGATATATTAAAGAAAATGAAAATAAATTATATTCAAATGAATTTCCAGTTAAAATTGGAAATTTATTACCTGCTGAATATGAAACAGAAAAAGGTGATTTTTTATTTGAAAAATTCTATTCTGAATTCTTATTAAAAATGGGGAAAGATGCAGAAAAAATTGTTATTTATCTTACTCCATTTGTTTTATGTGTTAAGTTAGAAATTGTTATGTTTGATATTGAAAATGATTTTAGAAAAGTTTTTAATTATTATGGAAATAATCCTTTTAATAAAAGGTTATCTGTTGTTTTGTCTAATAAAAAAGAACATTATGAATTAATTTACACTAAAGAATTTTATCAAATGAATTATGAAATTCTTAAAAAATATACTGATAATTCATATATTAATAAAATTTTAACTGAAATTAAAAATAATGAAAAATTAATTCAAACAAATTTAGTTCAAATAGAACCAATTTTAAATAATAATAATAACAACAATAATAATAGTAATAAAAATCAAAATCTTCTAAATTTTACACCAATTATTAATAATAATAGTAATACTAATACTAATATTAATTTAAATAATATTAATAATAATAATAATATGAATATTCAAAATCAAAATTTTAATTTAGGAAATGTATGTACAATATGTAAAAATTCAAGATATTTTGATTTCAAATATCAATTATGTCAAAATTGTTTTCTATCAATATTCAAAGGACAATTTATTGAAAAATATTTTATGTGTATACAAAAACTTCAAAATTATTTACAAAAATGTACTGATTCTTCTGATTACAGTAGAGCATTAATGGAATTATTTAATAAGGAAAAAATATTGATTTCAAATAAACAAATTGAAATTCAAAATGCAATAATCTTAATAAATAATTATCTTCCTCAAAACAATAAAATATATTTAAATGCATTAATTTCTCAAGTTAAAAATTTATTTTGTCTTCAATGTCATAAAAAAGTAATTCAAAATAATCAAAAATTATTTATTCCATGTGGTTGTTTTTTCTGTTCATATAATTGTATAATTGAACATTTTACAAATTTTAATAAATTAGAATTAAAAAAAAAATCAAATGATTTTTGTTGTGTATGTTCATCAATTTATGAATCATTTCATATATTAAATTTAGTTTTTACTTTTAAAAAAATCAATAATGAATTTTTAATAAATAAATCACTTAATTTATTTAAAGAAATTTCAAAAAATAAATGTTCAAAATGTAATAATATTATTAAAGGAATTGAGAGTAATGTTGTATATGTTAAATGTAAAAATGAAGGATTTGATCCTAATTGGAGAATGCTTGGTGATAATTTTACTTTTAATCATATGATGTGTTATGAATGTTTTAGATTTTTGGATAATTCAAAATATTTTTGTGTTTTTTGTAAAAATGAACATTTTGTCATTGGAAAGAATAATAATGATGAAAATATTTGTTATATTTTTTAAAAGTATATTTAAAAAAATGTAATTTTTGAATTTATTTATTAATATATAATATTTAAAATATTTGTCAAGTTAAATATTAAATTTATAAAATGGATTATATTAAAAAATTTGAAGAGAAATGTAATCTTATTAAAAAAGCCAAAGATGATTTATTAAATTTATCAAATGTTTTAATTAAAAAAATAAATGGAAATAATAATTTTTTTTCTAAATTAATAAATGAAGGAGAAGAAAAAGTTAAATCACTTATAGAAGAAATAAATAAAGAAAAAAATGAAAAAAAAAGAGATTTATTATATCGACTTCAAATAATGATAACAATTTATGATGATAATTTAAAAAAAATAAATAAAACAATTGATTTTTTATCAGGAATTTGTTATTCTAATAACTTAGATATATCTAATTTTGATGAAGAAAATTTAAATAATGAAAATGCATTATTTTCTAATAATAAAAATAATGCTGTTGAATATTTGTTTAATGAAAAAATGAAAGAAAATGAATTAAATAAGTTAAATATATTAAATGTAAAAAATTCATTTAATAATAATAAAGAAAAAAATAATTCTTTATTAATGAAAAAAAGAAATATAAAAGAAATGTTTGGTTCAGCAATAAAAAGTCAATTAGATTATAATATTATCTTAAATAATTTAAAGCAAATGTATCCTAAAAGTGAATATATAAAATCTATAAAAAAAACTTTTTTATATACTAGATTAGAAAGAATAAAAGTTTTTCATCAAGAAATATTATATAAGAATCAAAAATTAGAAATTAAAAGATTAAAATCAACTGGAGTAACTCATCCATATAAATATAATGTTTTTGATATTGAATTTATTTCCAATATTAATATTGAAGAATTTATTAAAATAGTAGATAAAATATTTCCTGAAGGTTATATTAAAATTGTAATTAATGAATTAAATATTATTTTTTCTGGTAATACTGGAAAACAATTACTTAAAATAATTAAAAATTTTTTTAATACAAAAGAAAATTTTGAAAAATATAATATAAAAAAAATTAATTTTATTTCTTATGAATTTTTTGAAGAATTATATCATGAAATTGTAAAAAATAATCAAAATCAAAATATTCAATTTTATTTTAAATCAGGAATAAATCAAACAATTTTAGATAAATTAAATGAAAAATATAAAGATTTATGTAGAATAAGAGATTATATTTATAATTATTGTCATAAAACAGAAAATTAAAAAAAATATTTTTTACTAAAAAATAAAACCAATTAATAAATACAAAATTTAAATTAAATTAAAAATATAACTATAATTATAATAAAATAAATAATTTACATTAAAAAAAAAATGTTTAGTAATAGTTCAAAATTACCAAATAATGTATCATATACTCAAATAGCAAATGTTAATGATGATGAATTTTTATTTTGTATTGATTTTCCAAAATTTGATTATGATTTTTGTTGTGGATGTTCATTAAGAACAGGAGTATTAATGATAGGTTTATTTTTTATATTATGTGGAATAGGTTCTTTAATAAATGTTATTTCATCAGGAACTTTAATAGAATATTACACAACAATAATAATGTTATTTATTTATTCAATTGCTTTTATTTTTCTTTTATTATCTGGATTTATGTATAATTTTTATTTTGCTTATATTGCTTATATGATTTATATTGTTATTTTGTTTTTAAATTTAATTGAAATTTTTTTAATGACTATCTTTATTTTTATAGGTATTTATACTCCTGCAGGCTCTGAAAGTAGAATTGTTAAAGGAATTGGATTTTTATTAGTTGGTTTATTATTAAGTTGTTTGTTTTTATATTGTTTGTGGATTATTTATTGTTATATGATTCATCTTAAATATGAAAGAATTAGTTTAATTATTGGTGATTTTAATAATTCAAATTCTAGTTCAGAAAATATAGCCGGATCTAATATTAATGAAAATAATTATAAGTTAATTTAAAATTATTTTTAATGTTATTCTATTTTTTAAAAGATTTATAATGTTTTTATCTAAAAAATAAATTTTAAATGTTAAATAAAATAAAAATAAAAATAAAATAACAAATTTATGAAAATGTATTGAATAAATAATTATAATAAAAAAAATAAAAGAAAATTTAAAAGATGAAAATTTATAAAATTAAAACTTATGATATGAGGATTTAACAAATTTCATTTAATGATTAAAAATAATAATATATATAAATGTTCAGTTTTTTAACAAACCATTATAACATAAATTACCAGTTTACAAAACAATATTCCATGTAATTTCTATTAAAGTAATCTTTTATTTTGTCATCTTTTATTTTTATTTTTATTCTCACAATTATTCTTCTTTTCTATATCTTTTTTCTCTTATTCTATATTTTTAATATTTTTTTTTTATTTTTTTTCTATGATTTTTTAGTTTAATTATTTTTAAAATATTTTTATTTAATATTTAATATATTATTTAAATTATATCAACATACAAATAATAAATGATAAAAAATCGTAATTAATAATATAATTGGATAATATAATACAAGATAAACCCTTATATTTATATAATTCTTCATTTTTTATATTTCCTTTCAATTGTAAATATTTATATTTAAATAAAAATTCAATTAATTTTCCTATGAAATAAATATATTGAACCTTTAAATATTCTTTTTAATTGATAAATTTATTTTACTAATAAAAATATTAATTTGTTTTATAAACAAATTCTTCCATTTTCTCAATATCTTTTTTTAATTCCTCATTAGGATCATAAATTAAAAAATAATCAGAAGCAATATTTTCACAATAATTTTTAGTATCTTTTAATGGAAGATTAGAATTATTTTGAAGTATTTCAATAATAAAAGAAAAAGCTTCATCTAACTCATCTAAATAAAAAATTCTTTTTTTTAAAATTTCTTTATCAATTCCATTTGCTTTAAAAAATGTTATTTCTTTTGTGGAACCTTCTATATATTCTTTTATTTGTTTTTTTTCTTCTTGTAATTTTTCTTTTCTTTCTTTAAAGATGTTTATTAAATCATTTATATCATTTGCTTTATTTATTTCTTCATCTTTTTTTTCTGTTCCGCAGCAACATCCCATTATTTATTATTTTTTTTTAATGATTAATTTTTTTTTTTCATATTTTTATTTTTTAAGAAATTTTAAGAAATTGAAAAAAAATAATATTGTTTTTAATTTAAAATAGAAACTGGGAAAGGTGTTGGTTTGTAAATTTTTTTATTTTATACTTTTTTTATATAAAATTATTTCTTTCTTTTATTATAATCCCTTATAAATAACTACTATCATTAAGTAAACAAGAATCCATTTTATCACTTTCTAAAACAAATTCTTTTTCAATTTCTTTTTTTGAATATAATACATTAAAAGCAAATAAAATAAAACAAATAATAAACAAAAAAGAAAAAAATGCATATCCAACTCTATTATTATTATAAGGATATTCTTTAATATTTTTATCATTAATTTTTAATAAATTTGTATTCATTTTATTAGTTTGAGTATCATCAATATAATCAACTTCTCTTAATAAAAAATCATCAAAAGGTCTTTCATCATCATCATCTTCTTCTTCAATTATTCCTCTCCTTTCTTCTATTGAAGTTAAATTTTGATTTAAACCTTCTTTTATTAATTTTGAATTTGAATTAGATTTTTTTACTTTTGTAATTTTTGATAATTCTTTTTCTATTTTTTTATCTTCTTTTGTCTTTTTTTCTCTTTCTTTTAAATTTTTTAAAGTTGAATCTGAAAAAAGTTGATTCATTTCTTCTTCAGATTTTGATGTTTTGATTACATAGTTTTTCTCTTCTGTTTTTTTATTTTTTTTTTCCTTTTTTTCTGTATGTCTTTCTTCTTTTTTATGAGGATTTTCTTTACAATTTGATATTGAAAATATTAATATTATTATTAATGAATAAAGAAAAATTTTATTCTTCATTATTTTTATTTAATTTTTAATTAAATAGAAATACATTCAAAAAATATATTAATAAAAAATCAAAATAAAAAAATATATTTAGAATAATGAATAATCTGTATATAAAATTAATTCAATCATTTATTCATTTTAATATTATATTATATAAATTAATAAATAATTAAAATGAATTATAAAATTCAAATAAAACAACAGTTATAATTAACCAAAAATAAAAACAAAATAATTATAATTAAGAAATACCTTTTATCAAATATTATATTTAAATTATCTTCATTAAATTACAAAATAAAATATTATTAAAGAATTTAATTATAAATATGAGATAAATTAAAATATTATAAATAAAATGGGTTGTTGTGGTAGTAAAGATAAATATCCAGTTTTGATTTGTTTCTTTGAATCAAAAAATGAAGATCAAAAAAATTATTGTATTAAATTAAAAGATAATTTTAAAAATGAAAAGACAATAAGGTTTGAAATTAAATCACAACCAGGAACTCCTTTTTCAATTCAATTTAAGGTTAAAGATAATACATCAATGCTTCAAAATGAATTTAAAGATGATGAAGAAACAATGAAGGAGACTTTAAATAAAGCTTATGAATTATTAAAAGATTAAATATATAAGGTTTTTAAATAATTTATATACTTATCTCGTGTTTAAATGAATTTTTAAAATTTATTTATAACGTTTTTAATTTTTTATTTTATCTTTTATGAGATTAATTTATAAATATATTATATTATTGATTAAAAATCAATTATTTTGATTTATATATATAAAATATATTACTTCATTTTAATATTCCTTCCTTTAGATTATATAAATTTATAAAATTTAGGGAAAAAAATTTGATTTTTATTTAAATATAAAACTAACATAGAAATAAATTTATAAAATTTAAGTTAAATTAATAATTTAAAAATATTTAAACATAGGAATATTCATTCTTTAAGTATTTATATATGAATTTTATTATAAATTCTAAATATCATATATTTTAACATTTACTCAAAATAAAAAAGTTACAACTATAAATAAAAAATTAATTTTAATGAAATTATTAAAATATAAATAATAAAAACAACTAGTTCATAAAAAAATAAAAAAAAAAATTTAAAAATTAAAAAAACCATTTTAAAATAATGGGAGCAGAATGTTGTGCAGGTGGTTACGATATAAAAGCAGAAGAATTTGTAATATCAAAAACAAAAGAGAAAGGTCTTCGTATAAAAGATTTTGATTATAACAGATTATTAAATGAAATAGTAGGAAAAAGAATACAACAAGAAGTATATAAAATACATGTAGATGAATATTTAGTACCAGATTTTTATAATACAAATCTTCCAGTAACAGAAACAGTTTATCAAAAATCAATGTTAACTCATTTAACAACACTTTTAGAAGAAAAAAATAATATGTATGTAGTAATATTATTATTTTATCCTTATATAAATCATAAAAATGAAATTTGTGTTGATAATATGTTTTCAATGTTTTCATATGTTACTGGAAGAATGACAATTCAAGATTTAGAATTTTGGATGATTAAATATTTTAGTTGGTGTACTATTGAATTAACAAAAGGAATTATGATACCTTGTAAAGATAAAAAATTAAGAAATAGTTTAGATGATTTAATTAATTTAGTTTATACTGAAAGTGCAATTAGGGGAGCTGTTGATAAAATGCTTTCTAATTTAAAAAAAAATGCTATTAATACTATTGATAAAGAAATTGTTAGTAAAGAAAAATTTAAAGAAATGTATGATAAAAGTCCTTTTGCTAATGCTGCTGAAGCAAGGGCAATTATTGCTAATTACCATTAATTTTTTTTAATTTATATACATTTTTTTTTAGGTTTTTTAGTCTTATTGACTTTTTTTTAAGATATTATGATATGTTTTTAATGTATTTTTTTATGAATATATATTATTTTTTAAATTTAAAATTATTAAATTTTAATTTTTAATTTTTATTTTTTTTAAATTATTTTATGGGAAGTAAACTTTGTACATGTAATCAAGGGAAAGAAGCTGAGAAAAATATTGAAGAGATAAAAGAATTTAATCAAAGACAATATAATAATTTAAATAATAATGATTTTGATTATGATGATATGAGAATAGGAGATAATATTTCAAGAGATATGAATATGAAAAATTCATTATATTCAGATGAGACACCAACTCCTTTAAAAAATAAAAAAAAAAGTTTAGATTATTATAATAATCCAACAAAAGATTATGATTATGATAAAATAAATAATATAAATAATTTTAATATGGATGATTTTAATAGAAGAACAAAAAAAAGAAATTCATTTAATTATAATGAAGATTATTATAATTCAAAAAAAAAAAATTTATTTAATAATGAATTTATTTTTCAAAAAATAGGAACTACAAATAATCAATTAGTAAATATTTTTATAATAAATAATCTAAATAAAATAAAAAATGCTTTTAAAAAATATAAAGAAGAAAATTATAATACATTAAATACAGGAAAAATTACTTTTTCACATAAAAAATACCAAAAATTAATTGATACAAATCAAAGTATAATATTTGAAAATATTTTATCATCAAAATCAATAACATTAAAATCAAAAAATGATAAATTTGCAATGAAAAAATTTGAAAATGGTTTAATTTATTTTGGAGAAATAATAAATAATCAATGTACAGGAATAGGAAAATTAATAACAAAAAAAGGTGAAATTATAAAAGGTTATTTTAATAATAATTATCTTCAAAATTATTGTATTATAAAACAAGAAAATGGAATTTATTTCGAAGGTGATATTATTAATAATAAAATAGAAGGAATTGGTTATGAAATTATTTCAGATAATTCATTTTATTATGGAGAATATAAAAATAATAAAAAAGAAGGAATAGGAAAATATATTTGGTCAAATAATTATTTTTATGAAGGTGAATTTAAAAATAATAAAATGAATGGATATGGAATTATTAATTATAATGATGGAAGATATTATGAAGGTGAATTTAAAAATAATAAAATGAATGGTTTAGGTTTATTTAAATGGAATGATGGAAGAAAATATTTTGGTATTTTTGAAAATGATATTAGAAATAGTTTTGGTATTTTTTTATGGAAAGAACCTTTAAAAATATATGTTGGATTTTGGAAAAATGGAAAACAAAATGGATTAGGGAAATTAAAAACTAGTTATAAAGAAATTTATTGCTTTTGGAAAGATAGTAAAAAAAATAAACAATTTAATTCTAAAGAAAAATTTATTGAAAATATTAATAAATGTAATGATAAAAATGTTAAACAATATTTTTATTTTTTTCAATTAAATTTTGATGATATTATGTCTATCATGTTAGAAATATAAATTAGTTTAAAATAATATTTTTTTAATTGTAAATATATAAAAATTTAATATTTTTTAATAAAAAAAATTTAAAAATCATTTAAATATAATTATAATAATTAAACAATTTAAAATATACATAAATAAACTAAAAACAAAATCAATAAAATATTACCTAAAATATATTAATCAATAATATTTTTAGAGATTATACTAAGTTTTAAAGAAGTAAAATCATTATCATATATCCAATTACAAAAATTCTGAGTTAAATCAATTGCTTCTTTCTTTTCAAAATTAAATAATCCAATTTCACAATCAAGAAAATGATTTATAAAATCATTACAAAAAATAGGAATTTCTTCAGCACAATTATTAGTAGTATATTCATTATCATATCTAGAACTATTTAATAATTCATTTTTATTATTTAAATATATTCTATGTGAAATATTAATAAATTCTCTAAATAATGTTATAAAAACAATTAATTTTATAAAATAATTTGGATTAACATGTAAAGACATTTTATTTAAATAATCCATAAAAATATTATCACAAATTTCATTTTCATTTTCAATTTTCAAATTTCTTTGATGTTTATTAAATAAAAATTGAACTAAAAATGCATGTTCATAAATTTTATGATATTCATTCATTTTTTTTTTTGAATTTCTTTCTTTAATTTCTTTATTATTATAATCATAAATAATATTAAATGCTTCATTAATGCAATTTGGAAAATCATAAATTTCAGTAATTCCAGTTCTTTCTTCTTTTAAAAAAAAAGTTAAATCAATTGGATTATATTTTAATTTTTCCTTTAAAAAATCAACTATTTTTTTTTTTGAGGTTTCTTTTTTTCTAGGATTAATATTTTTTAAATTATGTTTTAGTTTACAATGAGTATATAATGCAGGATATGATAAATAACCTTTGAAGCATATTTTACATATAAAATTTCTTCCTTTAGGATCATATTTTGATCTTCTTTTTGGTAATAATAAATTTTCTGAATCATTATTTAAAATATTTGAGTTATTAATTATATTATTTGAAATATTATTTATATAGGATGTGAATGGAATATTCTTTTGTAAAATATTTTGATAATATTGTTTTTGATCAATTAAAATTTTATTATTTATATTCATTTATTCTTTTATTTGTTTGGATAATTTGTTATTATTAAACTAATATTCCAAAAATTTTATATTTTTTATTTTTTTTATTTTGTAATAAATTAAAACATTAAAGATTAAATGAAAAAAAATGATTTGTTTATTTCTGAAAAATTAAAAGGAATAATGACAATATCTTCAATTAATATTCCACATAAAATAAAAGTTCAATTAGAATTTACAGAACATTATTTTATAATTAAATTTCAAGATATTAAAAATAAAATTAAAGATGCAGTTGAACAAATTTTTTTTCCTTTATATCAAAAAGCTTCATGTGTATATTTTGTGAATTATACACTTGTAAAAATGATAAGTACAGTAGATTTAAGCGGATTAAAAATAACAATGATAAATCCAAAAACTTTATTTAATTTCATATTAACAATAAAAAATATAGAAATAATAGGAATGTTATTTAATAAAAAATTATCTTTTGAAGGCTTAAATACAATAAATAGAAAATTAACAAATTTAATCAATTTAGAAATAAAACATTTAATAGGACAATTTTTATATTTATTTACTTTATTAAGAGATTGTTTAGATCCAAAAAAATGTGAAAATCCAACAATTGAAGATATATTATTTAAATCTTATATAACTGGAAAAGCATATTATGAAAAATATATTCATGAATTAAAAAGAAATACAAAAATAAAATTAGAAATGAAAAAAATAGTATTAGAAAAAATAGATAAATTAAATAAAATAAAAAAATATTATAGATATAATAATAATAATAATAGAAAATCAACTGAAAGTGAAGAAGAAGATAATTATGAAAATGCATTTAGAAATGATTATAATATAAATGATTCAACAAATGAAGATTATAATAATAATAACTCAGATAAAAATTATGATTTTAATTCATTTGATTCTTTAATAAATGAATTTAAATTAAGAACATCTATTAATATTGAAGAGAGTATAGTTTTATTTTTTAAAATAGTAAGTGTAGATAGTAATAAAATAAATATGAAATTTAAAAATTCTGATACAAAATCAATTTCATTAAATTTAAAAAGTGTAAATGAAAGAGAAAAAAGAAAAATAGGAAATAGGACTTCTTTTGATATAAATAAATATATTCCTTCTCCAGGGAATATTAGTGCAAATATTCCAAGAAAAAATCAAATAAATATTTTTAATTCAAATAATTATAAAATAGATATTAATAAAATTAATAATTCAAATAATGAAAATTTTACTAATTCTACTAAAAATACAAGTGATAAAAAAACTTTAGATGAAATTAAAAATAATAATCAAAGTAATAATGATTTATTAGAAACTCCTAAATTTTGTTTTAAAAAAAATCAAAGTTTAAATAATTCTCAAAATGATAATTTAAGTTTAAATGAAGTTCAAAAATTAATTGAAGAATGTTCAAAACATCATTCATTTCTTCAACCTTATGAAACTTTTAATATCTTTTTTAATACAACTGAAATTATTCATAGAAAATTCTTTGAAATTTTCTTTGAAGAATTTATTGGAAAAATTTTTTATTATGAAAAAGATAAAGATAGTTTAATAAAACTTGAATCTTTATATAATTTTTTTTTATATTTAAGAGGTTTAAAAAATATTTTGTTTGTTGAAAAGAATAGAATATATTTTTCAAATGTATTCTTTATGGATGATGATGATGATTAAAAAGCAAATATAAATAAATTTAAATGGAAGGTATGATTATATAATTAATTTATAAATATACACATATATAATATTTTATTTTTAAATTTGTTTTTTTATAAATTGTTAAAATCATATTTATAATTATTTTAAAACATAAATCAAATATATAAATTAGTATAAACTATCTAACATATTCTTCAAATCATCTTTTTCTTCTTTTTCATTTTCTTCTTTAATATTTTTTTCTTTTTCATTATTCTCATCTGTTAATATTTCATTTTTATCATCATTTTTAGGAGGGTTGAATTTTAAGAATTTATAATATAGAATAATTTGAATAATACAAATTAATAATCCTAAAATATTAGCAATTATTATGTGATGTGAATTACCATCATTAAAAAAAACACTCTTAATCCCAAAAATTAACCATGATAATGAATTTAATAATCCCAATTTTGAAGTATTTAAAATTAAAATTTCAGGATATTTATTTTTTATTATTTTTAAAATATTAAATCCAATAGGTAAATATATAAAAACATTAATAACATTTGAAGTATAAAATATTATTTTTGCGAAAATTTCACTTTTAATAATTAAATTATATTCTCCATAACTTAAAATAATGCTAAACAAAGTAAAAATTGAAATATAAATAAATTGTATATATCCCGAATACATATAACAAATATAAAGAATTATATATATAAAAAGAGTCATTGCTCCAATTAAATTACAGAGTTCCATTAATTCATATTCTTCCCTCGTTGATTTTGCTACACTATAAAAAAAAAAAAGTATTCCATTTAAAAATAAAACACCAAACCCAAAAAATGAAATATATTCTAAATTAATATTTTTATTTTTTAAATTAAATAAAAACTGAATAGGGGAAAAAATATAATATATAATAGAGGTTAAAAAACCTATTGTACCAAAAAAATCAGTTCCTTTCATTTTTTTATAAAAAAATAATATAGAAAATTTTATTTTCCAAAATTAAACAAAAAAAAATTAATTTTTCATTTTATTAATATTTTGAATTTTTTCCATAATATGTATTATAGTTAATGAATGAATATCTTTATTTTAATTAAAAAATAATGTAGAATAATTTATAATAATATTTTACAGATAATATTTTATTTTATTTGTTTATTTTTTTATTATTTAATAATTTAATTCATATTCTTATATATTTAAAAAAAATTTTTAAATTATGTTGTTTATATAACGAAATTATGAAAATATATTTATAATATTATATTAAAAAAATTATGATTTATGATATTAATATATTATCTTTTTCTTTCAATCTTTAATCAATATTTATATATCTAACATAAGATATAAATTTAATAATTTTATATCTAATTATCAGTCAATTGATTTATGTTTCTTTCTTATTTTTCTAATCACAATATTCAATTTTATTATCAAAACAAACTTTTTTTTTGAATTTTAAATTATCATTTTTTGATGATTTTCTCTTTAAAATAGACTGGAGAGGTTTTTTTTCTTTTGTAAAATTATTACTTTGAAAGACTTGATTATTGTATATTTCTCCCATATTTTTATCTAATTCTTTAGAAATATCTGTTTTAGAACTTATAGAAGAAGCATCAAAACTGATTGATCTTTTTCTTTTTGTTTTAATAATAAATAAATCTTCCCATTGTTTTTTTTCATAATTTATTTTTTTACTTTTTTTCATAAATAATTTTTCTTTATTATTTTTTCTATAAAACATTTTTGATGTTAATACATTATAAAATTGTTCTCCTTTATCATCAATAATTGAATATCTTGGATCAATAATAGTTTCACCATTTATTTGAAAATTAACTAAAATATTTTTTCTCATTAATTTTATTTTTTCAATTGCAATATAATATGAATTTAGATATTTACTAAATTTGAAATTTAAATTCATTTTTGGTTTATGTATTAGTAATGATAAATTTAATTTATTGTTTTTTAATTGATTTTTTAATTCTTCATATTTTGAAGAAAGAACACAAATTTTATTTATTATATCTAATGGAAATTTATAAAAAAATAAAGCATCATTATTTAATAATTCTTTAATATTTTTTCTACAAATTCCCATTCTAAAAATTGACTGTATTAAAATAATGCCTTTTATCCTCTTATTTATAATATTTTTTATAAATAAAAATCCTTTAAATTTTTTATATAATAAAAACTTTCTTATAGTACTTTGAATTTTAATTATATGTTTTTTTCTTAAATCTAAAATTTTGTTTATCAAGAAATCTTTCTTTAATTTGGAATCTTGAATATTTTGATTTATGGATTTTTGAATATTTTTTTTTTTATATAGAGAAAGTATTCTTTTTGACAAATATATTGAATATCTTTTTCTCTTGCGAAAAATATTAGAATAAGAAGAAAATTCATCGACAAAAATGTCGAGAAGCATTATTAAATAATTATATTCTTAATATTAATTAAAATAACTTTTATTTCAACTTTTTTTTTTATAATTTATTTTTTTTATTTTAATAAATTCTTGATTATGCATTTATTTATTTGTATATTTATATTATTTGAATTAATTTTTTAAAAACTTTGAAAAATTTCAAAATCACTTAATTAAATAAAAAACATTTTTTCAAAAAACAAAAAAATAAATATAATTTTAAACAGTCTTTTTATAAATCAAAA
>Ga0256407_10008340_pt1 | contig 15260 bp, 13 predicted proteins | sample RumenRJG_04DNA_FD_193489 | JGI IMG/M metagenome (GOLD analysis project Ga0256407, IMG submission 193489) | Bovine rumen microbial communities from Lethbridge, Alberta, Canada - RJG_04 | ecosystem: Host-associated > Mammals > Digestive system > Stomach > Rumen | place: Canada: Alberta...
ATAGCTAAATCAATTTTCGGAGAACTTCCTTATAAACCATTAGTACCAAATTACACTTTGTTCACACTTACCCCACTCTTATTCCATGGGGGCAAAGGTAAAAGACTGGTACTATACCGTCCAAACTCTTGAAGGTGAAATCAACCGCCAGTTGGATGAGATGCATCAGCAATATCCCGATGACTACAATAGAGGCAAGCGTCCCGATATTGTTGAGGAGAAGAAGTAAAACGCAGGAAGGTAGTTCAACAGATGTAGAAAACATTATATTGATGGAAATATTATGGAGTATGTAATAACATTCTATTTAGCGAATAAGGGAGAGTCTAAGGAAATTTTCAGCATTCTTCCCTATGAAGCTGCAGTTTATACAGGAAATGAGGATGATGTGTTAGAGCGAGTTGCCACTGTATTAAAGAAAAATCCATGCTTCCGTTGTTGCAGCCTCATGGCACGAACAGCTGGAGAACATGAGATATACCATGTTAAGACTATGTTGGTTAATCCATTTTTCGATGAAGATGCTCAGGAAGTAACAATTGCCGTTTCAGAGACAAAAGAGATAAAAAAATTATTAGAAGACGATCCTGACACTTTGCTGAATTAGCAAGAAAACTAGTAGTTCAAAGATAATAATCATCCGTCTAAAACCAATAGGCGGATGACTTTTTTTTATTCTCGAAGATTTTGGGCTTGTACAGCTCTGCAACAGTTGAACTGTGCCATGCAGGAAAAACCTCTTCATGTTCTCGAATGATGTTTACCAAATCATAGTAACATTGAGGATGAACTTGGATGTCCGTCAACAACTGGAGTTCGTAGGACTGCAGAGAACGGATAACCTGGTCTTCTAGCGGTTTGGCTGTTCGGCCCTGAGTGATGACGTGGGTACGGAAGACTTGCATCTGCTCCTGTGAGAAGTAAGTATCTGCAAGAACGTTCTCAATCTTTATGAGACGATCGTGCAACTGCTGGTAACTGTCCCAGATATGTTCGCGGATGGCGAGGCGACGGCATAGGTTCAGGAATGGAAACATGGTGGCGGCGAAGTACTTGCCTTGTTCGCTTTGCTGCCAATCCGTTCTACTGGAGAGACGGATGATAAGGGCTTCGATGGCGGCGTCGCGCTGAGACTCGAGAGAGTTAATCAGGGCGTCGACGCGCTCACGGGAAGCAGGAACTACGTTCTGATTCGAGACGATGCCGAAGCCGTTTGGAGTTAACACCAAATCCAACGACGGGATGGCTGTCATATAAGCATGACATGCCACGAGCTTTTCAAGTGGGAAACGGAAACGCTCGCCAGGGCCGAAACTGTCTGTTTCAGCTATCTCGTCGAAGATGGCTTCAGGAACGAAAGTATCTATTGCCCATTGCTCGGCAGTTTCCAGATATGGGTAAAGCTTCTCTATCAACGTGGGCTCACCTTCAACGGTGGCCAGTACATTGGGGATGAGCATGTGGAGCTGCTCGTCGGTGGTGATTAGTTTCATTCTTCTATGGACTTATTGGGTGTAACAAGTTTGGCATCGCGGTTCTCGTCTAATGTGGAAAGCATGATGAACGGACAATCAGGCTTTACACCTTCCCAACCGTTATACCTTATTATTATATAATGTACGGTGAAAAGCAGGTCGTGATACGGTTTCTGCAGCGCTTGAGCAATTGTGTATAGCTCGCGCTTGTCAGAACCGGAGTTATTCGACTGGCTCTTTCCTGGAACTGAGCCAACGAGATTCGAGTGTACGCGCATTGTGAAGCAGACCATGTTGACAGCCTCGATAATGTCCGTCGACCAGTCGCCCCCTTCTTTATCCGTCTCAACCTTGTTGATGACCACATCGTGCTGCTCGTCACCATTTGGATTGACATAAAATGTGGAGAACAAAACCTTGCCAGAGTTCTCCATGCCTGTAAGGAAGTTGATGATCTTCTCCTTCTCCTCAACGACGCGCTCCATCTGCTTCTTACGGTCGGTAATACCTTCAGCCTTGAAGATACCGTCCCAGAAGCGGTTGGCAATCTCAATGTGATACTTGATGGGCGCGGAGTTCTTAAGCTTCGCCTCCTTTGCCATGCCAATCAGTTTCTTGATATTGTACCAATTACCTTTGAACAAAGCGCCATAGTAGGGGATAGGGTAGTAGGTGCTGTCGGGGGTCGGCACACGAGAAACGATAGCAAACTTACGAGTCTTTGTTTTCGAGTGGCCATGAGCTGCTGGATGGCTGGGACAAGTAGATGACTTCCCCAATCGCTCCTGCAGGTCGCACCAGGGAGAATGGAAGTCCAGAAGCTCTATCTTCTCCACATCATCCTTCGAGCTGATGCTCTTACGCCAGTTGGCATAAAGAAGATATGGGATGCGTCCGTCTTTCTCTGCAGGCGCAAAACGACAGTAGCATGCCTCCTTTCTGAGAATGCGTACAATCTGGGATCCATCACCATTGAGGATGATGACCGACACACAGAATCCGAAATGCTTGAAGTCCTGACAGACGCCAAGGAAATACGAGGCGATGTCGTTATCCATCTGGAAGTGCTGCACCTCTTGCTGCACCTTTCGCTTGGCTTCAGTAGTATCATATACTAAGCCAGAGCCATAGCAGACTTCAGCATTGAATATCTGACAAGTTGAAAGAGTCTCATCCGACTCGATAAGCTCCAGTATTTTGTAAGGCATCTCGTTGTCGGCACCCCAAGGCATATATTCATAGCCCTCGTCTATCTTGACGGGTATGATATCCGACTGTTCGCGGAACACCTCGGACGAGTTGACTGTGAAAGCAGCAGAAGCTTTCAAGTCAGGAATAACTTCTACGGAGTTAAAGGAAAGGTCATGATTCATATCTTTGCTTTTTTGATGCAAAGGTATGAAAGCATTTGTGAATGAGAAAAGACAGAAATTTTAGGGGGATATCATAAATAAAAAAAAGGGGTAAATTCCCCTAGATAATGCTCGGAATATATATATATCTTCATAGAAAGCAAGAAAAAGCCTTTTAAACGACCTTCCCATCATAAAAGTTAAGTTATTGATTATCAAATAAAAAGGATTTACTAACAATACCCGATCAGGCTATAAGCCACCCTTTACCACTTATATGGTATTAGGGGAGTAACTATACCTGATTACATATCAGGCCAAGGTTCAAACTCCAGTTCTAACTCTATCCAGGGCTGTTGCTCTGGTACTGGAGAACTCTTTTGGTTGGCTACGCCCAATCCCAACAAACGGATGGGGTGGGAGTGAAACTCTACCTGTTGCATCAACTGTTTGGCCAATGGCAGTATTTCATCTTTAGTACGAAGCACATGGTCAACGGTAATGCTGCGGGTGATTTGCTGAAAGTCCAGAAATTTCACTTTCAGTGTCAAGGTGCGACCTTCGAAGTCGTTTTTCTCAATGCGACGAACCAGCTCCAGCACTGTATGATACAGATGAATGGTAACGGCAGCATTCTCGCTGATGTCCGATTCAAAGGTCTGCTCGCAGCTTACTGACTTCCGCTCCCACTCAGAGATAACGGGCCGGTTATCGATGCCTCGCGAGAAGTCATAAAAGATTTGGCCTACTTTGCCAAACTCCTGGGTCAGTCTGCTTAACGACATGTTCCTAAGGTCATGCCCCGTAAAGATACCCATACGATGCATTTTCTCGGCAGTCTTCTGACCTACGCCCCAAATTTTCTCCACCCTTAGCTGCGCTATGAAGTCCAAAGCCCTGTCAGGATGAATCACCGTCAGTCCATCAGGCTTGCGCCAGTCAGAGGCAATCTTCGCCAGGAACTTACAATAGCTAACACCAGCCGATGCCGTCAACCCAGTAGTCTCACGGATACGCTGCTTAATTTCACGCGCTATATCCACGCCAAGTTCTATGCCCCTTTTATTCTCCGTCACATCCAGAAAGGCTTCATCCAGCGAGATAGGTTCAATCAAGTCCGTATAGTCATGGAAGATTTCATGAAGCTGTGCCGACACCTCTTTGTAGCGCTGGAAGTGTGGCTCTACGATAATCAGTTGCGGGCATAGCCGTTTGGCCACCTGGATAGACTGCGCAGAATGCACACCAAACCGTCGTGCCTCATAGCTGGCTGTAGATACAACGCCACGTTCAGCATCATGGCCCACCGCAATGGGTTTGCCACGAAGTTCCGGCTGGTCGCGCTGCTCCACAGCCGCAAAGAACTGGTCCATATCTACATGAATAATCTTCATCGCGGCTACAAAGGTACGGCTTTTCAGGGACTTGGGAAAACAAATAAAGATATTTCCTGGAAAAGAAAAAAGTGGCGTTCTTCACAGAGAGCCACTTTAACGTAAAATTTTTCAAATTTATTTGTTTCATTTAAATCGACCCAAGAAAATGGAGAGCCGACGAATAATGTGGCCTTCACAGGTGACATCATCCTAGAAAATATATTTCTTTAAGCTTGTGCTTTGCTTGGTATTAATACAAAACGTGGGCCATCAATCCCACGTCTTAACACCTAGGCTCTGGAATGGCCTCATGAGAAGACAATGAGACGACAAGCCCACGTATATACGTGAACCGTCGTACTCCGTCTTGCTCAATTGTTTGAATTTTCCAGATTCAGGTGTTCAAGACAGAAGCGCGTCGCTTCGTATTTCCAAAAAGAGTACTGCGGGTGCACGTTTGCAAGAGCAGTAAGAAAGGCTACGCCTCTGCGCAACAACTTTCTGGGTGCAAAGGTACGAAATAATTCTGAATTATTCGGCATCTATAAGAAAAATGTGCTGTTTTGCAGCTACATATACACCTCCATGCCGTTCAGCATGAACACCTGTATCTCTCTTGTCATACGTATCTGATTGCTGTCTAGCAACTTGAATTTTCGTGTACCTTTGTAGTGGTCGTACTTGATGCAGATGCATCGTTTCCACTCCTGGATTTCCCCTTTGGAAGTCCAGAGTCTGATATCTACTGGCTCAGGTCTGTTCAGGATGAGCCTTGCAGTTGAAATGTGAATACTGTTCATATATTATAACCATTCATTGCCATCGGCATATTTCCATGAGAACTTCAGACGGATGAGATCCTTGTCAGAGTCCGTTACCTCAGATGTGATATCGCTGATAAGCATCTTCTCGTAGCTACCGTCTTCAATGCGTCTTTTTACGAGCTTTGATGTCAGCATCTGATTCAGCCACTTTGCTTCATCGTATGGTAGTGGCGCCGTCTCAACCTCATGCTTGACCTTTACCGTTTCGTCGTAGAACTGTGTTTTGTGCCCACATACAGCCTCACTTCGGTCAACCTCCGTCTTGATGGTCGTCGTATTGTATAGGTAAGCAATTTCCTCCACGTTAAAAGCGTTTCGGAATGAGAATACTTCCGTCGGCTCCTCGTCCGTAAAGAAGATGTTGAAGTGCCGCCCCCCAATCTGATATTCTACTCCAAGTACCTTGCAGCTTGTATTCTTGGCCGCGTCAACCATGGACTTGAAATACTGATGTGTCAGGTTTGTCGTGACAATCTTCTCAGTGGATGACTGAATCTTACTCAGGACACTATTGTAGGTGAACACCACATCAGGAACCGCATAGTGTGAGTAATAGATATTCGCACAATTATACCCCTGTGCACTGGCACGGGTATAGTTGCTTAGTTTCAGCTGGCCACTACGAGGTATCAAAGCACTCTTCCGACTTGTCAGGAAGTTACTGTAAAGAAAACCATCAGAATCATCAATCGTCTTGTAATGGCTGTAGATTACTTTGATGCCCTCAGCTGTCACGGTGATAGGCTCAGGCGTAGCGTCATCGAACGTCATATGCATATTCCCATCCTCGTCGTAAGTAACCGTTGGCGCTTTGTTCGTCGGCTCAGCGGCCACAATCTTCAGCGTTGCGAAACTCATTTGCCGGTCTGCCATTGCTGTCTCAATGATAGAACGGATATCCCTGACCATAACAATCTCCTGATACGGGTAATATGTCGATGAGAACACCTTCGAAGCGTTCACAAAGATGGACACCTCCAGCGATGGCTGGTCAGTCTCATATTCGATTTCCTCCGGCAGATGTGCCGTCAGATAGATGCTGTCAAACTCAGTATTGATGGTTGTTGCCATAGCGTATGTCTTATTTTTGCTGCAAAGGTAAATAAACCAGGAAAAATGCAAAAAGACATGGATTGACAGCCCTCTTACATGAAGGCTATCAATCCAGCAGCTTCTGCAGCTGAGTACACAGGAGCTACATCCATAGGCTCTGCCTGCACCTTCTTGGTGCGGGGCTTACGAGCCTTCTTGGGCTTAGCTTCAGCCTCTGGCTGCTGTTCAGCTTCAGGCTGTACTTCCTGCTCTGCAGGCTGCTCGGCGGCATTTGCTGCCTTTTGCCTAGCTATTTCCTCTGAGAGCATCTTGAGGGAATCATCCTCGATGTAGAAACCTGTCTGCTTCTTCAACAGGAAAGCGAACTTCATGGCTTTCCAAGCACTCTTGCAGTATGCCTGCTCTTGTTCTTCACCTGTGATGCTCACTGCCCACACATTGTTCTCACTCTTGTTAGACTTCACTACTGAAACGATGATAACTTTTGCTTCCATAATACTTAAATTTTAAATGTTTATACTTTATTGATTATATTGATTTATGCTGCTTTATAGACTTCGATGAATGTAATATCTGCCATCAAATCAAGAGCCATGTCCTCTGCTTGCTTTGTGGCTTCAGCAAATGTATCTGCCTCTACCTCGTACTCATAGTACTCGCCATCCTCACAATTGACAACCACACTGTAGATATTGCCTGGATAACAACGCTTGCTGTATAACCTGCTGTGAGTGAAAACCGATGTTTGTACATTCTGTGTCATAATTCTTATTTTTAAATTGTTTGACTTCTTGTTAATGTAGCTCCGAGGAGCTTTTGTAATTTTTACGTGCAATAAAGAGCAGCAAGTGGAAAGTGCGCAAATGCAAGGAATTTCAAGGAAAATTTGGGAAAACCACATTTTGTTTAGCCACCACCTGGCGTGAAGAAGAAAATGAGGAAGGTTGCTGAAATTATCTACAGAAATCGGGAGCCGGCGACCAATACTTGCAGGGCACGGGCTTGCGCTAAATTTGCAAAGGAAAAATAGAAAGCCGCCTCACAGGAAGCGACATGAGAAGTCAGACACATAGAGAATGAGATGACACTATGCACAAACATTTCACCCAACAGCTGGTAAGCCAAGCGACGTACAATTATCAACCCTGCAGGGCAATATACAGTGATGTTAGAATAAGGATGGCAGATGGAAGATGTGTGAGGCAGACAACCACTATTCAGCCACGAACTGCAGGACTGGCCACCACCTATGACCAGGCAGTTATATCATCGAAGTCTGACGGCATAGGCTTTAGCCATCAATCATCAATGAAGAAACAACAAGAAATAAAATGGAAGCAAATATAGCTAATCCTTGTTGTGAAGTCCACCAAGTGTGACCATGAACAATGGACGGTGACATACCAGGTGTGTGAAGAACAATTGGCGTATAAATGTGCCAATGAAAGCAAAGTGTACCTCTTTCCAGAAGAAGCACACATGGTTTTGTAATCATTCTGATTCCCTTATGCTCTTTAAGAATTGGAATCTTGTGAGTACAAATCAAGAGCTTCTTTCAGTTTGTCGCGAATGTACATGACTGCGTTCCGAGGGTAGATAATCCTAATACCTGGGCCATAAGACATAAAGACGGAGTACATCTCAAAGTTGATGACAACATCAATTTGAAAAATGCAACTGCCGTCTTCAGCATTCTTTCTCACCAATTTTTGTGACTGATGGATTGGCTTTGTCTTGATGTATTGGCTTTGCTCACGATTTGCCCAAAATCTGATGCATCGCGGTTTGTTATTAATATTCTTGCTGACGCCAATAACATCATCGAAGAAATGTTCTGAGTCGAAATCAGGATTCTCACGATATGGCACATCCACAGGCTCAACGCTCTTGATACGGTCAAGGGCCAGATTGAAGAGCTTCAGGTCATCGGCCTTTGAACCGAACAGGAACCAACGGTTGCGGAATTCCTTCAGCAGATACGGGCAGAGGATAAACTCCATTGGCTTTCTCGCATTAAACGACTGGTACATGATACGCAGCGTCTGCTGATGAGCAATATAGTTATAAAGTGGGTTAAGCAGACGGATACCCTCCAGATTCGGCACACTGTCGAAATGTATGATAGGCTTGCGGTTATGCCTGCTGATGGCCAATTTGTCCTGCAAACGGCTGACCACATCTGACATTTCCGAGAACTGGTCGAAGTCTTCTAATTGGCGAAGCATGTCAACTGCCTCCTGCATCACGTCGTAATCGTTCTGCGACATAGGCATATCCATGATGGAATAATCTTGGTCAGCATAACGGTAATACTTGTGGTCATATACCTCTATCGGGGCGTTATAGCCAAGTTTATCAGAGCGCATCATCTGAATATCACCTTGTACAGTTCGTACAGAAACTCCCTTGTTGATTCCCTCCATGTCATAGAGAGCATCTGAGCAGGCATCAACCAGGTCTTCGAGCGTCCACCGGCGATAGCGGTTGCGAAGACAATTATCAATGGTTTTGTAGCGAATCAACGCATTCTTGTTTGCTGGCATAATCCACGTTTTTTACTAATGTTGGCACAAAGATACGAAAAAACTACGCAACCTATTTGCGCAGAACTAAAAATTTGCACTTTTTTGGCTGATTTTCATAACTTTTTTCCAACTGCGCAGAAAGATTGCGTAGTACATATTTAACTTTGCACTGCGATTCAGAAGAAACTGGATACGTATAGAAAGTTGAGCTACGAGGCACCACTATTATTAAATATGTGTAACAATTAAAAAAGAAGAAATAATGGAAGTTAAGATGATCAACAACCGTCCTGTAAAGATTTGGACGGACAATGTGGAAGACTCTGCCATGCGTCAGATTGAAAACCTGACCACGCTGCCATTCCTCTTCCATCACCTGGCCATCATGCCTGATGTGCATGCTGGTATGGGAATGCCTATCGGTGGTGTGCTTGCATGTACTGATGCTGTAATCCCCAACGCAGTAGGTGTAGATATCGGATGCGGAATGTGCGCTGTCAAGACCAACTGGAAGGTTAACGAAATACCTGCCGAGGTCCTGCGCAAACAAATCATGAAGGGAATTCGTGAGCGCATTCCATTAGGAATGGATCACCACGAGGAACCCCAGGATGAGAAGTTCTTGCCAGAAGGATACGACATCGATACTCTCGAAGTGGTAAAGCGACGCCAGAACTCCATTCGCCACGAAGTTGGCACCTTGGGAGGCGGTAACCATTTCATCGAGTTGCAGAAAGATGAAAAGGGAACGCTTTGGATTATGATTCACTCAGGTTCGCGCAACCTCGGAAAGCAGGTCGGTGATTTCTATAACAACATTGCAGCTACGCTCAATGCACGCTGGCATTCTGTAGTATCACCAGATATCCGACTCCCATTCCTTGCAAGAGAGACCAAGGAGTTCGGCATGTACTGGAACGAAATGAAGTACTGTATTGACTTTGCTCTGTGCAATAGAAAGCTCATGATGGAGCGCATTGAGGAGGTTTTGGCTGACTCACTGCCAGGCATAGAGTTTGAGCCGATGATTAACATAGCCCATAACTATGCTGCATGGGAAAATCACTTCGGAAAGAATGTCATTGTACATCGCAAGGGAGCGACTCTCGCCCGTGAAGGAGTCATTGGTATCATCCCTGGTTCTCAGGGTACGGCATCATATATTGTAGAAGGTCTTGGTAATCCAGAATCATTCTACTCATGCTCTCACGGAGCTGGTCGTGTACTGTCACGTAAGATGGCCATCAAGACGCTGGATATGCAGCAGGAGATTGCTCAGCTTGAAGCAAAGGGCATCGTTCATGCCATTCGCAGACAGGATGATATGCAGGAAGCATCTGGAGCTTACAAGGATATCGAGGAAGTTATTGCCAACGAGGCAGACCTAGTAAAGGTTAAGACCCGACTCCTGCCTGTGGCTGTGATTAAAGGATAAAAAGAAGGAAATACAGAGAATCTGATATTTTTCTTAACTTGTCCCGCGGTATGTTACAACGTGCAATTATCTTTGCACACAGATAATGAAAGAAAGGTCTCATGGTAGAGCCTGTGATGTGGAACGGAAGGCCGTCTGCGGACGCGAGGAGCTGGTTCGAGTCCTGCCGCCGTGAGACCTAACTTGGAACTTTGGCAGACTTGGTGTATGCGCTGGACTGAAAATCCTGAGAACGTGGTTCGACTCCACGAGGTTCCACAAAAAGACGGACTAAGCGAGTCTTACTCCTTACAGTCTAGAGAGCCCTAACTGTGGGGCGTGTTACAGATCCGCACTTTCCGTCTTTCAAATATGCGGCGGTAAGCTTCGCAATTGCCAGAGTGATGGCCCAAACGTTTGCTTACACCTAATGGTTACTGCTGGTTCGAATCCAGCCCGCCGCTCAAACATGTTGGTGCGGTAGCTCAGATGGTAGAGCATTGATAATTTGCGCTAAAATTTCCTTCTTTACGGTAAGGCCAATTAGCCCATACTCCGTCAAGTGTCGGCAGTTCGAGTCTGCCCCGCACCTCAAAAGAGAGGTCAAGAACGGCTTACTTCTATGACTTTTTGCTAAAGAGGCTCCAATAGCTGTTTCAATTACCTCTCTTCATGCTGCGATAGCTCAGTTGGTAGAGCAATAGGTTTGTGATGACATTTCCTGTGAAGGACCAATCGCCACATACTTCTAAGTAGTACTATGGGTCGCAGGTTCGAGCCCTGTTCGCAGCTCAGAGATTAGATAACGAGGTTCAAGAGATACTTACTCGCATTGGTCAGGATTTCGGTTCCTGGTGCCAGATAGCTTCTCAATTACCTCATAGTATTAACAAGGTCAAGGCTGACATACTTCTAGCTTTCGAGCAATTGTTTGCTAAACAATCCTGCCAGTCAATTACCTTTTAAATTAAAGACGACATGAACAACAAGACTTTGACAAGAGTAGCTTTGCGCTACCGTGCAGTGTTCCTCGACATTAATCGTGAGAACATTAACATGAAGTCCGAGGCCTCAGTTCCAGTGATGGCATTCGTGGCCAGGTTGAAGGAGAATGGTTTCTGCGTCAGTGAGGAGCTTCTTCACGCTCTGAATGCTGTTTCTGCAGACAGACTCGCAGAAATCACCGAGTGTATCAACGACGTGATGGGTGTGAAGCTCAACTGGGCACCACTTGTGAAGGGCTGGGATGTGCCTACAGGTGAGACTCTGGCTGACCACCTTATCACCTTCATTGCCAATATCTTTGGCGAGAAGGCAGGATTCAAGGGTACAACCCTTCCTTGCGGTCATCTTATTCCTGAGGGAACATTCCCCATTGAGCGTTACAATGGTTGTCCGTTCTGCGGAACACCATTTGAGACCGCCGACTTCGTCTATAAGGGTCAGGCCAGCAAGCTGAAGGAACTGCGTCTGTTCACTGTCGAGGACATGAAGCATGTGTTCACGTCCCTTTTGGCATCGGCCACTCCGCTTGATGGAACTCAGAAAGACTCACTTGAACTGCTGCTCCGCGAGTTCTCTCTGCCCGAGGATGCCAACATCACCATGAAGGAAACGGCTATGCTCGTTATCAAGATGTTGGTAGAACAGGATAAGGCAGACGAGGCGTCAAAGTTGTTGAAGACTCCTACTGACGTGCTCCGTTACCTCTGGTATGAGAAGACCGGCTATGTGCAGATTATTGAGCCGAAGACTCTTGTTGCCCATGCCCGTAAGCTGTACTACCACATGTGGGGACCACTCGATAGAGGTGCTGATGCAGCAAAGAAGATGAAGAAGATGCTGATGTTGAAGTACGACCGCAAGGCATGTCTGCGTGTGGCGCTGTGGTTGAATGCCATCCCGATGACTGCAAGACAGGCAGCTGAGAACATGAATCCCAAGCGTGGTATGTGGGTCCGTATGATCCGAGCCCTCCGTTTGGGTGAATACTCTCGCAAGAATGGCTTTGACCATCTGGCAGAGATCCTCGACGTGTTCTACAAGCAGGATTACTCCACTTGGCAGGGCCGTGTTGACAAGGCTCGTTCTGAGAACGATGCCGACATGACGCTGGCATTGCTGAAGGAGCGTCCCGGTCTCTTTGCCCGTTGTCTGTTCGCATCTATGCTCCGCTTCGGTAGCGATAAGGTACTTGCAGCCTTTGAGGATATTGCCGACAAGATGCCAGCTCGTCTGGTGCTCTCACTCGGCAATGCTGCAGAGGCATACTTTGACCCCAAGGAGGTGCGTCTGGCCAGACCCATCACAGGTGTTACCCATCAGATTGAACCTAACAAGCTGTTGGCTCTCTATGATGACGAAGCCCGTAAGGCGATGACAGATGCCGTGAACAACCTCTATAAAGCTTCGATGGCAAGACGATTTGCAGCCCAGCAGACAGAGGCGAAGACAATCTTCATCGATCCTGCTCTGTACAATATTCCTGTCAGTGTGGGCGACCGTTCGGCAACTGTCCAGGATGCATCATGCGCCCTGATGGGAACTCGATTCCCTGTTGAGGGTGATGCCGTTCGCCTGTTCCTACAGTGGGGTAAGGGTTTGCATGCACAGCACCTCGATATGGACTTGAGTGCGCGAATTGCACTTGCCAGCGGAAAGGTATCTGAATGTGCCTACTACAGTCTTCGATGTGCTGGCGCAAAGCACTCTGGCGATATCCGTTCCATTCCAGAGATGGTTGGTACTGCCGAGTATATCGAGTTGTCAATGCCTGAACTAGAGGCAGCAGATGCCAAGTATGTCACTTTCACCTGCAATGCGTACTCATCTGGTGCTCTTTCTCCCAATCTTGTAGTCGGTTGGATGGATTCCGCTAATCCGATGAAGATTTCCGAGAAGAAGGGTGTGGCTTACGATCCTGCGTGCGTACAGCACATGGTTCGTGTCAGTGAGGGTAATCTCTCAAAGGGCCTAGTATTCGGAGTGCTTGATGTGGCAAAGCGCGAAATCATCTGGCTTGAAATGCCTTTCACTTCGCAGAGGCTGAGAGGTGCCAACAGCGAGTCCATCGAGGCACTGCTCAATAAGTTGGAGGAGAAGCTCTCAGTCGGTGAACTACTTGATATGAAGGCTAAGGCTCAGAACCTGACTTATGTTGAGAACGCTGACGAAGCCGATGAAGCATACACTTATGAGTGGGCGCTTAATCCTGCTGAAGTAACGAAGTTGCTGAATGGATAAGCCTCCAGATAACAAGCAATGTAAACCTTTACAAGCTTTCAATAATGAGAAGGATGACAGGTCTTGAGAGCCTTGCCATCCTCTTTTTATTGCTTTTTTTCAAAATAAAACGAAGATTTTTTAGATTACGCAAAAAGACTGCATTCGGTCATTGTAATTTTGCATTCGAAATCAATTCGGAGGTTTGGCAGAGTTGGTCGAATGCACCGGTCTTGAAAACCGGCAGACGGAAACGTCTCAGGGGTTCGAATCCCTTAGCCTCCGCATGACATTGGGGTGTTCTCCAGCGGCAACGAGAGCAGACTGTAAATCTGCTGCCTTTCGGCTTCGTAGGTTCGAGTCCTACCGCCCCAACAATATGGAGTTTGTAGCTCAGCTGGTAGAGCGCCTGTTTGTGGCACAGGTGGTCGCAGGTTCGAAACCTGTCAAACTCCCCAATCGCTTCATTAGCTCAGCTGGTAGAGCAGCTCACTTTTAATGAGCAGGTCGTTGGTTCGAGTCCAATATGTGGCACAAACTTGCTTCAATAGCTCAGTTGGTAGAGCAGCTCACTTGTAATGAGCAGGTCGTTGGTTCGAGTCCAACATGTGGCACAAACTTGCTCCAACAGCTCAGTTGGTAGAGCAACTCACTTGTAATGAGCAGATCGTTGGTTCGAACCCGACTTGAAGCTCAAATGAAATGCTTCAGTAGCTCAGTTGGATTAGAGCGTCTCGCTACGAACGAGGAGGCCGTGGGTTCGAGTCCTACCTGAAGTACGATAATGTGAGGATGCCCGAGTGGTCTAAGGGGGCGGTCTGCAAAACCGTCTTTCGTCGGTTCAAATCCGACTCCTCACTCAACAGTTAGAGGCCCCAATTCCTAACGTCAATGGAATTGGAGCCTCTATATTATGCGAAGTTGAGAATGGCTGTCAAGCGGTTCTTTACCTTCACGAGCACATTGCATATCTCACCGTTCTGAAGCTGGCTTTCATTCTTCCCCAGCAAATCTACAGCCCTCTTTAACAGCAGGAAGTCATCCTCGTTGAGTGGCATATCGGTGATTGAGTACTGAGGGTCAGCGTAGCGGTAGTAACGCTGATCGTACACTTCAATTGGGGCGTTGTAGCCCAACTTGTCAGAGCGCATCATTTGAATATCGCCCTGTACTGTTCTGAGAGAGATACCCTTCCTGATACCCTCCATATCGTATAAAGCATCGGAGCAGGCATCAACCAGGTCCTCTATCGTCCATCTTCTGTACCTGTTCCTCAGGCATCTGTCTATAGTCTTGTAGCGAATTAACGCATTCTTGTTTGCAGGCATTGTTGTATCTAAAATCTTGTTTGTTCATAATTCTTGTTCCTTATCCTTTTGTTGATATACTCTTTCGATAACATGTCGACCGTTTATGCGCAACGGCAAATAATGGATTGTTCACTACTCTCACACTCAAATTGAGCGGAGTCAATACTACAGGTCTAATTTTCCTATTCATTTTAACATTTAAATTTTGTGCGCTATCGTAGCGCGGTTAGTAATCATTATAATTTTGCCCAAGAGCTAAGGGTGGAGAAGATGAGTGATGGGCATCAACAAAGAAGTTGGAAAGCTTCGATACCGATTACTTTCCAACTTCTTGTTGCTATTATGACTGCAAAGCGTCAGCAGCATCTATGACGCATTTCGCAAATCCGGTATTCTTGTATGTTGGAAAGTATACACGTAATAGCTACGTGTATGGCGCTTTGAAAAATGAACATAACATGTCCGTCCAAAGTTCTTTGAACCCTGGAATAATGGTTTCAACGATATGTTCATTCTTTGTCTCAACATTGCTATTACTTTAAAATCGGCTGCAAAATTACATGATTTTTTGGAAAATACAAAGGAAAAATACCTAAAATCCGCAGATAATTTTTCGATTGTCTGATTTAGTCCTTGCTTATGATGATTCTGTCTGACTCTGGGCTTAGAAACGCTTGAGCTTGACTTGTATGCAGACACCTTCCCCTTA
>Ga0256407_10008341_pt1 | contig 15258 bp, 18 predicted proteins | sample RumenRJG_04DNA_FD_193489 | JGI IMG/M metagenome (GOLD analysis project Ga0256407, IMG submission 193489) | Bovine rumen microbial communities from Lethbridge, Alberta, Canada - RJG_04 | ecosystem: Host-associated > Mammals > Digestive system > Stomach > Rumen | place: Canada: Alberta...
GACATAAAAACTCTCCGTTTATACTATTACAAAAGCCATAACCGATTGTGATTATGGCTTTGAACTTTTTTAAAGATATTTTCAATATCTTATTTTTTAGTATCGATTTTTTCTCTGATACGTGTTGCTTTACCGCTTCTTTCACGAAGATAATATAATTTTGCTCTCTTAACATCACCTTTTCTGATAACGGTAATTTTTTCAATACGTGGAGAATATACAGGGAACACACGTTCAACACCAACACCTTGGAAAATTTTTCTTACGGTAATTGTCTTGCCGACTCCGCTTCCTCTTTTCTTGATGATGGTTCCTTCAAATGCCTGTATTCTTTCTTTGTTTCCTTCAACAATTCTTACGGAAACTTTAACAGTATCTCCGGGATTTAACGGAGGTAACTCTTTATTCATTTTGTCTTTGTTTAAATCTTCAACTATAGAATTCATGACTTTAACCTTCCTATTAAGGGCTTGCTTAAATATAATATGTAAAACATATTTTTTATACAAGCAGTTTTATAATTTTTATTTATTTTTTTTAAACAAAACCATATAAAAAATGTATTCTTATTGTCATTTTTTGTTGGTATGATACCTATTGTTCCCAAAAAGAGGTCGAAAAAATTTAATAATAATTGTTTAATGATATTGGGGAAATAATTAGAAAGGTTTAAAATTATGACATTTATCTTGGATTTTATTAAAGATATATTCTTTATGAAACCGCAAACAGGACTTATCGGACTTTCCGGTTTAAAATCGGTTAAAAAAGTCAAATCAACAAAAATTAACAATAAAAATTCCGAACCGAAATTATCTGATTTAATGAAAAAAAGTCATAAGCAACTTGAAGTCTAAAATAATCTATTTTTAATTAATATCACATGTTTACATTTTGTAACATGTGATATTTTTTTGTTTTTTGAAACCCCCTTGTCACAAGACTAAAGAAATGGTATTTTTAACACTAATTATTATTTAAAAATTAACGGTAATTAAGACTTGAAGGGCGTTTCGAAATATGTTACAATTGTAGTAGGAGAACTTATCACATTACAAAAAACAGTTAATGTAACAAGTTTCTTCCAAGGAAAAATATGAACGTGCTGTTGACGAAAGATCCTTATCCGATTGGGAAAATAGCCGTCCGAATGTTAATCGTATTTTTTGCCGCGGCTATTTTTTTAGGGGATAATTTATACTTTTGGGGCAAATCGTCAGCAGAGACAATTTCTACGGAAAATTCCAACAGAAATTTAGAGATGAAATCTTCGGAACTTTCAAACAGGCAATTAAAAGAAACGCATCAAAAACTTTGGAATATTTCAATCAGAAACAGATATGGGAATGTTCCCGTACGAAAGGTGGCAGACGGGATAGTCCATATTCGGTTATTAAAGAGAATTAACAAATATCCCGTAAAAATTAACGTAGTGGAAATTAATACAAAAATTAATCCGGGTATTGAAATTCAACCGGTTTTAGCAGGAGAAAATCTTGCAAATAAAGCAAATATAAGGACCCTTTCAAGAAAAAACAATTCAATTGTAGCTGTAAACGGGTCCTTTTTTATGCCGAGAACAGGTGTTCCGCTAGGGGTTATGATGATTGATAAAAAAATTCTCACTGGCCCTATCTACAACAGGGTTGCATTGGGTATTACGGATAACGGCTTTAAAATGGAAAGAGTTTCTCTTGATGCAAAATTAATTTATGGTGAAAATACCTTAGTTGTTAATAATGTCAATGTTCCCAGAATGCTTTCATCTGACATAATTGTTTATAACAAGTCTTGGGGTAAAAAATCACCAAATCCGCCAAAAAACGGAACTCTTGCAATAATTGAAAACGGAAGTTTTTCTGGATTCTACAACCAAAGTGTAGAAATCCCTGAGAATGGTTTTGTTGTTTCCGGTTCGACAGAAAAAATCAATGAATTTCTTTCTCTCGAAGAAAATAAAAAAATACTCGGCAAAAAAAATAAACCCGAAATTATTTTTGAAGTAAAGACAATTCCTGATTGGAACGATGTAAAACACATAATAAGCGGTGGTCCGTATCTTGTTAAAAACGGTAATTTATTTGTTGATTACACGGCTCAAAAATTTAATTCTATTGCGGGAAAAAATCCAAGAACCGCAATCGGATATACAAAAGAAGGACATTTTATAATAGTAACGATAGACGGAAGAGAAGAAGCATCAGTTGGGGTAAACCTCTTTGATTTGGCAAAAATAATGAAAAGTTTTGGCTGCTATAATGCAATGAATCTTGATGGCGGAAGTTCAACAGTAATGCAAATTAACGGTAATATAGTCAATTCCCCGACCGCAAAAGGAGGTATTCCTGTTAGTAATGCCTTGACCGTTAATATTCCTCAAAAACTCGCTCAAAATTAAATATTTTATCATTTTTACATTTCAACCATGTAAATGGTTTACTTTGAAAAAAAAATTATTAAAATAAACTTGATAAGTAGAGAAAGAGGTAACGGTTATGGCAACTTTAAGCGGAAGCGGTTTAATTTCAAGCGCTGTTTCGGGATTGACCAGTTCATACGGACTTTTGTCCTCTCAAAACACTGACGGAACAGGCTTAAAAATTTCTAATTTGACGAATATTTCACAAAGTGTTTTAAGTCAATTAAACGGCAATACATCATTTGTTTCTTATTTAACTTCAAATTTCGGTTCTTTAGATAAAAATGCCGATGGTGTTATAAGTGCTGATGAACTTACTAAGGCGACAAATACAATGCAATCACAAGGTTTAACAAGAGAAGAAATTTCAAATCTCTGCAACGGTATGTCAGGTTCAGATACTTATCAAACTGTACTTGAATACTTTGACAAAATAGATGCTAATCACGACGGAAGAGTTACTGATGCCGAAATTAGAGCTTTCCAATATACTTCTCAAAGACAAAAACTTGATACACAATTCAATGGTGTAAGATCGAGCAAAATGTCGTTATATTATGCAGATGAAAATGAAAGTGCTCCGACAAGCATTGTTGACGGTTTTTACCCCGATGTATAATTAAAAATTGTTTTTTGCAATAAAAAAGCGGCTATTAGCCGCTTTTTTATTATAATTTCGCTTAATTATCCTAAAATATTCAGAGCGCCTTTTAACAAGCCACCGAGCAAACCGCCACCTTGATCTTGTTGTTGTTGGTCGCCACCACCTAATATCGAACTGAAAATGCTGGATATAGGATCTTGTTGTTGTCCTTGTTTATCTCCACCAAGTACACCTCCGATTACGTTTGATGCAACTCCTTTTAATAATGCGCCTGCGATTAACGGTAAAGCCATAATGTGAACCCCTTTTCTATTACTACCCTTGTACCTATATAAAGTAATTTTTGTTTGAAAAATTGCATGTTTTTATTCATGTTTCTTAACAATTTTAATAAAACCACAAAACGGCTATTATTACTGCATTCCGTAAAAATAAATGATACGATTTTAATATCAATGCTTGGTGTCAGTAATATAACTTTTTACAAAAAATATAATTTGCTAAATAAATTAAAACTATATCCTATTAAAAGGACTTACTTAACTCCTATTAACTTACACTTTCCACTTACTTTTATATAAAGTATTTTTATAAACTACGATTTCAATAAGTTATGTTTTTTGTTACATTCTTAATATTATTACTCATAAACAAAAAATACCTGAAAAATCAGGTATTTTTTATTAGTTATAGAAAAATTTATCTGTTATTCGATTGTAAAATGCAATTTTACTTGATCGCCGCTTTTGATATTTAGTGATTCTCCTTTTTCTACTAATGAAAGGGGGGAATCTTCATAAACTTGTTTTGCTCCGCTTCTTAATCTGTTTTCACCATCATCTGATTTAGCAACACCTTTTATAAAGGAAACGCCTTGAGAAAGTCCCGGAACTTTAAGAACCTTACTTGCAACAGTTGTTGCACCTGTTGTTGCAACTTTTTTTGCAACTTCTTTTTTATCAAGCGGTTCATAGTGAGAAACTTTTACTACGATATTTTTTCTGCTTACATCTGTCACGCCATCTACTGTTATATATTTTTGAAGATAAAATTTGAAATAGCCTTGTCTTTTGCCTCTAAGTCCGTCTTCAACCTGAATAACTTTTCCGTATAGTATGCTATTTGCATTTAACTGTAAACCGTCGTCTAACTCTACTGTTTCATCTAATTTTACTTCAAAAGTTTTTGAAGGCTTAGCTGTAGAAAAATGTTCTTGTGCAGTTCCCATTGCTGATTCAAAACATTGAGCGGATACGGCTGTCATTAAGAGTGTCGCAATTGTGCATAATATTTTTTTCATTTTTATACTCCGAATTATTTTTCATCATTTGTATTTTATATTAAAATCGGTAAAGTGTCTAATTCATAAAACAATTTTGATGAAGTCAAAAACTGTTCGGGATTTGAAGTTACATAAAATTGCGGTTTAAATAAATTTTTTTCGGAAGTCAAATTTTTTTCATGCAAATCTTTTACTATAAAATTAGCAAAATATTCTGAAGGGTCAACAAAAATATCTATTCCTGTCATTGAGGTAAGAACTTTTCTTAAGTAGGGATAATGAGTACATCCTAAAATAATTTTTTCTACTTTATTCTCAAGCAGAATATTTAAGTGTTCTTTTATAATTTTTTTGTTTTCTTCATTATTAACACCGTTGTTTTCAACAATTTTTACCCAATCAGGCGGACACCCGTGTTCATATACTTCTAAATTCGGAGAATATTTTTGAAGATTAATTTTGTAAGCGTGAGATTTTGCCGTAACTTCGGTGGAAAGAACGCCTATTGATTTAATTTTCATTGTTGCTATTTGAAAACAGGCATTTTGAACAAGAGGATAAAGAATAAAATCTACTTCATTTTTTAAATCTTCATAAACTGCTGCAGATGTTGTGTTACATGCCATAACAACTGCTTTTACATTTTTTTCGGTAAAAAATTGCATTGTATTTTTTGTAATTTTCAGTAATTCTTCTTTAGTTTTTGTGCCGTATGGAATATTAATCGTATCTCCGTAATAAATAAAATTTTCATCGGGCAATAGAGCGGAAAGTTTTTTAAAAACGGTCAAACCGCCAATTCCTGAATCATATACACCAATAGGTCTGTTATCACTCATTATTAATTACCTTTTCCAAAATAGTTGATAACTCCTTCACAAACCGCTTCTGCTGATTTGTCCTGACGTTCGTCCGTTAAGAGTTCATTTCTTTCGTTTGTGTTTGAAATAAAACCAAGTTCAAGAAGAATTGCTGGAACATTTGTATTCTTTATTACGTAGAACGGGGATTTTATCACACCTCTGTTGTTTGCATCAATTTTAGACATAATTGATTTATGTATTGCTTTTGCAAAATCTAGGCTGTCTGCTTTCCAATAATGAGTTTCAATACCGTTGATATCACCTTTTTCGCAAGAGTTAATATGAACACTGATGAACAAATCGGGACTTTTGTTATTTGTCATTACAACTCTGTCATTTAAAGAAACAAAGGTATCGTCCTCTCTTGTCATAAAGACTTTAGCACCTTGCTCTTCAAGTTGTTTTGCAATCTTTTGTGCAATATCTATTGTTAATTTCTTTTCTTGAATTGAACCGCCAATTGCTCCCGGGTCAGAACCGCCATGTCCGGGGTCAATTACAATGAATTTTCCTGAAAGGTTTCGTTTGCCAGAGGTAACGGTTATAGGATTTTTTATAGAGAGAACAAGTTTTGTTGCACTCATATTCTCAAGACAATCAATTGTTGTTTGCGAGGATATTGGTATGGTAATTACAATACCTTCGTTTCCTATATTATCTACCAGTATATTTTTTATACTTCCAGTTTTTAATTTTTTTGTAAGAGAATAATTACTATAAGTAACGACATTATATAAACTCAATTCAAGGGTTTTTGAGTTCCTTTTAATAGAATGAACTATCGGAGAAGAAAATTCCAGTTGAATTCTGTCCGTGTTAGAACGATATTCTTGATTTGTAGAAACTTTTGCGGAGAGAAGATTAGAAGTGTTTGAGTACAATTTTATATTACGAAGATTGTCTTCTCTTGCTATTAAAATATTTTGTAAATCATTGGAGTAAATTGCCGTGTATTTTGAAGGATTAGGAGTTGTTATAACAACTCTGATTTTAGTGGGTTCAAACTGCCCGACTTTCGCAGTATCTGTGCTGTTTAGTTTGAATTCAATATTTCTGAATTTTTGAGCACAAATTGCATTCGGAATATCAAATACAACTCTGTCAGGATTTGATAAATAGATAACTTTTTCAAGATTTACAACTCCCATTCCCGAAAGCAAAAGACTTTCCTGTTTTACATTTACATTTTGAACATAAAATCTTGAAAGCAATTTTGATTCCATTAACGGGGGATTGACTCTGACCGGTTCTGCTTTTGGTTCAGGCAAAACTACGTCTTTAGGCAAAAGTGTTTTATCAATTTGCGATAATATTTCGTTTGATGGTTTCGGAATAACCGCAGATTCAGTCGGTTGGACTATCTCGGCCTCGGAAATCCTTAATTTTTCAAAATAATCGTAAGCACTTGATTTTACTTCTCGGTAAACAGGTGTTAAATAGTCTTGAATAGGCTTATAATCGGCTATTTTTATAATTATACTGCCGCCAATATATATGACTTTTAAATCGGCAGGATTGAATTTTGAATTATATGTCATTACCAATCTGACAACTGAGGGTGATGTCGAAAATTGAGAAATTTTCAGGTTCTGAAGTCTTCCGTATTTAAAATCAAAATTTCCTTGTTTTCTTGTTAAAACAGCATTATCAATATCCAAGTATATTCTGTCCGGATTTTGCAAAACACCTTTTCTGATTGATGGCAAAGAGTCGCTTCCAGATGCAGAAAGAACGATTATACTATCAGAACTGTCAAATGTTATATTGTTTATTTTTACTTCTGCAAAAGCACTCGAAAAACAAAATGATAAAAATATTATAAATAACTTTATTAAAATCTTCATAACTAATTTTGATAATACATTAAAACTCAAAATTATCAATTTTGTTAAGTATTGAAACACTTGCAATAAAAAAGCCCGCTTAATGCAGGCTTTTTTTTAATTTTTTATTAACCCTTAATATTAAATGTCGTTTTGGGTTGACCTTTTCTCATTGTAACGCCGAGAGAATAAGCCATTCTGTTGTATTTGCTGATTTCTTCCTGTACGTTTCCGCTAAATACGTTATCAGCTTTTTCAAAATAATCTACCATAGGTTCCCACAAACTGTTTACTGTTTTTGCTGCAGTATCTTTTACTTGCTTCAAAGTTCTTGTAGGAAGTTTTATATTCAAACCGAAGGGGCGGTTGAAAAATCCATTTGTATTTGTATTGTTGTTTCCTATCATTTCACATGTCCTTCAGTCTGTACTTTTTATATATCGGCATATTCTAATATAACTTTAATGATTAATTAAGAAATGTAAAGGAACATTTATATGATTTTTTATTGATTCACTGCAATTTTATCTATTGTATTGTAATGATAATCCGCTTCTTTGCACATAAAATCAACCCATTGAGACATAATTTCATCTTCCGGAAGTTGATAAGAAATAGGTGAACCGACTTTTAATGTTAATTTTTTTTGGAAAGGATATTTTGCATATCCGTCAAAGCCGACTATTGCAACGGGGACAATATCCATTTTTGCTTTTTTAGCAACTACTATAAATCCTTTTTGAACATGAGTTAAATCATTTCCCATTGTTGTTGTGCCTTGCGGAAAAATACCGATTGACCAATTTGTTTTTTCTGAAATATCTTTTAATGTTTTAAATGTTGCGAGTTCGGGTTTGCTTCTGTTTACGGCAAAACCTCTGAGCCAAATTACAAGATGTCTTAAAAGCCAATTCTTGTGCGTAAAAAGTTCTTCTTTTGCCATATAAGCAACTCTTCTGTTAACAGCAAGAGAAACCATTGGCGGATCAATGTATGAACTGTGATTAGCCGCAAAAAGATATCTTTTCTTTGAATCTATATTTTCTCTACCTACAACATTTACTTTGTAAAAAATATATCCGACAGGATATACAACGAAATATAAAAACCACAAATAAAACAAAGAACCTCTAAAATTGTATTCTTCTGGATATCTGCGATTATAATTTCTTTTTTCTTTTTTTATTCCAAACATTTTTTTGTCCAATGAGCGATTTCTTCTTAGGGTATTCTACTATGAAAAATTAATTTAAACAATAATATAAATACCTCATATTAATGATAAAATTAATTTTAATAAGAGGTTTATAACATGGAAAAATTTATAAATAAAGAAAGATTAACAAAAAGATTTTTAAAATATGCTGGCATTGATACAGGTTCAAATCCTGAAATAGCAGAAGAAAAAATTCCGAGTACGGAAAAACAAAGTCATTTTGCTGATATTCTGTCAGATGAATTAAAAGAGTTAGGTTTAAAAAATATTTATAAAGATGAACATGCCTTTGTTTATGCTACGCTTCCGAAAAATAGCAGCAAAAATCTCCCGATAATAGGTTTGTTTGCGCATATGGATACAAATTCAGATGTTCCGACAGGTCCTGTTTATCCTCAAATTCACGATTACAAACAAGGTGATATTAAACTTAAAAATGATGTATTTATAAGCGAAGATGATTTAAGACCTTTCAAAGGGCATAAAGTTATTACATCTGACGGTACAACCCTTCTCGGTGCCGATGATAAAGCAGGTATTGCCGAGATTTTAGAGGCAATTTGTGTATTAAAAGAAAATTCCGATATTGAATATCCTGAAATTCAAATTGTTTTTACTCCTGATGAAGAAACAGGTATGGGAATAGGAACTTTTGATATTAATAAAATTTGTGTTGATTTTGCATATACCGTAGATGGTTCTGCTCCTTCTCACATTGATACGGAAACATTTAACGCCTATAACCCTGAAATTACAATAGATGGTAAAGTCGTTCATTGCGGTTATGCATATAATAAAATGACAAATGCACTATTAGTTGCAAATGATTTTATCTCAAAACTTCCTAAAAATGAAACCCCCGAAACAACAAAAGATAAAGAAGGATATTACTTTGTCAGTGATATTTCAGGAAATGCAAATTCTGTTAAAATAAAAATGCTTGTTAGAGATTTTGACAAAAACAAAATTTTAAAAAGAATTGAATTTTTAAAATCAATCATTTCAGATTTGGAAAAACAATATCCTGATGCAAAAATTTCATTTCTCCCAAACAAAAGATATTCAAACATGAAAGAAAAATTGAAAGAATTTTCTGAAGTTGTTGAATTTGCAAAAGAAGGCATAAAACTCAGCGGACTTGAACCGAAAGAAATGTCGGTAAGAGGCGGTACAGACGGTTCTCAATTAACGTTGAGAGGCCTTTTAACTCCAAATTTAGGAGCCGGCGGTGTCAACTTCCATTCAACTTCGGAATTTGTTACAGTTGAAACTATGCAAAAATGCACAGAAAATATTTTAAACATTATAAAAGTCTGGACAGAAAAATCCGAAACAATAATGCCTAAAATAGAAAATATAAGAAAAAATTAGTCTTTTCTTTCTAATATCATCAATAAATCTATTGGTGTAATATCAAACGCATTTGCAATTTGGCAAAAATGTTCAAAGCTGAGAGTTCTTTCTCCCCGTTCAATCATTCCGTAAAAAGAAGTAGATATACCAACTCTTTTTGCCATTTCTGCCTGAGAAACAGACAAACTTATTCTCATATTTTTGATTAAATTTAATAAACTATCTTTATCCATAATATTTGAATTATAAATCGCATTATAATATTTGTCAAAATCTTGACACAAATAGTGTTTTCTTTTGTGATTAAGTATTTTTATGTTATTCTATAACATTATGGACTCGAGTATTATATTTAATCCGGTATTAGTTTCCGTTATATTGCTTTGTATATTGTGTTTGCGAAAAGTAAACGTGCTTTTAGCGTTGATAATTTCAGCACTTGTTGCGGGAAAAATGGCAGGTATGCCTATCGGCAAGGTTATGAATATTTTTGTTGACGGAATGGGGGCGAACTCAGAAACTGCATTGAGTTATATATTGCTCGGAACATTTGCCGCAGCAATGATGCATACCGGATTAACAAATATTCTTTCAGACAAGATCGAAAAAATCGTAAAAAACAAAAAATTCGTTCTGCTTGTGATTTTAACGGTTCTTGCAGTAATGTCCCAAAACGTAATTCCCGTTCACATTGCATTTATTCCGATACTTGTTCCACCTCTTTTGAAACTGATGAATTCAATGAAACTTGACAGGCGTGCTGCTGCATGTGCTCTTGCTTATGGTTTAAAAATGCCATATATTGCAATACCTGCAGGTTTTGGTCTTATATTTCAAGGGCTTATTGCGGTTAATATGACACAAAACGGAATGTCTGTTTCAACTCATGATGTATGCTCTTCTGTTTGGATTTTAGGGGTTGCAATGACTGTCGGATTATTGGTTGCAATATGTATAACATACAGAAAACCAAGAGAATATAAAGAAATTGATGAACAACTCTCAGATGAAAACAATAAAACGGAAAAATTTAATAAAAAACATTTAATGACAATATTTGCGGCTTTAATGACGTTCTTAATTCAACTTTGGACTAAATCACTTCCTCTGGGTGCGATTGTTGGTCTTACCATAATCTTTGGAACAGGAGTTATTAAACATGATAAAACTGATAAACTTATTGATGAAGGCATAGGTTTGATGGGATATATTGCATTTGTAATGCTTATCGCAGCAGGATTTGCTCTTGTATTAAAAAATACGGGAGGAATTGATTCTCTTGTTTCTTCATTGACTCCTATGATGAGTGCGGGTAAATTTGCAGCAACATTGATAATGCTTATAATAGGGTTATTTATAACAATAGGTATAGGAACTTCTTTTGGTACAATTCCTATTCTGGCAGTATTATTTGTTCCAATTTGTATGAATTTGAATTTTTCCGTTCCTTCAACTATTGTCATAATCGCAGCAGCGGCAGCTCTTGGGGATGCAGGCTCTCCGGCTTCTGATACTACCTTAGGACCAACATCGGGTCTTAATGCTGATGGTCAGCACAATCATATAAAAGATACGTGCATTCCGACTTTTTTGCACTATAACATTGCATTGATTATTTTTGCTTTAATTGCAGTATGTACTATATTTAAATAAAATAAATAAACTACTAATTTTTGTTAAGTTGAAGAATTTCTTCCGCATTATTAATATATTTTTGGAGGAAACTCAAATTATAATAATATTCTTCTGGATTGTCTTTTGCCGCTTTAATTTCTTGTTCGTTTGCAACAAAAAGTTCAGCTAGTTCAGGATCGAATTGCATTCCTGCACAACGCTTAATTTCTTGCACTGCAACTTCGTGCGGAAGTGCTTTTCTGTACGGTCTTGTAGAAGTCATTGCATCATAAGTATCTGCAATAGCTATAATTCTTGCAAATAGAGGAATTTCAGTTCCTTTTAATCCTGCTGGATATCCTCTTCCGTCCCAGCGTTCGTGATGAGATTTTAGCCAGCCTGCAACAGCTGTAAGCTTTTTAACGCTTTTAATCATTTGTTCACCACGACTTGTATGGCTTTTCATTACGCTAAATTCTTCATCAGTTAATTTATCGTTTTTGCACAAAATACTTTGAGGAATACCAATTTTCCCAATATCGTGAAGAAGCCCTGCGGTTTCTATTTCTTCAAGTGCGGTGTCATTTAAACCGAGTTTGCTTGCAAGAATTAAAGAATATAATGTAACTCTCAAAGAATGTCCGTGAGTGTATGGGTCTTTTGCATCTAATGCGCACGAAATAGATTTTATTGTTTTATAGAATAATTCTTTTAAATCTTTTAAAATCAACGTTTTTCTTGCTGCAAGAGCAAATTTTTTCAAACCGTTATCAACTGAAACTTTTAATTCTTCGGGATCAAAAGGTTTCAATATATATTGATATAACTGACAATCATTAATTGCAGATACAATAATATCCGTATCTTGATGCCCTGTTAAAAGAATTTTTACAATTTCTGGATGGGTTTCGTTTACTTTTTTTAGAAACTCTGTTCCTTCCATTTCGGGCATTTTTTGGTCACTTACAATAAGAGAAATTGCATCGCCTTCTTTATCAATAATATCAAGGGCTTCAAAACCATTAGAAGCGGTAAGTATATTGTAAAGTCCTCTAAAAGTTCTCTTTAAAAGTTGAAGGTTATTAATTTCGTCATCAACAATCAATATGGTCGGCTTTATGTCAATCATATCGTTGTTTATAAATGTATCTATGCAATTTTTTAATTGAACTTCGTCAACGCCCAAAATTTAAACCACCGTGTTATAAGTTAACTTACATTTTTATTATATCTTTTTTATAAAGAAAAAAAAAGTTTCTGTTATTAAAATGTAAAGATAACTTATAAATATAATCAAAAATGCAAGTTGATTAATAATATTGTTTGGGTTATTTTATGGGTGTTGGTACTAAATGAGAGGAGATAATTATGAGTAGAAGACCTATTATTGCAGGAAATTGGAAAATGAATAAATTCCAAGAAGAAGCAAAAAATTTAGTAAACGAAGTTATGGCAGGTTTAAAACAATACGATAAGGAAAAACTTCCGACAGTTATTGTTGCTCCAGTATTCACTTCATTATATGCCGCAAATAAGGCATTAACCGATTGCGGTTGCGGAAAAGTTAAACTTGCTGCACAAAATTGTTATTATGAAACAAGCGGAGCATATACAGGCGAAGTTTCTGTTGAAATGCTTAAAGATGCAGGTTGTGAATATATTATTATCGGTCACAGCGAAAGAAGACAATATTTTTCTGAAACAGATGAAATGGTAAATAAAAAAGCTCATGCTATATTGAAAAATGGTTTAATTCCTATAATTTGCTGTGGTGAATCTCTTGAACAAAGAGAAGCAGGTGTAACTGACTCTCACATCGCATCACAAATTAAAAATGCTTTAAACGGTATCTCATCTGAAGACGTTGCTAAATCAGTAATTGCTTACGAACCTATTTGGGCTATAGGAACAGGAAAAACTTGTGATTCTGTTGAAGCAAACAGAGTAATTGCAATGATTAGAAATACTGTTAAAGAAGTTGCAGGTGCTGATGCTTCTGAAAAAGTAAGAATTTTATACGGCGGAAGTGTTAAACCTGAAACTATCAAGGAGCAAATGGCTCAATCAGATATCGATGGTGCATTGGTAGGCGGAGCAAGTCTTAAATCAGACAGTTTCGTTAAAATTGTTGAAGGTGCAATGTAAACATTATCAGAATTTAATTTTAATGAGATAAAAATAACGGTTAATGATTTTTCATTAACCGTTATTCTATATCCTTTATTAGTATTGTGTAACTTATGCTTTTTCTGATTTTTCTGCTTTTTCTTGTTCTTGCTTTTCATAAGCGGCTTTAACATCTTCAACAGTAACTTTTCCTGTTATTCCGCGTTGTTGACGCATTTTTTCTATTGTTGAAGGATTAAGAACTTTAAGAACCATTCTTCCGCCCGATTCTTTAGAAAGTGAGCCTCTGACTTCAACAGGGTAACTGTTGTAGTCCGGAGTAAGTTCGCCGTTGATTAATCTTGCTTGAACATGTTCAATGTGTTCTTGTGCTTTTCTCGGATATTCAGGGTGAACTTTCAACCATTCTGCATAATCCATGTTTCCTCTGGGGTTATTACATCCTGCACATTCTGCAATGTAGTTTTTAGTATCATCAGGACCGCCCAATGAGTGAGGGTGAATGTGTTCTGCAGTTGTTAATGCAGTACTGAATATTCTTCTTGCTATTTCACCGTTTGTTCTGTTTAAATACTTGTCTTGTATTCTCTTAACGTGTTCAAATGATTGAGGTAAATTCATTGCTAAGTCTTGAATTAATCCTTGGTCTTCTTCTGATAATGAAGCGGTTGCTTTATCCAAGTTTTCTACAAATTCGCAACGGTCAAGACCTCTTCCTGCCTTGATATCTTTTTGTGCTTTTTGAATTAATGCAGAAACAGGGTTTTCTTCAGACTTAAATGAACCTGTTGCCATTGTGTTTAATTCATTCAAAATTCCGTTTGAATATTCACCTGTCAATTTTTTAAGGTTTGAACTTACGTGTTTCAATGACGTTGACAAATCACCGCCTGATTTTTTTGCATCTTGTGCAATAATTGTACTTAATGCTTTTTCATCAGCACGCATGTACTTACTGTATGCTTCAATATTAGCTGCTAATTCCGGTCCTGCTGTTCTTGATAGTGCTTGTTCGCAAACTTTTTGATCGGAAACTCTCAACATAGGTTTACCGCAACAGCAACAAGGTACATCTTTTAATTTTTTAACTTTAAATTGACTTGTTGAACAAGGGTGACCAAATGAAACATTTGATGCTCCTGCAAAATAATTTTTTAAACAACCGCTATCGCCCGCTTTCTTAGGCTCAGTTGTTACTTTTTCTTCTTGTGCTTTTACTTCTTCTTCTTTGGCTCTTGAAACCTGTACAAAATTCGTTTGAATTTGGTTAATTCCGTTTAAGTTCATTTCCACCCTGATTTCTATATTTACTGTCTATTACACACACAAAAAATTTGCTATATACATTTAATACCGAAAAAAGAATTCTTTTGTTAGTTTTTACCATGTTTTATTATAAAAATTTACATTTGTTAACATCTACGGATTTTAAATTATTAAAAAAAAGACCTCTTAAAGAGGTCTGTAAATTTTTTAGAGAGAGATAGAGAGAAAAATAAAATTTTAAGAGAGATTTTAGAGAGTGTGTGAGAAGTATTTGAAAGAGTTTTTAGAGAGTTTGTTTAATTGAGAAGAGTGAGAATTTAGAGAGATTTTATTTATTAACCAACGTATTTAACAGTTGCGTGTTTGATTGCTTCTTCTTCTGCTTTCTTAACGTTTTCTAATTCTTGTGTAGCTGCGTTCAATTGAGTTTGTAATGTTTCTCTCTTCATATCAAGAGCGTTTTCTTGAGATTGAAGACCTGCAATACTCATATTGCTTTCAGTTTGGCTTACCATGTTTTGAGCCATTGAAGTTTGGTAGTTGGTAAGAGCCATACCAAAGTTGTCCATATTTCCACCATATGCTTGTGAAAATACTGATGCTGCGTTCATTGTGTTATATGCAGCTTGCATATTGTTTGCGTTTTGTTTTGCAGTAATTTGATCTGCCAAACCCATTTGCTCGTTAGATA
>Ga0256407_10008343_pt1 | contig 15253 bp, 2 predicted proteins | sample RumenRJG_04DNA_FD_193489 | JGI IMG/M metagenome (GOLD analysis project Ga0256407, IMG submission 193489) | Bovine rumen microbial communities from Lethbridge, Alberta, Canada - RJG_04 | ecosystem: Host-associated > Mammals > Digestive system > Stomach > Rumen | place: Canada: Alberta | collected...
ATCCCCAATTATAATTACTTATTAATTTATCTTTAATTTATTGTTAGATTTTAGATATAATTATTAATATCAAAATTAATTAATAATTAATAAAATATATTAACTAATTTTAACTTTCCTCAAATTCTTAACTATTTTAACTTTTAAAAATATATATAATCCTAATCTAATTTTAAAATTTAGATGACATATCTGTACTTCTTTATCTATTATCCAAGGTTACAAAGAGAAATAGCAAGTGAAATAAATTTTATTATACCTGAAAAAAAAAGTGAATGCCCTCAATGTATATATACCAAAGAAACTTATGATGGGAATGATAGCAAAAAATATTATAATTATAGAAAAATATATAAAATTGCTAAAGCAGACAAAAAAGGTTCAGATGCAAATAAATATCATTTTGAATTTGAAATAGGTGATGACATCTATTCTATTACTTTTGAAACCGGTAAAAGTAATTTTATATATACTACAACTTTAGAAGTTGGGAAAAGAATAATTCATATTAAAAGACCTATTGATCAAAATATAATAGAATATAGTGATAAAATTGATGATTTTCTTGGAGCCTTAGAAGATAATGGAGAAAGCAGTAAAATTGAATCATTATATAAAGACACTATTACTTTATTTTCTAAAAAGAAAGGTTTTGGATTTTTAATTTCTATATTTCTCAAAGTGTATCAAAAAAAAGATTTATGTTCATTATTACTAAAGAAATTTAGAGAAATGAACTTAAATCCAAAAGATAATGAGAAAAATTTAGATAGAAAGCCTTATTTAAAGGATTTTTCTGCAAAATTTGATGAAATTACTAAAAATATAGATCAGATAATAAATGAATATGGTTATAATAATATAGAATTTTATGGAGTTATTCTCTGCTATTTAAATTTTTATAATTTTAAAAATTTTGCTTCTCTAATAGATAATTTATCATCTAAGTCACTAGAAGATACTTTTGAAATTTTGCTAATTTATAATGCACATTTCCAATATTCGATTGATAAAGATTATGAATTCTTTGATAATTTTATAAAATATTCAATTAAAAAAGAATCTTTTTCTATTTTTAAAACTGGATTAACCTATATTAAGGATATAGAAAATTATCTTCATGTTATAGATAATAACAAAGAAGATATTTATTCTCAATTTATACAAAAAGAAACTGATCCTAAAAATAGAGAAAAATATATTATTAAAATTGAAAATAATTTAATATTTAAACAAGAAGAGAAAAAAAAAGGAAGTGAAAAATATCCAATAATAATAGATTATATTAATAATATTTTAGATTTTTCAAAAGAAAATGAGATTTTTTTAATTCAATTTACAAGTGATTTTTGGAATTATATATTAAATTATTACAAAGAGCCTAAAATGGATAATATAACTATATGTTCAAAATTAAGAGCTGTATTTAATAAATATTTTTCATTAGTAAAAAAAAGATTTGATAAAAAATCAAAAATATATACTGATGTTAAAAATTATGATGAAATAGATGAATTTACATTTTTGTTAGACCAAATAATAAAAGGTTATATTAATAAAGATAAACAATTAGAAGATATAGATAGGTTGGTTATCATAACTCAATATAATCCTTATTATAATTATAATGAAACAAAATATTCAAATAAAGTAGACACAAATATATTTGATTCATTTAAATTGAACAAGATTGATGATACATTTATTAAAAATTATATATCAATTCAGTTTGAATTAGTTTTTAAAGAAAAAATACATAAATATATTTCAAAAATTGTTTCTAAAATACAAAAAATATCCGATTTTCCGAACATAATCAAATTAATTAATTTTAATCTTTTAGAAAACAAGAATATAATATTGGATGCTTTAATTAAAAGAACTGATGATATTTTAGGAAAAGGAATAGAAAATTTTACGAATAAAAGATTAGAAGAGGCTGTTAAAGTTATGGCTGAATTAGCCTTTATAAATTTTATTTATAAAAGAAACGAAGATCAATTTGATTTTATAAATGAAAAAATTGAAGAATTACCAGATAAAATTCAATCATTAATTTTTATTGAAATTATAAATTCATATATAATTAAAAAAAATGAGAAAGATAAATTATTATTATTAGAAGAAAAAGATTATGAAAAAACAAATAAATTGAAACAATACATTTTCAATAAGTTTTCAAAAGAAGTCAAAAATGAAGATGATATAAATCATAAAATTAAATAAATTAAATGCTTAGAAGGTGATTTAAAAAAAGAAGAAAAAACTCTAGAAGAAATTAAAAATATAAAGCAAAATGATAGTGAAAAAAATGAAAATGAAAGCAATGTAAATGAATTTTTGGAAATGTTAATGAAAAATAATTTATTTACAAAAGATGAATTTTTTTCTGATCCAAATAATCTCAAAATAAAATTAATTTATGAATTATTCGAAAACAAAATTATCAAAAAAAATCAGGAAGAATATTACGAAAAAATACAAACATTATTGACAGCTATAAAAAATGATTTAGAAGGTAATATTAAAAAAATTAAACTCAAAGAATTTTTGAATAATAATCCAGACTTTATAAAAAAAAGATTAAGTTTAATTAATATTATAATACCAGGATTTAAACCAGAAGAAACTTTGAAAAATTTGCAAAATGATTATAAAGAAATATCTAAAGATATAAATGATTTAGAATTTATAAAGGAAAATATTATAAAATATTATAAGAATAGTTATAAAGAAATAATAAGAGATTTAATTGATGCTATTAGACAAAATGATAAAATGAATATATTACAATATAAAAAAGGTAAAATAGGAGATTTAATTAAAAAATGTAAAGATAAACAATTAGAAGATAAAGCCAAAAAAGTTAAAGAAGTAAAAGATTTTTTATTATTTAATGTAATATATGAAATGAGTTCAGGCAAAGATGATGAATCAAATTTTAGAGAAGCATATGCCAAATATAAGAAATTCTTAAATGAAAAAGGAGATGTTAATAAATTATATGAAGATAATAAAGAAATTGTTAATAAAATAAGGGATACATTATGCAATGATGAAGAGCAGGCAAATATTTTTATTGATCAATTAAAAAAAAATTATGGAAAAAATAATGAAACAATGATTGATGATTTAACAATATTATTTAATACTAAAAAATATGATTTAGAAATTAAAAGTTTAATTTCTTTTTTTGAATATTTTCAAAAAGATAATGAAGATTGGAACAAAAAATTATCAAAAGATTATAAAAATTTACTCCAAAAAACTCCTCAAGAAATAAAAAATAAATTAAATGAATTAAAAGAAAATAATATTTATAATTATAGAGATGAAAATAATTATTATACAAATTTATTTAAATGCTTATATAACAAAAAAGAAGCAATTGATTTCATTTTTGAAAAAATTAATCAAAATGTAAGCATAGATTATTTAGAAGAAAAAATTCAACCAACTAATAGAACAATAAATATAGAAGATATAATTGCCTCAGAAAAATGTATTTTTCATATTAGTAAAATGAAAGATCAAGATGATAATTTTAAAAGGCTCAGTTACATAAAAGGTTTAGATAAAAAAGAAATTGATTATTTCCTAAAGTATTCACAAATATACTCTTATATTATTGAATTAGATAGAAATGATGATAACTCTGATAATATTTATGAAAAAGTTATTAATATTATTAAAATTGATTTAACATTTAAAATTGATCAAGATTCAGAAGAATTTTTTTATTATGTAAAAAATCAAAGTGAACCTGAATATATATCATTTGAAGATTTAATACATTTAAAAAATAAAATTCATTTAGATAGTGAAAAGGAGGATGAAAATAATAATGAAGAAGAAAAAATTGAATCTGAAGAAAAAGATATATTAAAATCAAAATTAAAAACTTTAATTTTTTTTAAAAAATTAATAATTAATTTGGAAATAATTAATAAATATATGAGAGTTCTTAAAACTAAAGGATGTACTTTACCATTAAAAATTGATATAAAAGTGAAAATGCATACGGTAAATTATTTTTTAGAAGGAAAGGAAGTTACTTTTCGTGTTATTAAAACATTTTTATTAAACGTCAAAAATAAGCATGTTTCTCAATTAAATGATATATATAAAGAAAAAATGTATATTAGATTTGTATATGGTGAACAATTCAGAAGCTTAATGAAACATATAGAAAAAACTTTTCATATTGACCCATTCTTAAGATATATACTTAATATTATAGATAATAATAAAATTATTAAAGAAGGTGAAAAATCTCCAATAAACAATGCCGAAGATTGTATTACCCAATTTGAAACAATCAATCAAAATTCATTCGATAGTATTTCAGAATATATAAGAACTTTATTTGTAAATAATAAAATAAAAACTATTACAGAACATTATAATAAAATGCTTATCAATCCTAATAATAAATATAAAGGTATTTATAGCCAAAAATGTATAAAAAATACAATGGAAAAATATATAATAGATTTATTTTGGGATAAATTAACAGAATTACCAATAGCCCAAAATTTATTAATTACCAGTAAAGAAACATCATCTGAAGAAATGCAATCATTTTTCCATAGGGCTATATTATGTAAGCATAATACTTTATTCGTTGTAGCAATTAATGACTCATTTTCTGAATACCAGCAAAGTATAATGAATTCTTATATAGATCAATTATTGACATATGAAAATGAAAAATATAATGATGACAATGGTACAAATATTCCAAAAAAAGAAACACAAATTTATTTATCATCTTGCATTTTATTTATATATGATGAAGAAAATAAAAAAATTAATTCATTTTTAAAAGAATTAAATAAGCTTAATAAACAAAAATTTGAAAATATTGTTGTTGTCGAAGAAACTTATAAAAATAAAATTCTACCAAAATTGGGAAATATAAATGTTATTTCTTCAGATATATGCGGGTTAGGAAAATCTGAAAAAATTAAACTAATGACAAAAGGGAAAAAATATTTTCATTTTCCTTTAGGAGGTATATTAACTAAAAATATCATTTATAAAAAAAATAGAAAAACTTTTAGAAGAAAAAATAAAAAATTATAATAAAAAAGACGTAGCAATTCATTTAGATTTAACTGAATCAAAAGAAAAATCAATAATTAATGAATTTTTATTTTCTTTCCTTATTACAAAATTTTATTCAAACAACGAAAACATTATTTTTATACCAAAAGATATTTCTATTTATGTAGAAATTCCTAATTGCTTTGAAAATTATTTATCAAGATTTAGTATTTTAAAAATATTTAATAATGATAATATAACTTTCGAAAAAATGCCAGATTTTAATTATTCAGATGATATTATAACTATTTTTAATAGACTTTTAGAAAAAAATTCAAATGAAAAAATTAAAGATTTTGTAAAAGAAAATGAAAAAATTAAAGATTTTGTAAAAAAATTTATAGGAATTGAAAAATACTCGTTTCATCAAATAAATATTTTTATTAAACTGTTTACTTCCCAATTCAGTAAATTTCAATCAAAATTTACTTTTAATCAAATAGATAAGGATGGAAAAGAGGAGGATATAACTAAAAAAAGAATTACAGAATTTGCAAAATGTACAAGATATTTTACAAATGGAGGATTTGCAGAATTATTAACTAATGAAAGTGAAAATTATAAAGAATACACAAATTTTATAGATAAATTATCAGCAGCTTATAAAGATGATTTAAGTAAAATTAATTTTAATACTCCTTTAATCTTTTTAAATTATGAAAAAAGGAAGGTTCATCCTTTATATATTCCTGGGAAAGATTCTAAAGAATATAAAAATTCTAAAGATTATTTAAAACGAATTAAAGAAATATTAGATATACCTAATGAAGTTGATAAAGATAAAGGAGAACTTAAATCTTTAATTTCTATATTAGAAGAGAAAAATAAAAATTATGTAATAACAAATGATAATTTTAGAAAAATAATTTTATTGGTTTATAGAATCAGAGCGAATGTTCCAGTCATTATAATGGGTGATACTGGATGTGGTAAAACTATGCTAATAACTAAATTAAATCAATTATTAAATAATGGCCTAAATACTGTAGAAACTATTGATATACATCCTGGAATAAATGATGAAAAATTATGTAATATAATGGATAAAAAAGATAGTATTGCAAGACAAAAAAAAGATAAGGAACTTTGGTTATTTTTTGATGAAATTAATACTTGCTTATCTCTATCATTAATAACTGAAATTTTTATTAATAGAACATATGGAGGAAAAAAAATAAGCGATAATATTAGATTAATAGGAGCCTGCAATCCTTATAGAAAAAGGAAAGGTAACAAAGAAAAATGTGGATTAAGCATAATTGAAGATAATGATGATGAATTGGTATATTTAGTGCAACCTCTTCCACAATCTCTATTATACTACGTATTTAGTTTTGGCTCTATAAATGAAATCGATGAAAAAAAATATATAAAAAGTATCATAGAAAAATTATTTGATGAAGAAGAAAAAGATTTACACGAGTTTACTACAGAAACAATATTTCTTTGTCATGCATATTTAAGAAATGAATTTGATGATTCGGTTGTTTCTTTGAGGGAAATAAATAGATTTAATAAATGTGTTCAATTCTTTATAGATTATTTTGAAAAGAAAAATAATTATTTAGGTCTAGTAAATAACAAACAAAATAATAAATTAAGGAGTATTATATGTTCAATTTATTTATGTTATTATATAAGATTAATAGATGATAATAAAAGAAACCAAAGAAATAAATTCGAAAATGAAATAAGAGCAACTTTATTAAAATTAGTTAATTCTAAAGATGAAAAGTCAAAGCTTGAAGAGCTAAATAAAATAATAAGAAAAGATGAAGGGGATAAAGAAGATAATAATTCGAAGAGTATATATGAAAAAAAAATTATAGAAGATATTTTAAACACTAATTTAACCGAAGAAGAAATTAAAATGACAAGATTAGAGAAAGATTTGAACAAAGATGAAATAAATAAAGTTGAATTGATAAACTTAAGTGAAGAAGAAAAAAAAATTGCAACTCAGAAATTAAAAAGTGATGGAAACAATTTAAAAGAAAATGAATTGGAAATTTTGAATGAAAATAAACTACGATATTTTAAGGAATTAAAACTTAAATATAAGAAATACTACGAAAATGTAGAAGAAAAAACAGGAAGCTTCATTTCAAATTTTAAGAATAAAGCTTTGAAAAATGAAATCCAATCTAGACCTAATGAAAACATAAAGTTTTTTAGTAATTTTATTAAAATTGAACAAGATTTTTTGATAGAACAAATAGAATTAGGTGAAGGAATTGGCAAAAATACTTTATTAAAAGAAAATATATTTTTATTGTTTGTATCTCTAAACACAAATATTCCTCTTATAATAATTGGTAAACCTGGATGTGGAAAAAGCTTAAGCTCACAATTAATAACTGAATCAATGAAAGGAAAATATTCGAATAACAAATTTTTCCAATTATATCCAAGAATAATACAGACTTATTTCCAAGGATCACAATCAACTATACCTGATGATGTTGAATGCTTATTTGAAAGAGCAGTGAAAAAATTAGAATATTATAAAAAGAAAAAAGAAAGCGAAAAGAATTTAGAGTTACCAATATCAATGGTATTATTTGATGAATTGGGTTTGGCCGAAGCATCTGAAAGCAATCCACTAAAAGTTTTACATTCAAGACTCGATTACACAGGGAAAGATGAAGGTGTAAGTTTTGTTGGAATAAGTAATTATACATTAGATGCAGCAAAAGTTAATAGAGCCTTAGTTTTATCAGTTCCTGATTTAGATAAAAGAAAAGATGAAATAATAAAGACAGCTTCTAATATTGTTGAAAGCATTTCAAATAATATTAAAGATGATAAAATATTTCAAATTCTTTCAAATACTTATTTTGAATACAAACAACAATTAAAAATAATTAAAGAATTAGTTGTTTTTAAAAAATATGTGAATAAATATGTTCCAAAAGAACCTGGAAATAATGAAAAAGACAAAAATATAGATAATAATATTCCTAATAATTCGCAAATAAATTATAAAAAATCAGTGACTTCAGATTCTTCTCCTCAAGAAAATGAAATTAAAAATAATACCACAAAAAATGAGGCCAGTAAAAAAGATGAAGAAGCAAAGAAAAAAGAAAAATTGAAAGAGATTAAAGATAGACAATTCGTTGATATAGCCGGAGAAAAATTATATAAAGATTTAATGAAAAAAGAAAAAAAAATAAAAGTAGATTTCCATGGAAATCGTGATTTTTATAATTTAATAAAAGGTACTGCATACGAGTTAGGAAAATCAACTGAATCTACAGACGAGGATAAAGTTAATATAATTATAAAATATATTGAAAGAAATTTTGGCGGAATTGATTATGAAGTAGATATAGATTTTTCAATTGTTTTAAGAGATATTGATAAGAAAGTTAAATTATTAGAGAAAATTTTTAAAGAATATAAATTATTTGATCCAGAAAATACAAAAACTAAATTGAAATCAGTTTATTTATTTAAAGCATTATATAATTTACAATTTGACGAAAAAGATACAAGTTTAAGAATATCACCTGATAAAATTAATGATTATAATTTGAACAATTGTATTAATGAGAATATTTGGGACAATAATAGTAGATATTTACTTTTAGAAATAGACAAAACTTTAACTACATTAATTTTTAAAAATATTAAATTACAAAATATACTTAAACCATTTATAAAATTATTGGATGGAAGTCGTTTTCCAGATGATAATAATAAAGCTTATAGATTTATGAAATTAAATCAAATTCAAGAAGATGCCAAACAAGATGGATTAATTCTGATAGAAAATTTAAACCAAATTCATCCATTTTTATTCGATTTATATAATAGAAATTTTCAAATAGTAAATGGCAAAAAATTTGCAAGAATTAGTCTTGATAATTTTGATGAACAATTAACTGAAGTTAATGATGGATTCAGAATAATTATTTTAGTTGATAAAGCTTTTGTAAATAAATGCAATTTAGCTTTTTTAAATAGGCTCGAAAAAATGAATTTATCTTTCATTGAATTATTAGATTCTAATTTAAAAATAATTTCTAATAAATTAATTGCTGAGTTTAATCTTCAAAAGACCATTGAAAACTCTGGTGACGTAAATTATTCACTTGAAGAATTATTGATAAATTGTAAAGATGATGAAATAAGAGGATTAATTTACCATTTCAGTATAGAAACTCATAAGGAAGGAAATGATTCGGATAATGAAGATGAGCAAGAGGAAAAAATAGATATAGATGGATTAAGAGAAAAAGTTATCGATAAAATATATAAAATTTTGCCACAAGATATTATTGCATATTTACCTAAAAAAAATAAGATAAGAACTAAATATATAGAAAAGAAAAGTATTTATAATTTTAATGATTATATGGCAGAAGAATATAAAAAATATAAAATATCTATAATATATACTTATACTAATAGAGTTGATGGACTTAATAATAATATGAGCTTTATGATTTCTGAGATTAGAAGTGAAGGTGGCCTAAAAATATTAATAGAAGAAATAAAAGATAAATCTAAAAATGAAGAAAAAAAGTATATTTGCATTCATTTTGAACAATCTAATTCAGAACATATTAAATTTGTCAGCAATTTTATATTAACAAATTTTGAAAATGATGATTTTAATTACTTAATTATGGTTCATATTAATAGAAATTTTAATAAACAAGTTAAAGAAAAAATATATTCTTTACCTGATATTGATCCAAAAATTAATCAAATATTTATAGATAATTTAAATAGCAACAATGAGATTAAATTAACAGATATTTTATCTAACGATATTCAAAAAATATTCCAAAATAATAAAGATAAACTTAAATTAGATGAAGAATTTAATAAAACATTGATTACATTTTTGAAAACTGAAATAAAAGATAATAACTATAAAGTTGATAAGGATAAATATATAAATGATATGAAAGAGTTTATGGAAAATGAAAAATCGATAAAAAATAAAATTATGGAATTAACATATAGAGCAATTGATAATGATATGGAGAATGAGGAAAATAATATAGTTGATAAAATATTTAAAGAAAAAATGATTAATAATTTTACTGTTGATATTACATCTTGTTTAATTGAATTTATAAAAGAAAATATATTTAATAGGAAATTAAAAAATATATTTCAAATGTTAGAAGATAATAATATATTAACCACTATCTTAGAAAAGGCATTGGAGAACCAGACAGTTGAAGAAATAATCAATGATTATTTAATTGAACTAATAAATGAAAAAAAAGAAAAATATAATTGCAAATTTTTATATAATTATAATGTTCCTGGATTATATAATTTCTATGACAACATTTCTAATTACATAAAAAAAAATATAATTTCGAATTATTTCGTTAATGAAGAAGATTTAAGAAAATCTTTAGTAAATGATCCTAAGCTCATAATACAATTTCATAAAAAAGAAGATTCATTATTACAAAAAGTGTGTGATGAAATAGATAAAAATCATAAATTAATATTTAAGATAATAGATTTGCTTAAAGATAATATTAATGATGATTTAATTTTTAAGGATTATATTACATTTTATTTAGAGAAATATAATAATATAAAAGAAAATAATTATAAAAAGGATGATATATATCATAAAATTATTATAAAATTATTAGAGTTAAGATTTAATTCAGAAAATAGAATTATAAAAAGTAGTGATACTAAAAAAATTTTATTAATTAAAATAATATGGCTCGAATCTAATGTTAATTATATTTTAAATATTATAAATATATTATATAACGCAAAGGATATTTTTAATAATGATATTGAATTATATAATAAAATAGAAGAAGAAATTTATCAAGACAATAATATAATAATTAATTATATTACTAACGAAAAAAGAAATCCAGAAATTACAAAAGAAGTTAATCAATGCTTTTATATTCTTTTAGCAGGTATATGCTTATGTATAACATCTGATTATGTCAAAATAATTCAATATAAGGATGACAATGACAATAATGGAATACAAATTACAATTAATCATTATTGCTATAAATTAAAAGAAATTAATAAAATAATGCAAACTTTAAGTGATGATTTATACATATTTTTAAATGAAATGTTTATTATTGATGAATTAATAAAAGTTATAGAAATATTTCAAAGTAAAATAAATATAGATAAAATACAAAAAATAAAAAAAGAACTAAGAGAAAATGCTAATATAATTCAATATAATCATAATAATAAAGATAAATTTAAATTTAGTTCTGAGCTAAGAGATAATTTTGATATCATTTATGATTTAATTACAAAAAATGGGGAAATATATAAAAAGGATAAAAATTATTATAATAATTTAAGATACATATTATTAAGTGAAATAATAAAAATAGCTGACATTGATTATCGTAGTAGGATATTAGAAAAATTATTAGAAGATAATGAAATGATAAAAAAATCAAATGATATATTCCAAATCATATTAAAGCAATATCTTAAAAAGAAAGATAAATTTAAGGAGAATAAAGAAAATATTTTAAAAGGAAAGGATAATATAATAAAATTAATAGAAGATAATTTAGATAAAAAAATAGTTTTAGAAGAAACCATATTATATTTATTTGAGAAAAATTCTTTGATTTATTACGAATATATTTTGAACAGTAAAAAAGATTTTGATGATGAACCACTTGAATTATTAAAAGAATTTATTAATTATCTAAATGATTACAATAAAAATTCAGTAAAAAAAGAGGAGAATAGTAAAATCTTAAAATTATTTTGTTTAGGATATATAAAAACTTATTGCTTTACTTTTATAAAAATGTTTACTGAGAAGAATCCTAATTGGCAAAAATCCATGAACATCATAAAGGCTGTAAATGGAGAAAATGCAATATCTAAAATGATACGTTTATTTATTTATAAAATTCTTTATAATAAATTTTCAGTTAACTTTTTTTACAATGAAGAAAATATTAAAAAATATGAATTAAAAAATTATACAGATTATAAGCAATTTATTAAAAATAAAGATTTGAATAATGTGTTTAAAATAAATTTTAAAGTTAAAACTTTAAATGTTGATTTTTATGAAGAATCTTGTGAAGCTATTAATGATTGTAAAAAAAATGATTTTAATAATAAAATAGATAAAAAAAAATTCGATGTTGAACGATATGGAATTGATAATTTTTATATGGCTGTTTATAATTCCACATTATCTTATTTACAAATAGAAAATACAAATATTAATAAAAATTTTTATGATAATATTTGTCAACCCTTATTTGATGGAAAATTATTAAAAGCTCTTTCATTATTATTTAATACAAAAATTTATAATGATATATCACAAAAGTATAATATTAATTCAACAAATATTAAACCTTTCATATTTGGATTTAGATTTTGTTTAAATGAATTATCAATTAAAAAGCAAAATGGAATTTATTATTCTTTATATGATGAAAAAAATATTAATTTTTTGAAAGAAAAATTATATCCAGGAAATGATACTAAATTTAATTTAGTATATAGTCAAATTATTAATCATTTTAGATATAAACCTAAGGCTGGTTGCTATATTTGTCTATGCCAAAAAATGTTTTATCATTGTGTTGAATCAGGCTTTCCAGGTGTTAATGAATTACCATTATTTTGCCCTAATTGTAATAAAAATATTGGTTCTTATAAAGATGGTGATGAGATAAAAATTTTTAAAAAAGATTATTATAGAATATTGAAAGATGATGAGGAAGCTAAAGAATTAAAAAATAATGAAAATACAAAAGATCTAATGAAAGAAATTAATTACATGTCACTAAAATATTTTACAGATAATTATATTACTAAGTATTTTAAAAATGAAAAAGGAATATTAATTACTACTCAAGATAATTTTAAAAATGCTAATAAAGTAATAAGAAATTTAAATCAAGTTTCTTATAGATTATTAAATTATATTTTATATATACATTTATTCTTTGCAAAACTAATAACGAATAAAGACGATTTTGATAATTATTTACCAAAGGATATGTCTTGGGTAGAAACAATAAGTGAATGTTGGAATTTATTAAAGGTTGAATTGCTAGAAAATAAAATTGATAGTATTGAAGAATTTATGTATTATATATTTCCTGAATTATTCCCTATATTAAATGAAAAAACATCCATTACTAAATATGATGATCTTATTACTTTTGAAAATCTTTTAGAATCAAAAATTCAAACTCTTTTAGAAGAATTTAGAAAAAATCCAAATATTTTTAATTCTAATGATAAAAGCAAAAACGATGATAAAAATTCTACTATAAATTTATTAAATGAAATATATACAAGTGAATATTATAATGAAGAAGAATATCCATTTTATAAATATTTTTATTATACTGAATATATAGATGAAAGCTATATAATAGAAAAATTATCACATAAGGATGTAAATCAATATCCAATATTAAAATTATATTTAGAATCTATAAATAAAGAAAATAAAGATAATAATAAAAATATATTAAATAAGCTTGATTTATTTAATAATACTTTGAATATTATTTCTCAAAAATATTTTAATAATATTCCAAGAGAATCAGCTAATAAAAAAATATTAAAAAAAGATGAAATATATGATAAGAAAAAATTCGAAGAATTTATTGAATTTTATAATAATTTAAAATTAAAAGAGATAAAAAGTAAGCCAAAATTAAGTAATGAAAACCACTTATGCGACTTTTTTGTAGATAATAATAATAAATACGGAAAAACATATATTGAGATATATAAGGTATTTATAAAACAGCAAAATGAAATCTTAGAAAAATTATTAATAAATAAAATTGAAAGAGGTATATTTGACAATAATTGTAAAAATAAAATAAATATACAACAAATAAATAAAAAAGAAATTTTTGATTTAAATTTACCTAAAAAAGTTAGTTTTATTGATATATTATTTAATTCGTCATATAGAAAAGTACTTGATAATCTTCCAATAAATTATAGATCATACAAAGAATATTATATCAATTATGATTTACTTGAAGAAATAATGACAGATTTATTATTAAGAAATAAAAAGCTTTTGAATGAAGATATAACTGAATTTATTTATAATAATGAAGTATTTAATAATGAGATTACTGATTTAATTAGTTCATTTAAATTAAATTATGACTCTAAGGAATTAAAATTAATAACTATTGATAAAGTACCTATATATAAATTTTGTAATAAAAATAATGATAATACTCAATTATATAAAGAAATAATTAAAGATTTTATCGAATTGTTAGAGTATTTAATTAATTTAAAGAAAGAACAGAATAATGTAATAGAAGAATCATTAAAAGAAAAAAAATTATATGAAATAGTTGATAAAATAAAGGATACAACTTCTAAAAATTTTATTCAATTATTTGATAAAAATGATACCCTTACAGTTAATAAAACAGCAGCTATATTTGAATTTTTCTTAAAATTAATATTTGATTATATAATTGTAGAAATAAATGATTTTCAAGATGATAATGATATAGATGATATCACAAAAGGAAAGATTAATGATTATTTTAATGAAAATCATCTGATAAATAAAAAAGATTTTTCTTATGCTATTAGATTATTTACTACTTTAGTATTATTTCAAGAAACAGATAAAGAAAATAGAATTAAAACAAATCATATTAATATATTAAATTATTTAAATCCAACTTCATTAGATCTATGGAAATATGACAGTAATGATAATAAATTTATGAATGATTTCAATATTTTAAAGTCAATAAATGTTCCAATTAATCAAATAATTTCGTTATATAAATATTTAGGAGGAGATTTTGATGATAATTATTTTGATGATGTTAAACAGAAAATAAAGAGTGAAGATGCCCCAAAAGTAGAAGAAGTAGATGATGATGAAAATAAAGATGCAAATGAAGAACAAGAAGAAAAAGAAGAAAGCGAAGTTAATGATGAAGATGACGACAGAACATAAATTTAAAAAAAAATTAATAAATAATATTATAAATAATCAAATAAAAAACATTAAATAAATAATATTATAAATAATCAAATAAAAAATATTAAATAAATAAAATAATAATAAATAATTATTTTATAATAATTTAAATAAAATTTATTTAAAAAATTTAGCAAAAATGGGGATTGGGGATTGGGG
>Ga0256407_10008345_pt1 | contig 15249 bp, 10 predicted proteins | sample RumenRJG_04DNA_FD_193489 | JGI IMG/M metagenome (GOLD analysis project Ga0256407, IMG submission 193489) | Bovine rumen microbial communities from Lethbridge, Alberta, Canada - RJG_04 | ecosystem: Host-associated > Mammals > Digestive system > Stomach > Rumen | place: Canada: Alberta...
ATAAGTATAAAGAACAATATATTTTACTTTTTTTCTATAATTCATAATTTTATATTTTTAAAATTGATTATTATTTAAATTAATTATTGAAGATGATTTAAATTTATTCAACCAATAAAAAAATAAATTTTGAAAAAGAAAAAAAAATTTTGAAAAAAATCAATTATTTAAACATTCAACAAGAATAATTATCTAAAAAATATATAAAAAAATATATTTAAATGATATATTGTACTAGAAAACAATTTAAATTATATAATTTTAGAATAAAATATAATATATAAAATATTAAAATACAATTATGCTTACATAAACAAAAATAAACTATAATGAGAAAAATAGAAATTCCTATTCTTGAATATTAGAAATTTTTTCCATCATTTCTTTAAATTCCTTAAAACTAATTTGACAATCTCCATCTTGATCAACATCTTTAATTAAATCAATCCATTGTTGATTACTAGTAATTTTCAAAGGCATAGTTTCTTTTAATTCATTAATAGTAATATAACCATTTCCATCTAAATCAAATAATTTAAATGCTTTAGTTAACATATCTTCATTTAATAATTTTTCTTTTTTCATATTTACAGTTAAAAATTCAGAAAAACTAATAGAACCATCATTATTAAAATCAATCTCAGAAAAAATTTGATTTGCTCTTTGAATTGCTTCTCCAGAAGGATAAATTTCTTCTAAACATTTTATTAATTCTTCTTTAGAAATTTCACCATCTTTATTTTGATCAATTTTATCAAATTCATCTTTTAATTTTTGAATTTCTTGATTTATTGAAATTTGATTTGCCAAAAAAGCTAAAGTTGCTTTTTGTAAAGTAACAATAGATTTAAATTTACTTAAATTTTTAATTATATCATCACTTAAAAAAAATTCATCTTTATCATTTTTTTCACACATATTTTTTAACCAATTATTTTCTAAAGCTTCTTCAGCACTTAATCTTTTTTCTGGATTATATTCTAATAATTGTTTAATAAATTGAATAACATCTTTAGAAATATTTTTAAAATCTTTATCAGGGAAAGTTAATTTAGAATTTAAAATTTTATTCTTTATAATTTCTTCTTTATTTCCCATAAAAGGAGGATGACCACATAACATTGTATATAAAATAATACCACAAGACCAAATATCAGCTTTTTCATTATATTTATTTTTAAAAACTTCTGGAGCAATATAATATATTGTTCCTAATTCTTGAGTTAAATGTCCTTGTTTAATTGAAACAGAAGTTCCAAAATCGATAATTTTAATAAAAATATCATCTTTTTTATTTGTTTTAATAAAAACAATATTTTCTGGTTTTAAATCTCTATGAACAATTTTTTTTTTATGTAAATGATTAACTGCAGAAATTAATTGTTTAAATATTATTCCTGCTTTTCTTTCTGAAAATGATTTTTGTTTTTGAATATAATCAAATAAATCACCACCAGAACAATATTCTTCAACCATATAATAATAATTATTATCATAATAACAATCAAATAATTTAATAATATTAGGATAATCTACAGTTTTTAAAACTGCAATTTCATTTGAAAATGAAGTACTATCAACATGCTTTCTTTTTATTGCTTTTACTGCTCTTAAAAATAATGTTGTTCTTTGTTGTACTTTATATACTGCACCATATGCACCTTCACCTAATTTTTCTTTTATTTCATATTCGTCAAATAAACTTTTTGTTTTCATTCTTATAAAATTACTTTTATCAAATTTTAGAGATGTGTTTTTTTTCCCTATTATTGAATTTTGAGCTCGAGTTAGTGAGTTTGATAAATTTAATGGTTCGTTTGATAAATTTAAATGATTGTTGTTTTTCTCTGTTGAAATTTTTATTTGATTTGTTGTTATTATAGAATTTTTACAATATAAACAATTTTTTACTCCCATTATATTTATTATTTTTTATTTTGTAAATTCTCATTTTTTTTTAAATATTTATTTTATTTATTCGATAATAATATATAATTAGAAAATTTTTCTATTTTAATTCATTTAAATTATTATTATAAACTATAAAAAACAATAATTCTAAAAAAAAAATTTATTAAACAATATAATATATCTATTTATCAAAAAATAATAATAAAAAATATAAATAATAATATATTAAACCTAATTATCTAAATAAAATTATGGACGATTATTATTATTATTATTATTATTATTAATATTATTATTATTATTATTATTATGAAGAGCATCATTTAAATCTTGAAGATTAACATTTTGTAAATCAGCTAAATTAACAACTTTAAAACTTGAAGTAGACAATCCTTGTTTAATAGCTTTTTCAATCATTTTTGAATATTGACCTTGACTAATACGAGGATGATTTTCATCATAATTTGAAGAATATAAAATACTCAAATTATCAATATCAAAACCTTTAGGTAAAATTACTAAATCAGATAAAGCATTTATTGTTTTTACTTTAGTCCATTTATCATAATATACATATTTTTCAGTTGCAATATTAAATTTACTTCCTTTATATTCAGCATAAATTTTAAATGGTAAATTACTTTGATTTTTTTTATTTTTTTTAATAAATAAAGAAATTAAAAACATTGGTTTATCAAATTTAATTATTAATTCATTTGATTCAATAATTCCATATGTACCTGTCGGAGTATTAGACTCTTCTTCAAAATTTTTTGGTTTTTCAATTGGTTTAATTTGATTTTTATATGTTAATATTAATTTACCAATTAAAGTCAATTTTATAAATCCCATATCAAAATTAGTGATAATTTCTTCTGGAGCAATAATATCTTTTATTTTTGTTTTAACATCAAAAGATTCGAAATTTAATAATAAAGTTAATTGAGTTATACTATTTAAATCAAAAGGTTTACTTGATTCTAATTTTTCTTTACTTTTAATTATATTTGTTGAATCTGAAAGTGATTCTTTTAAATTATTTAATGTTAAATAATATGGAATTTTTATTTCTGGTGTTATATTTTTTAAAGAATTTTCTATATTATTATATTTTGAAAGGAAAAAACAATCTGGTCCATCTTTTATTGTACATTTTTTATTTTTTTCTTGTTTTTCGTATAATTCTATTTTGTCTTTATAATAAAAATTATCAAAAAAATGATATGCTTCTTGACGATATGTACATTTAATTATTAAAAGAGAGGAAATGTATAAAAATATTTTTTTTGTTTGTATATGATTTACCATTTAATATTAAATTTTATATTTTTTTTTAAAAAATAACACGTTGAATTTAAAAAATAAATTACTATTTATAAAGTAGTATTTTATTAAAAACTATTTTGAATTAAAAAAATAAAAAATTTTAATTTTTTTTATTTTATTTTTTCAGTATGGATTAATTTCATATATTTTTTATATAAATGATATTTATCAATTAAAGACTGACCAATATTAACATTAACATCACCATAATCATTAATTAATTCATTTAAATTATTTGGAATATTTTTAATTTCATCTTCATTAATTTCACATCTCTTAAGTTTTCTAGATAAAAATTTTTCTTTTTCAATTTCCATATTATTTTTTAATCTTAAATCCTTAATAGAAATAATTTCTCCTTTATATTTATTATTTTCTTTACTTTTATTTTCAATTATAGTTGGCATATTATTATATAAATTTTTCCAATTTACTTGACTTAAAATATTATTTGTTAAATCAAAATCATCATCATTAGGAGAAATCATATATTTAAATGGTTCTTTTAAACCTAAATTTTCATTTAATAAAAAACCTTGATTACTTGATTTTAAAATTTTTTGAATCATTTTAAAAATTGATAAATTAATTTGTTTATTTTGACTTTTGTTATTTATAAAAGTTTGTGCATTTATTTTATTAGTTAATTCTAAATTATAATATTTGCTTAAAATTTGTTTAATATATTCATCTAATTTTTTCATTACTTTTTTTTTAATATCTGAAATTCTATTTATATTTAAAGGAATTGTTTTTATTTCAGATGAATCATTTTTTATTATTTCAAATGATTCAATTAATAAGATTAAATTTGATTCAATGAATTTTATTCCTCTCTCAACTAAAAGTAAATCAATTTTTGAATTTGTTATTTTAACTTTTTCATTTTTATCTAAAATAATATTATCATTATAAAAATAACATCTTATTGAATTTTTCAATTTTGAATCAATAAAAATTATACATTCTGATTGTTTTTCAGGTTTTATAAAAAATCCTTCTAAAATAGGATTATCAATTATATTATTTATTTTTTGATTTAAAAAAAGATCAACAATTTCTTCTAAATTTTTACAAATTATTTTATTTTTCAAAGACATTATAAATTAAATATAAAATAAAGTAATGAAGTTTATATAATGTTAAATTATTATAAAATGAAGAATACGAAACCCGCTTTTTTACATTCATTAAAAATTAATAATTAATAAAATTAGTTTTATATAATAATTAATTATATATAAAATTATTCTTTAAATTTTTTATTAAAAAATTCATTTTCAATACAATACAAACTTACTTTTGTTTTTTTTAACGGCTTTGGAAATGGATTTAAAGTAATATTTTTACTTATTTTATCAAGTAATAAAGATCTCTTTAAATGATATTTCCTTATTAAATTTTTATTTTTAAAATAATTTCTATTATTCTTTTGATTAATTAAAATTTCATCAATATTTATTTTCGGTTCTAAATATCTATAATCATCTTCATTAATAATTTTTTTTGTATTAATTAAAGTTTTATGTGATAAATGTTTATGTAAAGGTTTTTTAAATGATATATTTTGAATTTGTAATGGATAAATAAAATCAAATAATTCTTTTTCTAATTCTTTTGAAAAACTATTAAAATTTTTTTTTTGAGTAGAAGTATTAGTAAAATGTTCTTTAACTTTTAGAGAATTATTAATTATAATATTATTATTAAAATAATAAATTTTTGGTTCTTTAGGAATGTTATTAATATAACTTTTAATTTTTGGAATAAATGGATTAAATATTCTATGATAATTATAAATGTATAAATCTTTTGTTTGTGATTTAGATTTTCTCATTGTTTTATAATAATCAACTTTAATAAAAGGAGGAGGAGATTTTATTTTAATATTCATAATGATTTATTTCAAATTTTTTAATTAAAAATCAAATTTAACAATAATAATTTTTATTAAAAAAAATAAAAAATAATAAAAAGATTAAATATATTTTAAAAGAAATATGTTCCCAAAAACTGAAAATGAAAAATATTTTGGAATAAATTTAATAAAAAATAAAGAAGAATATCAAAAATTGATTTTTGAATTTCAACAAAATAAAGATAAAGAAAATATAAAAAAAAATAAAGTTAATTATTCAATTAATAATGATGTTTCACATATACCACTTTTATTAGAACAAGAAAATTCTTATTTTAAAAAACATACATTTATAATAAAAAAAGGTTCAATTTTAAAAGGATTTTTTGATATATTTATACTAATTGCAGTAAATATTTCATCATTATATCTTTTATATGAAATTTGTTTTACAATATCAGAAAATAATGAATCAAATGAAGATAAAAGTTGGTCAATTGTATATTATACAATTGAAATTTTATTTGTTATTTTTATAATACTTCAATTTTTTCAAGAATATCAAGATCCAGAAACTTTTCAAATAATAAGAGATCATAAAAAAATAGCTTTAAGATATATTAAAGGATGGTTTTTTATAGATATTATTTCAACAATACCATATGAATTTTTAGTAAATAATCATAGTTTTTTAATATATGCAAAAATAATTCGTTTAATAAGACTTCCTAAATTATTACAAACAATGGATATAAAAAGATTTGATAATTTAGCAGATTCATTTTTAACATCAAATTCATCTGGAAATGGAAATAAGAGATTAATGTTAATTTTTAATATGAGATATGTATTTAAAATATTTCGTTTAGTAATATATGCAACTATTTTAACTTATTTGTTAGGTTGTATTTGGTATATTTTTTGTAAACAAATATATGAAGATCAATATTATATAAAAAGTTCAAAAAAAACTTTTTTTTCAGAATATAATTTTCATAATCAAAAACCAAGAAAAAAATTAATAATTTGTTGTTATTTTATCTTAACTGCTTTAACTACTGTTGGATACGGTGATATAAATACTCAAAATGATATTGAAAGAATATTTGGTATTTTTATGATGGTTATTGGAGTTGCTGTTTTTTCTTATGTTATGAGTGAATTTAGTGATCAAATTAATATTTATAATCAAACTTTTGGTGATGTTGATAAAGGAGCTTTATTACAAAATTGGTTAAATTTACTTCAAAGTTTTTCTAAAGGAAAAAAATTTGATAAAAATTTAATTAATAGTATTGAAAAACATTTTCAATTTTTTTGGAAAAATAATAGAATGTTAGGTGTTGAAAAAAATGATAAATTTTTAGTTAATTTACCTAAAAAAATTAAAGAACAAGTTGTTGATTATTTTTGGGGTGATTTTTTTAAAAGATTTTCTAATTTTTTCTTATATAAAGAAAAAATAAATAATATTTTATATCATAGAAAATTTGTAAAATTCTATTTTGAACTTTCTTTTCTTATTATGCCAAGATTATTTGAAATAAATGAAATTATATATAATCAAAATGATGATGTTGAAGAAATGTATTTTATTATAATTGGAATGGTTGAAATAGGATATAAAAAAAGTTATAATTCAGAACCAAAATATTATCATATATTATATAATAGAGATTATTTTGGAGGATATTATACTTTATATAATATTAGATCTGAATTTATTTATAGAGCTAAAGAAGAATGTAAATTATATGCAATTAATAAAATTGAATTTTTAAAATTATTAAAAAAATATCCTATTATTGAAAATTTAATGAGAAAAAATGTTTATAATAAATTTAAAAGAGGAGTTAAAAATCATATGGATAAAAGTATTAAAAAAGATTTTAATGATTATGATATTCAAAATGATAATAATATTGAAAATGATAATGATGATGAAATTAATACTAATTCAAATAAAAAAAATAAAAATATTATTGTGAATAATATGTTTCAAAGAAAACAACTTTTAGATATTGATGATAATCAAAATGGAATGTCTATTAATACTATTTTGAATAAAACTATTAAAGAAAAAAAAAAGCAAATAGAGGAAATGGAAAATGAATTAGAGGAAAAATATAATCAATTACAAAATGAATATGAAGAATTATATGAAGAATATTCTAATTTAGTTAATAAAGTTAATGAAAAATTATGAAAAATTATTAAAAAAATTTACTTGAATTTATTCAGGTAGTTGAAAAAAAATATTGTGAAATTAGTAAATTATTAAATATTTTGTTTATTAATTTAAAATAAATGTATTTATTTTAATAATATTTTTTTATACAATATAAAAAGTTTATCTGAAAATAATATATCATTTTTTCAATAATAAAACTTTTATTACAAATTATCATATCAAAAAAAATATAATAATTTATAAAAAAATTATAAAATCTAATAAAAAATTATGAAAATAAAACTATAATATTTTAATCATAAAAAAAACATAAAAAAATAATATGGAAACAACATTTAAAGAATATAAAAGATTTACAATTAAACCAGGGAAAGTTCAAATGACGAAAAATGAATATTTAAATTTAATTAAACAATCAAAAAAATTACCACAAAGTAAAAATAAAACTTTGTATCAATCATTAAGAGTTTATTATAAAGATGATAAAAACATTTTACCATCAAAAGAAATTGAGCCACCAAAAAAAATTTTTAGTATGTCTTATAATAATGAAAGTAAAAAAGATATTAAAAAAACCCCTCATAAAATAATTAAAAAAATATCATTAAAAGGAAATTTTGCAAATAAATTAAAAGGAAAAATAATTTATAAAAATTCAAGAAATGAATCTTCAAATTTATATAATAATAAAATTATCAAAAAAGAAAATTCAAAAGAAAATATTTTTTATAGTAAAAATTCAATTAATAATAATAATGATAAAGAAAATTTAACAACATCAACAACTTCTCCTTTCACTACACCAGTAAAAGAAAATAAAGAAAAAGATAAAAGAGATAATCATATTTTAAATAATCTTTATTTTAGTGGTGATAATATAAGAAAATCAACAAATCTTTTTGATAGAAATAAAATAAAATATACAATTAATTTCGATAATAATAATAATAATTTTATTTTTAATTCTAGACCAGAAGTAAATACAATTCAATATTCACATAGAAATCAAAATAATTTTAATAATATATTTAATAAGGAAGAATCACCTTTATCAAATAGAACTTATTCTCCTTATATTAATACTTATAATTATTCTGAAAATACAAATTATAATATTAATACTATAAATAGAATTAATGTTAGCAAAATTAATAGAGTTAATAGTAATAAATCTATTAATAATGATAGTAATAATAATAATAATAATATTAATAATATTAAAAATAATAATGATTTAGATTTACTTTTAAATGTTGAAGATTTAATTATGATTGAAGATAAATTTTCAAAATTATTAAAAAATGTAAATGATGAAAATATAAATGTTGTAAATAAATCATGTTATGAATGGTGGAATTTTTATTTTAATTGTACATTAAAAGGAAATTGTGATTATTTATTTTTAGATTCAAGAAATAAAAATATAATTACTTGTCATAATTCTCTTTTATTAATAAGTATTATGTTAGTATATGATTTATCTTTTAATTCAAAAGTTTTTCTAAAATTAATTGAATATATTAAAAAAATATTATATTTAAATCATCAAAATTTCCTTAATATATGTCAATATTTAATATCAAGAATAAAACAAGAATTTTTATATTCTAAATGGGTAGAACAATTAAAAGAAATGATTTCATCTCAAATTGAACATAAAAAATTTTATTTTAATGAATTAGATCAAAATTTACAATCATTAAATCAATTTTTATCAATTTTAATTTCAAATTTAAATACTTCAAAAACAATATTAAATCCAAAAATAAAAACAATATATAAAAATTTTATGAAATATAATTCAGATACAATAAATAATATTTTCATGTCAGATATTCTTAAAATTGATAATCAAGGAGGTTCTTTATTATTTTCATCACAGAAATTTAATAATCCAATAATAAATGATTTTATCTTAAAAAAAAAACCAATTAAACCATTAACTTTAGTTTTAGATTTAGATGAAACTTTAATGTCATTTGTTTATATTACAAAAGAAAAAAAAGAAGGATTATTAAGATTAAGACCATTTTTATATAATTTTTTAAATTTAGTTAAAGAATATTATGAAATTATTATATTTACAGCAGCGACAATTTCATATGCAAATCCAATTTTAGATGCAATAGAAATTGAAAAAGGAAAATATTTTAATTTTAGATTATATAGAAATCATTGTTCAATTGTTAATAATGAAATAGTAAAAGATATTAATTTTCTTGGAAGAGATATTAGTAAAATTATTATTGTTGATAATATGCAACAAAATTTTAAATTACAAAAAGAAAATGGGATTTTAATTTCATCTTTTTGGGGTGAAGATTCAAATGATAAAGCATTATTACATTTAGGAAGAATTTTAGTTAGTATTGCAACTGATATGATTTCTTTAAATTATATTTGTGATATTAGAGATGAAATTAAAAAATATAAAGATGATATTTTAAAGAATGTATCAATGAGTTAAAAAATACTTTTTTTATGAATTTTTTTATTTGAGATTATTTTTTATTTATATAGATAGATTTTTTTTTTGAGTATTTTTTTTGTAAATTTGTTTGTTTATTTATTTATTTTTATAAAATAAATATCTTTATAAGTTTAACCTAATGAAAATAAATTTAAAATATTAATTTTTATTTTTTTTATTTTGAATGATTGAATAATATATTTTTTAATTAAATATTTAATAAATTATTTTATTTATTTAAATAATAAAAATTAATAAATAAAACAATTACTATTAGCTTCATCTTGTTCAATACTTTTAATTTTTTTATTTTTATTTTTATTCTTAAAATCATAACATTTTTTTAAATTAATTTCAAAAATTTCATTAAAAATTTTTTTTTGTTCAATACAAATTTCATCATAATTATAATTTAATTTTTTATATTTTTTAAGTTGTTTATTCATAGTTTCAGAATTTAAACTTTGAATTTTATCATTATTATTTTTATAATGTCCAAGAATAAAAGCAGGAATAGAATAATTACATTCTAAAATAAATTGAGTAATTTGATTTAATTTATCTAAAGATTCAACAGATTCTAAATCAACAAAAATAATATATGCATCTGCCTTATCATAATATGGTTTTTTTCCTATTATTTCTTTTATAAAAATTGTTTTTATTTTTGTTGGATCACCTTTTTGTAAACTATATTCAAATGTAATATTTTTTTTCTCTTTTTGTTCTATTATATTTACATTTTGATTATTTATAAATTGAAGTATTATATCATATGGTGTGTTATTTAATTGATTTGTTCCAAAAACTAATAACATTAAATTAGACATTTTTAAATTTTATAAAGGTTAATTTTTTAATTTTTTTTATTAAGTTTTTATTTTTTTTTAATTTTATTTTTATTTTATTATTTTTTTCATTTTTTTATTTATATATATATGATGTTGTATATGATAATTATATTTATAAATTATTAATTTAACAATTGTTTTTTTCAATATTATATTATAAAAAAAATTTATTTTAGATATTTTATCAAATGAACTTTTTATTTGAAGAACAATTTCCATATATTAAAATAAAAAAACATAAAAAAAGAGAAGGAATAAAAAAAGAGAATGAGACTTCTAAAATGAGTTTTTTCCCTGATTTATCATCCATAATTGAGGAAATTGGATTAATTAAAATGTTCGATGAAAAAAAGACTAGATTAGATTATTCAAATTATTCTCATGTAATCTATTTAATCGAAAGAGAAAAAGGAATAAATAATATAAAAAATTTATCAATTAAATTTAATTTTTCTTTAGATGTTGTTTTAAAAGCAATTGATTATATGGATAGATTTTTCCTTTCAGAAAAATTAAATGATGTAATTGAAATTTCTTCAATTTGTTTATTAATATCATTAAAATTTAATGATTCATTTTCAAAAAATTATAAATCAAAAAAATTTATTTTATACTTAAAAAAAAAATATTCAAATATTATAAATTTAGAAAAGGAAATTTTATTTACTTTAGATTATGATTTAAATACTTTTTCTTTAATGGATATTATTCATATTTATTTTATTAAAAATTCAACAATTTTTGAAAAATTAAAAGACTCACCCGAATTTAATAGAAAAATTTGGTTTTATGCACAAGCAATAATTGAAGATCAAAGATATTTAGATTTTAATATTTTACAATTAGCATATTGTCTTATTTTATTTTCTTTTAGTAATAACTCAATTAAATTTAATACTGATAAAATGGATCTTCAATTTTATAATTTTTATAAAAAATTATCTAAAAAGAATCAACTAAAATTTGTACAATGTAAATTTATGATAAATATTATTATTAGTTCAAGATTTAAAAAAATGTAACTTGATGAATGTTTTTAACTAATATATTATTATTATAAGGATTAATTTGTTTTATGAATAATTTTTATTTGATAGTGAGTTTTATTTTTATCATTGTAAAATAAGTGCAAAAAAAAATATTTTTAACTTTAGTTAATAATTATGAGGGATATAAATATTTTATTCAAATATATTTATTGAATGTTTTATAATATATATATAATTACAACTCTAAAACTTTTTATAAATAAATCTAATTTTAACTATAAATATAATTAAAATATAAAATTAAATTTAAACTAAAAATTATTTTATTAAAATGGAATTGTTTTATAATTTTAATAAAATTATTTTATTATTATTATATTATTTTATTGTCTTTTTAAAATAAAATAATATTTTTAAAATATAATTTTATTTTTAATTAACATAAAATATTAATTTTATTCTTTTTTTTAAATTAATGAATTGTATATCAGATAATAAAGAAGAAATTTATTTAACAACTTCAAATGCAAGTATTCAAACAGATGATATAATTGATAATGATTTTTTTTTTCCAAATTTATCAATAAACACACAAAGAATAAATAAGATTAATTTACCTTTAATAACAAATCACTTAATTAAAAGCAAAATATATAATTCATATTATAATTCTTTAAATTATGAATTTGAAAAAATAAAACCTCATATTTCTTATGTTAATTCAAATTCAATTACAGATAATTATATTGAATTTCAAGATGAGCCTTTAGAAAAAGAGAAATTTAATCCTAAAAAAATTTTATTGAAAAATAGAAAATATAATTGTCATGAAAAAAATTTAATTTCTACTATTATAAAAGATGAAATGAAACATAGATCTCCAGGTCAAGGAATGTTTATTAAAATACAAAAATATAATCAATATAATAAAATAAAGCCATTTAAATTATTTTATTCAAAAAATGATTTAAATAATAAAAATACAAGGAGATTTGATAAAAATATTATTATAAGAAATAATAAATTAAAATTACCATTTTATTTTCAAACTAGTAAAGATAAAATGAATGATTTGAGTAATTTAAACAATAAAAATAAAACTCAAAAAATTTTAAAACCTTTAAAAAATTAATGATGAAATTTACATAAAAGAATAAAAATATTTTATTATATCAATAAGCAAATAAAATTTATATTATTAAAAAATAAAAAATGCACAATATATTAAAATTAATTATTTATAAGAAACAATATTAATAACTTAATTTTATATATATTATATAATTTAATTGTTAATGTAATTATTAAAAAAATTCAACAAATTGACTATAAAATAATATAAAATTATTATTTTAAGAAAAATAAGAAATATAAAGTAAGTTATTAATATTTAATATTAATAAAGAAATTAATAGTAATTTACATATTATAAAACCAAAAGGATAATTCAAAAACTATTAAATTAATTCAAAAAGAATGAAAAATAATTCTAAAGGAATAAAAGAATAGAAATTCATACAAAAAAAAAGATGAATATAATTGCAATTATGAATATATATCATAAATTAAATTAATAATAAATAAATAAAATTAAGTTATAAATTTTCAAATGAAATTAAATGAAACAAAAGACAAAATTGAGGAGTTAAGAAAAAAGATAAATAAAAAAAAGCTTGATATAATAAGTCTCGAAGAAGAATTAAAAGTATTGAAAAAGAAAAAAGAAATGAAAGAAAATGAATTAGAAAATTTACTATCTAATAAAGAATCATTAGAAGAAATTTTAAGAGTATTAATTAATGATATATTAAAAATTAATAATCAAAGATATATCTATAATAATATTGATATTGGATATGATGAAATAATTAATTGTCCAATTGATCAATTAAATGCTCAAATTAAAAATATTTTTCATGAGTTAAAAGTAAATGATGTAGAAAAAATTAACGAAGTTTTAAATAACAATTTAAAAAATAAAAATATTATAAAAAATGAAAATATTGATATATTCTTATCAGAAATAATTCAATCAATTAAAAATATAATAAATGATGATAAAATAAATGAAGATCAATTAACTTTATTAATAAAATATATAATTAAAATTATATATCTTGAACAAAAAATACAAGATACCTTTTATTATTTAACAAAAGAATATCAAAATAAAAAAAAAGAAATAAAAGACAAAATAACAGAATCAATTACTATAAAAGAAATATTAGAAGAAAAAATTTTAGAATCAAATTTATTAATTGAAGAATTAGAAAATAAAATAGATATCTTAGATAAAAAATCAAGAAATATGGGAAATATAAATCAAAATAAATATAAAAAAAATTTATATTTAACAAAAGAAAATGACTTTGATTTAATATGCAATACATATAATCCAAATTTTAGAAAATCATTAGGTTCAACAACAAAAACAACATCAAGAGGAAATAATAATACAAATAGTAATTTCATTTATGAAAATAATCAAATATTAAAAACAACTCCAATTTCTACTACTTCAAGACTTAAAAATAATAATCAATATAATAATGAAATAAATCAAATTGATGAATCTTTTTGTTATTTTAAAATATTAAATAAATATGAAGGAAGATTTAATCCAATTAATATATTTGATAAAAATCCTGAATTTTATGGTTATTATAAAGGATTAATATCAATTGATTTTATAAATAAAATTTTATTATTAACTGAATCAAAAAATGAAAATAAAGTTGTATTTAATAAAGATAATTCTTTACAAATTAATTTTAGTCAATTATCAAATATTATTATTTTAAATTTTATGAAAGGAATTATTAAAGTTTATAATATGTTTTTGAAATATAATAATAAATGTCAAAAAGAATCAAGTAAAAAAATAAGAAGTTTAAATAAATTTATTCATTTAAAAGAATTAAATGATATTAATATGGATGATAATCAAAAAATAAAATCTGCAATGTGTAAATATTTTGCATTTTCAATATTATTAATTGAAGGAAGATATTTAGAAATTATATTTTTAAATTATGATGATTTTAAAAATTGGTATAATGGTCTTTCATTAATTGTAAATAGTAAAAAAAGTATTAATAATGAAAATATGTTTAAAAATAATATAATGGTTGAACCAAAAGTTAATACTTATTATAAATTATTTCAACAGTCTAATCAAACAAGTCAAAATAATTCATCATCAAACTTTGAAAAATTGAAATGATTATGGTGTTTGTATTAAATAATATTTATTTTTAATTATTATTTTTAACTTTTAAAAAGTACATCAATTCTTTAATTTTTTTTTATAATTTTATATTATATATTATTATATAAATAATTATAAAAAAGTATAATGGATAGCTCTACTAAAAAGATTAAAACTATAAATTATAAAGAAAATAAATTATATTCTAATAATACATTTAAAACAAATAAAAGTGCAACTAACTTGAATTTTACTTTAGAAAATAATAATAAAAAAAATTTAATGCATCATAGATATTTCTCTTATGGAACTTTCCAATTAAAAAAAAAAAAATATTTATGGATAAAGAAAAAAGATAAATTAATGCAAAAAGATAATTTACAACAACATTATTTGTTTGAAAAATTGAATTTAAACAATTATGATGAATTATTAGAATATTATT
>Ga0256407_10008346_pt1 | contig 15246 bp, 9 predicted proteins | sample RumenRJG_04DNA_FD_193489 | JGI IMG/M metagenome (GOLD analysis project Ga0256407, IMG submission 193489) | Bovine rumen microbial communities from Lethbridge, Alberta, Canada - RJG_04 | ecosystem: Host-associated > Mammals > Digestive system > Stomach > Rumen | place: Canada: Alberta | collected...
TTCAAAATCTTTAGTTATTCAAAAAGATGTAAGATATTTTGAAAAAATAGAACTATCAATAGGCATTTTGCCTATTGATAGTTTCGCAAGTTTAAAAGATAAAATTTTTAAAGAGTATCAAAAGACATTTTTTAATGATTTTATTTAAAAAATTGCGGAGCAAAATACATTGTTCTTTGCTTTGTAAGACTTCTTAGATTTTAAATTTTAACGAAGTATTTACCGAATGAAGTGTACAAAAAGAAAGCGATAGCGGTTGGTACTCGATTGAGGGAAATACGAAGTTAAAATTAAAAAGATGAAGTCGCTTCGCTCAAATATAAGAGGAAAAAAAATGAAAAAAGACTTTTACGAAGTTCTCGGTGTTCAAAAAGGAGCATCGGCCGACGAAATAAAAAAAGCATACAGACATTTGGCAATAAAATATCATCCGGACAGAAACCCGGGAAACAAAGAAGCCGAAGAAAAATTTAAAGAGATAAACGAAGCTTACGATGTGTTGTCTAACCCGCAAAAGAAACAGCAATACGATGCTTTCGGTCATGAAGGTATGAATGGTATGGGCGGAGCAGGCGGTGCCGGCGGTTTCGGTAATATGGGCGATATGGGTGACATTTTCGGTGATATTTTCGGTGACATATTCGGCGGAGGCAGAGCGGGAAGAGGCGGAGGAGCAAGACAAAGCAGGCCGAGAAAAGGTGAAGATTTAAGATACGATTTGGATATAACAATGCTTGATGCCATGAAAGGTAAAGAAGTTTCTTTAAATATAAACAAAAAAGAAACCTGCCAAACTTGTCACGGAACGGGAGCAAAAGCAGGAACAACTCCAAAAACTTGTCCGCAATGCAGAGGCAGAGGACAGGTCAGTGTAAGCCAAGGATTTTTCTCTTTTAGTCAAACATGTCCGAGATGTCACGGTGAGGGACAAATTATAGAAAATCCTTGTCCTACTTGCAGAGGAACCGGAACGGTAAATTCCCCCCACACTGTCAAAGTTAAAATTCCGCAAGGAGTTAACGACGGAACAACTTTAAGAGTTTCCGGCGGCGGTAATGCAGGTCCTAACGGAGCAACTCCGGGCGATTTGTATGTAATAGTTCATTTAAGAAGAGAACAAAACTTTACAAGAGACGGTGACGATTTACATACCGAAATAAAGCTTACATTTGCTCAAGCCGCACTCGGTTTGGAATATGATGTTCCTGTACTTGAAGGAACGGTTAAAGTTAAAATTCCGTCGGGAACACAACCCGGAACAATACTTAGAGTAAGAGAACAAGGTTTTCCTGTTTTAGGAAGAAGAATAAAAGGCGACTTGTATGTTAAAGTTAATATTGCAGTTCCGAAAAGTTTAAACAGCGACCAGAAAAAAGCTTTGTTTGAATTTGCAAAAACTATGGGCGAAGTTCCAAAAGATGCCGTTTTAAAGAACGACAGTTTCTTTAAAAAGTTTTTCAGTTAATATTGTTAATTTTTGTTTTCAATAACAATTTTATCGGTATTAATATCAAATTTGGACAATTTGTTCTTGTTTTCTTTTAAACGATTTATTGTTGATGATACCATATTGTATTCTATACTCTTATATTGCTGAAGATCTATTTTTAAATCACAATTGTTTTTATGGGTAACTATTAAATAAATCGGAATCATAGATGCTTTGTGATGAATTTTTGGAAGCATAGACAAATATTCGGAAAAATCAATAAAAGATACATTATCGGTATGTTTTTTTATATTGTTCAAACTTTTATTCCATACAATTCCGGTGTTAATGGAATTAAATAAAATAATTGTAACTAAAACAATATTTGTTATTTTTAAAAATTTATAATTCAACTTTAAGTTTAATCTGTCTTTAAATACTATAAACAACATAAAAAACAAAGGAACATAAAAGCCTAAAGTTCTGTAAGAATATCCAAACGAGCCATCCACTTTAAAGATTAAATCATAAAAAAGCACACAGATAAAAGCATAGAACAATATTTTTAACGGTTTTTTTTCATTAAATATTGCAACCGTTAAAATGACAAAAACTGAAAAAACAAAAACAATAAATTGTTTATTAATGAAATTTTCAAACTTAAAATAATCGTCCGGTAATGCTATAGGATAAAACAAATAATACAAATTAAAAACAAATGCACAAAACAATAAACAAAAACTTGTTATAATAACAATTTTGTTTTTAATATCCATATTGTATGTATTTATAAATTTCTTTACTCCGAAAAAAACGAACGGCAAAATAAATGCTACTGCCATAGGATGACTGCTGATTATTATAAATGAAAATAACAAAAGACTTACACTATTCAATTTTGACATATTTTTAAAATCGACATAATAATATATGACAAACAAAATCCATAAAAATAACCCCGTATTTATGTTTTCCGTCCAGACATGATATTCCATAAATAAGAAACATATCAAAAAAGACAATAAAATTATTTCAAAATTTTCTTTTTTTTCGTTAGGAATATTAAAAAAAGCAAACAATAAAAAAATTATCGGAGAAAAATAAACAATAAAAGTAAATAACGAAACCAAAACATTTATATTTGTAATTTCCAAAAATGCTGCATATCCTACAAAAATATGCGGCAAATATGTAGGAAACATTCTTGAATTGAACGGAAAATCTGAAAACCCTTCATGCCCCAAAATAGGATTATCGGCAAGTAAAGCTTCAATTAAATGATGACTGCCGTCTTCTATTATTCCTATTTGAATAAAAGAATTAAATATCGCAATAATTATAAAGATATAAACATAAAAATATTTTTTTAAATGAGACATATTTATTTAACAAGTCCGCAAATCATTAAAGCCGTAAGTACAACAGGTACTATATACTTTACTAAAACAGAAAACACTTTGTATATGTGTTCGTTTTTAAAGAACAGAACTTTCTTTATTTTAACGAACCAACCGAATATAATACAAATAATTATTGAGTTTAACGGCATCAATATGTTTGATGTTATAAAATCAAACAAGTCAAAGAAATTTTTTGAAAATATTTTAATATTGCTTAAAACACCGAAAGATAAAGATACAGGTAAAGACAATATTGCAATTATAATAAATACAAGAATTGCTGCTTTTTTCCTTGATATATGAAAATTTTCAATATAGGCGGCAGTTTGCACTTCAGACAAACTTATTGCAGACGTTAATGCGGCAAAAAGTAACAGAACAAAAAATAAAATTGCAAAGAAAGAACCGTAAGGTATTTGAGCAAATATTTTAGGTAATGTTATAAAAACAAGACCTGCACCCGAATCTGATTTTAAGCCGAAGGAAAAGACGGCAGGAAATATCATAATTCCGGCAAGTAAAGCAAAGATGGTATCGGCAAAGATTATCAAATATGCATTTTTAACAACATCTTCTTTTTCCTTCATATAACTGCCGTAAACCAATAAACATCCCGCTCCTATACTTAAAGTAAAAAAGGATTGCCCGAGTGCTGCAAGTATCATTTCAAAACTTATTTTAGACATATCAGGTTTAAACATAAACTCCAACCCTTTATATCCGTTAGGTAAAGACAACGATACTATAGACAAAACTATCAATATTACTAAAAAAGCAGGCATCATTATTTTATTACCTAACTCTATACCTTTTTTTACTCCTCTATAAACAAAAAACACACATAGAAATAAAAACAATAAAGTTAATATATATGGTAATATAGGCAAAGATACGAAATCCGAAAAGTAAGAGGAATAATCTTCACTTCTATAATTTATAAAATTTATATACATATAGTGGATTATCCAACCGCCGACAACGAAATAAAATGAAGATATTATTGTAGCAGTTAAAATGTTTATCCAACCGAAAAATTTAAGTTTAGGATTAACAACATTGTATGCACAAACATTTTCTCTTTTTGTATATTTACCTATGGAAAGTTCACAAATTAAAGGAATAACACAAATCGTTAAGATAAAAAACATATATACAAACAAGAAAACCGCTCCGCCGTATTCCCCCATTATATAAGGAAATCTCCAAATGTTTCCAAGTCCCACGGCAGAACCTATCGCTGCGAATAAAAATAAAATTTTTGAACTCCACTGTTCTCTGTTGTTTTGCATAAAAAACTATCCTGTATATTTAATAAAAATCAAAATGATTATATATTTTATAAAATTATTAACTTATAGATAAAAAAAAAGAGCTAAGCTCTTTTATTTGGCGGAGAGAGAGGGATTCGAACCCCCGGTAGGGAAACCCTACGCTAGTTTTCAAGACTAGTGCCATAAACCAACTCGGCCATCTCTCCAATATTAAAATTAATGTTATGTATTGTATCAAAAATTTTTATTTTTAGCAACAAAAATTTAATAAAAAAGAGAGAAGTCGTTTTTTCGACTTCTCTCTTTAACTTTATATTATTATGCTATATTACCATCTGTAAGAAGCACCGATGTTTCCGTTGAATGAACTTGTATTGGAAGATGTATCCATAGACAAATCAGCAAAAACATTTATAGCTTCGGTAATTCCGTACATACAACCTAAGTTTCCTGCAAAAGCAGTAGAATTTAATTTTGTACTTTCTATTTCAAATTCTTCATCGGGAACAGCTATAAAACTTGCTTTCATTTTAAATTGATTTCCTGTTAATATTTGTTTTGCTAAAAGAGATGCATACCAATTAAATTTAGCTTCTTCTTTGTTAGATTGTATTCCAACACCGATTCTTAAATCTGCTTTAGTATATGTATTTTCTTTAATTAACAATCTCTGTTGCTGTATTCCTTTTTCTCTAATATCACCATTTTGTGCAACATTACAAGCCAAACCGATAAAAGGTTTTAACATAAAATTATCATTCAATTCATAATTATAATCTGCTTGTGCATCAATACTATAAACATTTACAGAATAATTAGACTTAATTTCTCCGCCTACAAATGATAACTTTCTTGTTGTATCATAATTTTGTGAAGCATAACCTACAGTTCCTTTAAATCCGAATTTTTCATATTCATAAGATCCGTAAAGATTGATACCGCCATCACTTACATCTGATTTATCATCAACTTGTTTAAATTCTCCAGTACCATAAAAACCTGAAACACCCACAACAGAATTTTCATCCAATTGTTGATCAAAACCCGCAATTAATCCGTATACACTGTTATCATATTTAGGATTTTCCTCTTCTTCACCTACACTTAAAGAATTTGTATATGCTTGGGCCCAAATATTATATTGTTGTTGTCTTTGAGAATATTCATTAAGTCTTGTATAAATCATATTTGTTTTTGACAATAACGTACTTGACATTATGGAATTTATATAATTTATACCTGATAATTCTCTAAGAGCTTTCAAGAAAGGTGCTGCATTTCCGTCATCTCTATAATCACCATACAAACTATCCAATGTTTCCAATGTTGTTTTGAAAGTTTCTCTTGTAACAAGATCTTCATATATTGCATTTAAAACATCTTCCATTTCCTGTTGATTCTTCGTTACTCCCGGCATATTATATATATCCCATTCTTTAGAAAGTTGCAACACTATAGAATTGCCGTTTGATAAAAATAAATTAGAACTAAATCTCTTATTGCTCAAATTAATATCAAACATATTATATACGGAATCAAAATAAGATAAGTTTCCGCTATATTCTATAAATGCGAATGAATTTGCAGAATTATAATCCGTATCATAATCTCCCATAACATTAACATTTAATGTTACATTTTTCTTAACATCCAAATCCCCGTTTACTTTCAACACATCAAATTGTTTTTCTTCTTGATTTGTTCTTGAAACATCTATAAACAAAGCAGTATTTTCATCAAAAGTTATGGATCCTGTTTCGATTTTTGCAAATTCGTTCTCTTTTCCGATAGTCATTGTTGTTTTGTTACTTAATGTTACATTTCCGTCAAACTTACCGCTTCCGGAAATACTTGATGAAGATATATTTATTTTTGAAGCTTTAATAACAGATGTCGTATCAATATATAATGTAGTATTCATTATATTCATAATTTCTTGGCTTGGTGCCATTGATATGCCCGATATAGGAGCTGCATTTGCTTTTAATGTCAATTTCGAATCGTACATATTAATTACGGAATCGGTTATATCCATACCTGCTGCATTAAATGTAGTAGTCGTTAAATTTAAAGTTGTATTATTCATTTCTACAAGATTGGTCTTTACATTAGAAAGAGTGAAATTTAATTTAGCATTTGAAATATCAGCATCTTTCAAGTTCAAACTTGTATTTTCTGTCATATTCAAAGTTGATGAAGAAATTGAAAAATAATCGTTTGCCTTAACCGTTATATTTGTAGTACTTGATATATTAACTACAGTATCTTTACCTTTTATAGTAAGAGTACTAACATCAACATTTGTATTTAGTTGCATAGTTCCGTCTAATATTCTTAACTCTCCCATTTCAAATCCACCGCTTGTTGCTATTGTCATTTCGCCGGATCCCGATTTTCCGAAAATACCCATATTACCGGTAATAGAATCTCCGTTAAAAGAAAGAGTTCCTTCATTTGCAATTATAAGACCTTTTTCAACATATATACTGTTTTTAAGTTTAACATCATTCGCCTCTACAACAAGTTGAGATAAATTATCCGCATCGGTTCCTTCAAAACTTAATAAAACATCTCCCGAAATACTATGATCATCATATATACCTACACCTGCACCGTCCAAAATTGTAATTTTCTTATTTGCAGCAGAAGATTTATAATAAGATCCTTCCGTTATTGTTAATATTCCACCATCAAGAATAGTATCTCCGGATACGGTAATTGTTGAATTTTTAATTTTAAAATTTCCATCCGTAACTTCCAAATTGGATAAACCGAAATTATTACCCTTTGCATCTAATTCAAAAACACCTTTTCCTGATTTATGAATAACAGCATTATTTCCTGCCTTGAAATCCAATACATCAACATTTGCAGTTGTTGTTCCGTCCAAAACAGAAAACTCGATACCTCTTTGAATATGAATTTTGTTTGTTCCGAATTTATCTGAAGTTAAAACAGTATTACTTGATATATAAAATTTTGACATATCCGATAATGAATCATTTTTAAAATTAACCGTTGAACTTGATATATTTTCTTCATTAAAAATCATTAAACTTCCGTTTAAAATATCAATATTATTTGTAACTCCGGAATTTTGTTTCATTTCCAACAAAGCGGTAGTTCCGTCTAAAGAGAAATAGGAGTCTAAAACTACTCCTTTATCAAGAGTAAATCTTCCTTCATTAACCGTAAAAGTCGTTATATTTATTTTTCTGTTTGTATCCTCATTACTTGCTATAACAACATTTCCTAAACCTCTTTTTACTATTTCAGTTTCAAAACCGGGTCTTGCATCATAATTTTCAATACTGCCGGATAAATTAAAAGTTTGATTTTCGGCAACATTTAAAATAGCTCCGTTTTTTATATGAATATCGTTTGTCAAATTAACATTTTCAACATCATCGGAAACACCAAGAGTTGCATAAGTAGAAGATATTCCCCTGGTACCGCCGTCAAATAATATTTTTCCCGTTCCTATGGAATTTGCTGTTGCTAAAAGGAGACCACCTTGAGTAATATATGTACCTTGAGTATAAGTATTCTCTCCGGACAAAGTAACAATACCTGAACCTTTTTTCTGCAAATACATTTCACCTTGTAAAGAGCCGGAATATTCTGTGTCTGTATCTTCTTCTAAAACTAATTGAAAAAATGCGGTTTCTTTATATTTTTCATCGGTAATATTTTCAGCTAAAATTAAATTTCTTGCCAAACCATTAACATCTGTAAACAAATAATTGTTATAACCGCCGCTGTCTCCTCCAAAAGTTATAACATAATTTTCAATATCATTTTTAACATTATCAGCATTTGCTAACATTAAATATGAATCTTTAAAAAGTGTAAAATGAGCTTGTTCACCGGACAACTTTCCTGTCAACACAACACCACTTCTTGAAGCTATACTTATTCCTCCACCATTTAAAGTCATATTGTTTCCATACATATTTGAATATAATCCCAAAGTACCATTCTCATCTATATATATATCTGCTTCTCCTAAATTCTCTTGTGCACCGGCAGTAACCATTCCTTCTTCTATTCTCCAACCATAACCGGTAGAAGAACCTGTTAATGCCATAGCATTTGCTTTTGTCAAATTCAATACACCAACACCTTTTTTAACAATCATTCCGTTTCCGGATATATTAGAAGACTCATCTGTATTAGAATTTTGCAAAACAACACCACCGTCAGTTTGTGACCATGCAGAACCTTCCTCATGTTTCCAATCGGTTTCTACATTAAAAACTGCTCTATTCGCATTTATGATAAAATTGTTAGTCATAGTTATAATATCATCACAAGAATCTGTAGGTTGTTTTTCTTTTTCGGTTTCAATAATATGTTGATACAAAATATCACCTTTACTTGATGTCTTTCCTCCCGGCCAATCTTGAGTCCCTGCCGGTACTTTGTCTCCTAATTTATCAGTAACATTTTTTTTCGAAACACCTCTAAAAGTTAAAATAGTATCACTGTCACCTCTTTCAAAAATAATATCACCTGTAAAAAGATTTTCATATTGTTCACCTGCAATTTTCATATTCGCGGAGGTACCATCTATACTTAATTCTCCGTCTTCGTCTCTGGAAATATATTTCAAAGCCTCATTTGTTGTAATATAACCGCTATCTACAACAAAACATTCATTTCCGTTAGAATCCTCAGCTGATTTATATTTAAGAGAAATATCCCCGGAAGAAGTTATTAAACTATATTCATTTCTTATGGATAACTCGCTGCCGTTATTTAAAGTAATAGTCCCGTTATTATTTAACGATAAAGTTACCAATCTTTCTCTTTTTGAATATGTAAATGTAGTTTTATGAATTTCATCGGTTGGTATATATGTATGAGATGAAATTATTTCACCATAATCATCTGTTTGATATTCTGTAACCGGTTCTTTTTGTTTTTCTTCAACACATGTATTTGAACTTACAAAAACATATTCCCATGCGGAATCCAATATAACTCTTGAACCGGCACCTATATTCACATTATCATATACAACATCTCTATCATACCATATAGCTCCGGGATCAGTCTTAACAAAATCCTTATCAGTAACATTATCTTTGTCAACAATTTTTTCTGTTCCGTTATAATTAACAAAATCAAATAATAAAGTTTTACCATCTTCTATCTTTAAATCTTCTGCAAAAACATTTGTCATACAGAAAAACAAAAATATACTGCTTAACAATGCAATTCTTAATTTCATTATATCCCCCAAAAATTTATAAACAATATAATATACAGATTATTTTAATACAAAATTCAAATATTATCAATAGCAATTATACAAAATTTATATTTTAAAATCATCTTTTTTTACTTATTAATACAATTAATAAAAAAACTATTAAATATTATTTTGAAAAATGATATAATGTTTTAATTATTTATCAAACAAATAACAGATGGAGGAGTAATGAGTTTTTTAAGCGGTACATATTACACAATAATACAAATAGTTGCTGTTTTGTTCGGTTTAGGTCTTTTGATTTTCATCCATGAACTCGGACATTTCAGCATGGCTAAATTTTATAAAGTAAAAGTTTTAAAATTTGCTTTCGGCTTCGGTAAAGAATTATGGGGTTTTACAAAAGGTGAAACAAGATATTCCGTTTGTTTATTCCCTTTCGGAGGAATGGTTGCAATGGCAGGAGAAAATCCGGAAGAGGCAACGGGTAAAGATGGCGAGTTTTTATCTTTGAATTGGTTTAAAAAAATAATGATTGTTTTTGCAGGACCTTTTATGAATTATATTTTGGCTTTCCTGTTGTTTGCTTTTTGTTTTTCCGTTTGGGGAATTGCCGATATATCCGAGAAACCTATCATAGGTGCATTGGCACAAAATCAATGTGCACAAAAAGCAGGTCTACAAACAGGAGATAACATATTATATATAGGTGATACGGAAATAAAAGTTTGGAAAGATATTGTTCCGGCATTAAAAGATAAAGCAAATAAAGAAACAAAAGTTATAGCAGAAAGAAACGGTGAAAAACTGGAATTTAACATAGTTATAGATGAAAATCCGAATACAAAAGTCGGAATGTTAGGAATACAGCCTCAAATCAATAAAGAAAAATGTTCCTTTATTGAAGCTATAAAGTTAGGATTTAACACTTGTATATTTCAATCTACATTCACTTTGGTGTATCTATGGGAAAAAATTGTTACATGGGAAAAGCCCGAAGTTGCAGGTCCTATAGGTGTTATACAGGTAATGGCAAAATCAGCAAAATCCGGAATTGAAAGTTATGTTCGTTTACTTGCTGTAATTTCCGTAGCATTGGGTTTATTTAACTTATTACCTATACCTTTAGTTGACGGTGGAATGATAGTTTTATTTTTAGCGGAAGCAATAATAAGAAAAAAAATAAATTTAAAAGTTATTCAAGTTTATAACACAATCGGACTTTCTCTAATTCTTTTAATATTTCTTTTTGCAACATATAACGATTTAATAAGATTAGGGATCGGAAAATTATTTCAATAATATAACGGAAGATAAAAATGTTTGACAGAACAAAAACAAAAGTAATTAATGTAGGAACTGTAAAAATCGGTGGAGGAAATCCGATTGCCGTTCAATCTATGACAAATACAAACACAAGAGATTGGAAAGCAACGGTAAAACAAATAAAACAACTTGAAGAAGCAGGTTGCGAAATTGTAAGAGTTTCCGTACCTGATATGGAGTCCGCAAAAAGCATTAAATACATAAAGAAAAACATAAAAATTCCATTAGTTGCAGACATTCATTTCGATCACAGATTAGCAATAGAATCCATAAAACAAGGAATAGATAAATTAAGAATTAATCCTGGGAATATCGGTTCTAAAGAAAAAGTTATGGAGCTTGTAAAAGAAGCAAAAAAAGCACATATTCCTATAAGAATCGGTGTAAATGCCGGTTCTTTAAAAGAAGTTCATAACTTTTCGACAAAAAAAGATAAAGCAAAAGCTCTTGTAAAAGCTGCAATCGAGCATGTAAAGATTCTTGAAAATTGTGACTTTTATGATATAGCCGTATCACTTAAGGCATCTGATGTGGAAACAACAGTAGAAGCATACAAACTTTTTGCAAGCAAAAGAAATTATCCTACACATTTGGGAATAACGGAAGCAGGTTCAATTTTCAGAGGAACTATAAAATCTTCAGTTGGTCTTGGAATAATGTTGGCACAAGGTTTAGGTGATACAATAAGAGTTTCTCTTACGGCAAATCCTGTTGAAGAAGTAAGGGTTGCATATCAAATATTACAATCTTTAAATTTAAGAAACACAGGTGTTGAAATAATATCATGTCCAACATGTTCAAGAACAAAAGTTAATTTAATAAAAATAGTAGATGAACTTGAAACGGAAATTGCAAAGATAAAAAATACAAGCAACAGAAATATAAAAATAGCAGTTATGGGCTGTGTTGTTAACGGTCCTGGAGAAGCAAAAGAAGCTGATTTCGGAATAGCCGGCGGTATAGGCGAAGGGTTGCTCTTCCAAAAAGAAAAAATAATTTGTAAAATTCCTGAAGATAAATGGGTAAAAAAGATTATTTCTTTATATAAACAGAAAATTAAGGAGCAGTAAAATGGGTGAAATTTATTTAACAAGAGACGGCAGAAATAAATTATTAGATGAATTAGACAGATTACAAAAAAGAAAACCTCAAATACAAGATGAAATAGCAAGAGCAAGAGAACATGGTGATTTAAGAGAAAACGCTGAATATCATGCGGCAAAAGAAACATTAACGAACTTAATGCAAAGAATTGCCGAAATAGATGCAAAACTTTCAAATGCAAAAATTATTGAAGAATTAAATATCGATCCCAATAAAGTTTTTATAGGTGTTACGGTAACAATAAAAGATGAAGACGGCGATACTTACGAGTATGCAATTGTTGATGAAGAAGAGGCAAATCCGAGCGAAATGAAAATTTCAATAGGGTCCCCTCTTGCACAAGGATTACTGGAACATAAAGTAGGCGATAAGGTAGATGTTCAATTACCTGCAGGTGTAATGAAGTTTGAAATTTTAAAGATTGAAAGATAAAACATTTTAATGTAAAATAAGTATAAGAATTGCTTTGCAATTTTTATAAATTAGTAATTAGTAATTAGAAATTAGCAATTAGAAAATATTGCATTTTTTGCGAAGCAAAAAATCTATAAAAATAAAAACACCGAAATTACTAATTACTCATTGCTAATTAATATTTGTAGTTTTAAGGGGCTATAGCTCAGCTGGGAGAGCGCTTGCATGGCATGCAAGAGGTCAGGGGTTCGATCCCCCTTAGCTCCATTTTTTTATTATATGCGAAATTTTTTATTATCATTAAAAATTTTTTTCAAAACAAAATTATTTTTTTTTATATTATTAACATTAATAGTTTTTCTTCTTTACGGAAAATCCATAAATTATGAATTTGTAAGTTTGGATGAAGATTCTTTAGTCGTAAACAATATTCAATATCTATCCGACTTAAAAAATATTCCATATTTTTTTACTTCATCATGTTATTTATCAAATACTTCTTTATATTACAGACCTGTTCTAACAACATCTTTTGCAATAGAAGCAAGTTTATTTGGCTTAAACACAAGAGCTTATCATTTTACAAATATTGTTTTATTTATTTTTGCAATATACCTCATGTATGTTTTTTTGCTAAATTTTAAATTGAATAATAATTTACTGAAATTTTTTTGTTTAATTATTGCCGTTCATCCTATATTTACATCAACGGTAGTATGGGTACCCTCAAGAAACGATACCTTACTTGCAATATTTTTATTTTTATCGTTTATTTTTTTCATAAAATATTTGAAACAAAACAAAATAATATTTCTCTTTTCTTATTTTATATTTATTACGTTATCTCTGTTCACAAAAGAATCTGCAATTCTTTTTATATTCTTAAATATTTTGTATTTATATTTATTTGATTACAAAGTAACAAAGGCAAACACATTAAAATTTACCATTCCTTTAATAATAATTTTATTTTTCTATTTTTATTTAAGAAATATTTCCGTTCCAAAGATAAATTTATCGGATTATTTACAAAATATTCATATATATTTCATTAATTTTATTTACGGAACAAGTATATATTTGAAAGATTTCTTTATACCAAATAACATTCCAATCTTCTTATACAAAATAAATATTACAATATCAGAAGCGGTTATAGATATTATCTTAATTACAGGAATAATTATTTTATGGTATAAGAAACTTGTTAAAAAAAATTTAATTATATTTTCTTTGCTATGGTTTATATTTTCTTTATCAACAACCTTTTTATTGCAAGATTATGTATTATTCTATCATCGATTCTTTTTAGCTGTTTTAGGAATTATTATACTATCTGTACAATTTACAGATTTTTTATTAAATAAATATCCGTATTTAAAAAAATATTTTATTACTGTGTTTATAATAATATTTCCTTTATTTTTTGTAATTTCATTTATAACACAAACAAAATATCAAAACAAAGAAATTTATTGGAATCAGGCATATTCTGATGCACCGACATGGCATGCCACATCTTACGGACTTGCCAAATTATATTTACAACACGGGAACTATGAAAAATATAAAGAATTTATGTTTCAAGCATATAATTTAAGTACCGGAGATATTCATATTTTTAATATTATGCCGATATTAATAAAAGAAGGACAAATAGATAAAGTTAAAGAAATTTGCTTTAATATATTACAAGACAAGGATGCAAAACTGTTTCATCAACTAGGTGCAAACTCAACTTTAGGAAATATTTATTTGGAAGAAGGAAATTTATCCGAAGCATATAAATATTTGAAAACAGCGTTGCTGTTAGATAAAAATAATTTTGATTTACAAAACAAAGTAAAATTATTAGAAACAAAACTAAACGGAAATTAAAATGTTAAAAGTTATTGCAGGAACTGCCAGAGGCAGACAACTAAAAACTTTACCGAAAGAGGATTTTTCAATAAGGCCGATGCTTGGCATGATGAAAAAATCGGTATTTGATATTATTACACCGAAACTTGAAGGTAGTTTATTTTTGGATTTGTATGCAGGTGTGGGATCCGTTGGTATAGAAGCTCTTTCAAGAGGAGCAAAGAGAGTTGTTTTTGCCGAAATAAGCGATAAATCAATAGCACTTGTTAAATATAATTTAAAAATGTTGGGGTTTGAAGATAAAGCCGACATTGTTAAGTGCGATGTTATAAAAGGTTTCCCAAAATTTCAAAACAAATATGATATTATTTTTATGGGACCTCCTTATAAAGACGGTGTAAAAAAGCCTTTGGCATTAACATATCCTACATTAAAGAATGTAGTATTGTTTTCTTTATTAAAAGAAGACGGTATTATTATTTCACAAAGACACATGAAAGAACCGGTTGACGATGTTATCGGATTAGATAATTTCAGAACTGAAAAATACGGTGACACAACAGTCGCTTTTTACAGGTTATCAATATGAGAGACAATTCATTTAAAATAAGTTATTCAAGAATTAACACATATTTGTTCTGTCCGCAAAAATACAAGATGATATATTTGGAAAACAAATATATTCCAATAAATCCTGATATTGCTTTCGGGAACGCCATACATAAAACATTGGAAGATTATTATAAAAAAGGGTTATATACTTACGAATCTCTGTATGACAGTTTATGTACCTGTTGGGCAAGTGCCGGGTTTGAAACTCCGCAAGATGTATACATAAGCTTCTTAAGAGCACAAGATGTTTTAAAACGATTTTGGGAAACATTCGGTAAAAACAAAATAAAAAGTGTTTGTGTAGAAAAAGATTTCAAAGCCGAAATAGGCAAATATCCTTTTATAGGTATTATAGACAGAATAGATGAAAACGAGGACGGAACAAGAGAACTTATCGATTATAAAACACACAAAATTATTTGGGAACAAGAAAAAATAGATAGCGATTTACAATTAAGTTTATATTGCTATGCATGTAAAATAGCTCTCGGTTTTATTCCCGACAAAATTGCAATATACTTTTTATCTCATAACAAAAAGATATATACAACCAGAAACGAAGAACAAATAAACAATGCAATAAAACTCTCTGTAGAAGTCGCCGAAAAAATAAAC